>Ga0247805_1001076_pt1 | contig 13427 bp, 12 predicted proteins | sample UWRJL044104R1_FD_180930 | JGI IMG/M metagenome (GOLD analysis project Ga0247805, IMG submission 180930) | Plant litter microbial communities from Arlington Agricultural Research Station in Wisconsin, United States - UWRJ-L044-104R-1 | ecosystem: Environmental > Terrestrial > Plant litter >...
TTTTCAATCTCAATTCTATGGTTCCGATTGAGTCTTTTGTAAGCTGTTTTCATAACACAATTTTAAGTCATTTTTTGTCTTAAAAATTGCGTTAGATTCTTGAGTCTGCCTTTAACTTGCTGGTAACGTTCTCGCGCTACAAGCAGTTTGGGACTAAATTAAACCCATTATTCGGATTTGCCAAATCTTTCAAACACAAGACCAACTTCAAATTAAGCCTAATGCCCAAATTGCTTGTAGCGTGTGTTAGTGGCTGTTTTTATTCTTCTGTCTTTGTCTTTTTTATTTCAGATTTTTCCAAATTGTCTAATTCTGGTGTTGCGCTTATTCTTGACAAAAAATGAATTGTTCCAGTTGTTTTAAACTTTTTTGTCGCCAAAACAATTCCAATAATTAATCCAATAACAAAAATCAAAATTCCAATTATTATTCCAGTTAGATTAGGAAAGTTATAATAAATTCCAAAACCGAATGCAATTCCAAGTAAAGTAGGCGAGAGCACAATTTGTATCCAGCCAACAACTTCTGTTATTGTTTCAAATATTTTGTGCATTATCCTTGATGAACTTTTAAGTCTGTTACAACTCGATTTGAATCTACATAAATTCTTAAAGTTCCTGTATTTATTCCTGTTCCAGTATAACCTAAATAATAAGTAAGTTCAGTTTTGTTTTGGTTTTCCGGTTTTCCTAATAACTTTATGATTTCTGATTCGTTTTTACCGACAAGTTCATAATTATTTCGCAAACTATTCATCATATCCCATCGTAAAGTCCAATTTTCTTCTGAGTTTAGGTTGGAATTTTTCCATTTTTCACTATTAAATTCTTCGCCTGATATTCTTCCTCTTAAAGAAAATGCAATGATTAAAATAACGATAAAAGAGATTGATATTTTATAAATAGTTTTCATTTCTGTTTCTGATTTTTGGCAAAATAGCCACTAACGTTCCTGCGCCTCTAGCTGTTTGCAGCTTATGGAACAGAGTATTTTCGGCTAAACGAAAATAGGAATTAAAAACGATAATTCCACTAAAGTTGCAAATAGCTAGAGACGTATGTTATGGTGTGTAGCGACACGATTGTTAAGCACGAAAGATTTTACCATTCCAATTATCGATTCCAATTTCGGCAAGCTTTTCCGCCTTCCAATTTTCCGTTTCAAATTGTTTCCGCTTTTGACTTACAAATTCTAGCTAAATCTCAAAAAAATAGAGACAAAAAAATTCCGCTTTCGGTTGTCCGCAACAATTAAGCAGCAATTTTCAGTTTCGATTTCGGTCAGCTCAGTTTCAGCTTCATTATATTTTCCGAACTAAAACGCCAGATTAAAATCAGCAGATTCTCGTCAACGGAGCTATACACCATAACGTTCTGGCGCTTGGCGAGGTTGGGGAATAAAGATGCGAGATTTTTCGGTTAAACACAATTTTTCCAAGCACAAAACTATCTTTAAATTCAGCCTAAAACCCCAATCTCGCCAAACGGCTGTTAGCGGTTGTGCTTAATTTCTCTTTTCACTTAATTCAAATCTTTGGTAACTCTTATTTGAATTAACATAATAGTAGTTTTCAAATGGAGTTCCTAAATGTTTAAATTTACAAAAAATCATTGCTCGATTATAATATTCATCGCCTTGAGTATCATAATCTACAATATCTGAAAAGTTGATTTTACCAATTTTAAAAACTGATACAAATTTTCCACTTGAATCAGAATCATTTTCAAAATCCCAAGTGTTATTATCAAAGTAATAAATTCCTTTAGTTTCTAATATGAATTCCATTCCATTATGATCCAAACCGTTTATTTCTGTACCAAACCAAGAATATTCATTAAATTCATCAGGTTCATTAGAATGTGGATATTGCGTACCTTCAAAATTTCTGATTATCATTTTTGAACTTCTTTTTCTATTTTCAAATGAGTAATTTATCCAATCGCCAAAATCTTTTTTTATTCTCTTTCTTAAATCTAGATTTCGTTGGAATGTTTGCTCTGAAGAAGTAAATTGGATAATAAAATTCGGCCAGTATTTTTCTAATAACTTACTGAAATTACTAACTCTTTGTTCAATTGTTTGCCAGCCCCAATATATTATTTCAAAACTAGTATTATACTTTTCTTTTAAATCCTCACAAAATTCATCAATATCTGGATGGTCGTTATAGGTTGAAATTATAAATAGTTTTGAAATCTTTATTTTAAGTTTTTGGTCAATAATTAGCTTAACATCTTTCTCTATATCATTTAATAACTCTTGCCGAATAGAAATTTCTCTACGAGTTAAATCCTTTTTTTTACATTGAATTGCGATATCTTTCTCAACTGAAAAAATATCTATGCCTTTTTGCTTATGACCTGATTTTCCGAATTTTTTAAATGTATTTGTATTTTCGATTTCATTAAATAAATCACAAATTAAATCTTCGAATGTTTCGGCAATACTTAGTGTTGGTAATTGATGTTTCATTTTTCGATTTATTTTCTCATTCTGTGCGTGCATAACCGCTAACGTTCTGGCGCTACACGAGGTTTGGGATTAAAGATGCGAGGTTTTTCGGTTAAACACAAATTTCCCAAGTGCAAACCATCTTTTAAATTCAGCCAAATGCCCAAATCTCGTGTAACGGCTGTTACCTGCTGTTTTTTTTTATTTAATATCCGTTTTTCCACTCATTTATTTCTTTCGGATGTTCTGTATCATTTGGGTAATTTGCTTTTACAAATTCATATTGTTTATTAGTTAACAAAACCATTCTCCCATCATTTCCAGAACGTATTGGGTAAAATCGTTCGTCACTTTTCTGCAACTTTAATTGGTCGTTTAACATTTCAATAAAATTCACAAATGAAATTCCCCAATCTTTTTCTCCAAAATCATCATCAAAAGCGACATATTCTTTTCCGTTAAGTTTTATTTTATGTATCCAATGTTTTTCGGTTTGATCGTTAAATTCATCTGAAAAGTTAAGTTTCAAATTTAATTTATCAAAAGACTTTTTTACAGTTTCTAGATACTGAATTAAACCACCACCTTCGAATAAAGTTTCAGTATCAATAAAATAAAATCTATTATCAGTAAATATTACGCTTTCGCCTTCCATTTTACCTTCAAAGAAATTTAGTTCTGTATATGATTTTTCAAATTCAGTTTTTGTTTCTTTTAAATCTTTTTTGTCTGTTAAATTAAAAAAATTAAGTTTTTCTAATTCAACTATAATTTGGTTTCCTGTCAATTTAGTTTTTACTATTTTTTCCTCTTTTTTTTTAGGACTATTTTGAGATTTTGAATTACAACTTAACAACAAAATGCTAAATAATAGGAGTAGAGTTTTATTCATTTTTATTTGTATGAATGTTCTTTTTAGTCGGCTTTTCGGTAAAATAGCAGGTAACGTTCTGGCGCTTGGCGAGGTTGCGACCTTCGTAACTGAGTACTTTCGGCTAAGATAAATTTCTTGCGAAACGCAAAAGTGAATTTACCACAAAATTCGCAATCTTGCCAAACGGCTGTTAGCGGTTCGGGCTTTTGTCCTCATAGTTCGATTTTTAATTCTTTTGCTAAATCTCTGACATAGTCTTTATGTAATGATTTAGCTGGTTGAATATTGTTATAATATTCTTTGAATAATTCGGAACCTTTATTAATGTCCTCAAACCAAACAATTAATGCTATATCCAACTTAGCTCTTGGTGAAGCGTCATAAGGTAATTTGCCATAGTTAGAAATTATTTTTTCCTTTGTCTCAACTCCCGAAAACCATTCAAGCCCTTTTGTTTCAAGTCCGTAAACGATTTCTTCTATAATTTTTTTATTGTTGTCAGTGATAGTCCACCAGTAATCTTGTCCAGTTAGTAATGTTCCAAGTCTGCTTCTAATTTGACAGTCATATTCTTTATAATACTTTTTGTTTTCTGTTGGGAATTGAAATTTGTAAAGACTTTCAATACAAACTCCAAGGTTTACAACAAACTTTCCGTATAAATTCTCCCTTAGCCCTGGTATTTCATAACCTCGTCCAATAGGATATTGCCCACTTTGAAAGTTTATTACTTGAATTATTCCATTGTAGAGCTGCCTGTTAAATGTCCTGCCGTTTTTTTTGAAACCAAGTAGTTTGAGTTTAGCAAATACCTCCTTCTCAACGATGTCAAGTTGAGTTTTAAAATCTGTCGGTGTCGCTGATTGTTCAGTTTTACTTTTAGATTTGTCTTGCCGTTTAAAAATATCAAATAGTCCCAATTTTAGTTTTTTGTGTGTTACGGAATGTCTGTTTAGCCTGACCGCTAACGTTCTGGCGCTTGGCGAGTTTGGGGAATAAAGATGCGAGATTTTTCGGTTAAACACAATTTTCCAAATACAAAACCAACTTTCCATTAAGCCTAAAACCCCAATCTCGCCAAACGGCTGTTATGCGGGGGTTATTTTGTCGAAATTGCAATTAAACCGTAAATTTTCACGCTTCTGTTGGCACATTCCAATTTTCACGTTTCTACTTTTCGGTTCGCAATTTTCAATTTATTGTTTTTAATTTTTCGTTTAAATTTTTCCTGAAAAACTTTTCAAGTTTCTGTTGGCAGATTCCAATTTTCACGCTTTTGCTTTTCAAGTTCTGCTTTTCACACTTCAGTTTTTCGTCTGTCAATTGTCAGATTCCAACTTTCAGACTTCTGTTATCGATTCCAATTTTCACGCTTCTGCTTTGTAATTTCTTGCGGAAACTAATGCTTATTTTCTGATTGTTTTCATCTGCGTAATTTCGGCATAACTCCCGCATAACGTTCTCGCGCTACAAGCAGTTTGGGACTAAATTAAGCCCATTATTCGGGTTTGCCAAATCTTCCAAATACAAACCAATTTTTCCATTAAGCCAAATCCCCAAATTGCTTGTAGCGTGTGTTGGCAGACGTTTTTTTTATTCTATTGATAAGTTGTTCTCTTTTACAAAATCTTTCAAGTCTTTTTCCCAACCTGGAAATTTTTTAAATTCCTCTTTTCTGGTTTTTATAACTTCAAAGCCTTTATTAAAAGTTTCTTTATCGTTTAGTAATTTAATTGCTTCCATTATTGATAACAAACCATAAGCATTTTTATTTATTTTGAGCTTATCAATGAATGAATTTTTAACTATCAATAAACTTTTATTGTCGTTTAATTCTTCAACAAAATTTGGCAAACCTAAATCCTCGCTTTCAATTATGTTGTTTTCTAAAGCTTTTAAATATTCTGCGTTAGATATTTTTTTTAACTCGTTTAAGATATGAATTAATTTACCTTCTTTATTCCAAGTCAAACCACTTTCCATATTTGCTACGAAATCACTATCATCGTAAATATTTTTATGAATAATTTCTGCTTTTCCTTTTAGCATTAAACCATTGAAAAGGAAATTTTTTGTTTCTATTTTTGAATGTTTTTTTTTATAATTATCCAGAATATTGTATGAGATTATTTTATTTGTAAGCCATAATTTCTCTAAAGTTGGATAAAATAATTCACATTTATTCATTTCAATTTGATTGTAAATTGTACTTAAACAGTAATTTCCACAATCGTTATTCTTCAAATCTTCAATTTTGAGTTGAACAGCTTTTTCAACTGTTTTAACAGTTTCTGGAGTGCAGGATTTTGCTAAAGCAAACATATATTGAAAATCGTCAAATTTTATATTGTTTTCTAATATTTCTCTAAATTGTTTGTTTGGAAATTCTTCAATTGCTGGTAAAGCATCTACTCCAAAGCTTTTTATTAATTCAATATCATTTTCTTTTTTATATTTTGCAATTGTAACTAATAGGGCAGAAGACTTATTTTCTATAACAATTTTTCTTATTGGTTCATAGAATTCTTCATTTTGCGGAATCCAATAATTTATGCTTTCCAATAATTTTATATTTATTGGATTTTTATTTAATGTTTTACGAATTAATATTTCTTTGTTTGAGGTTATTTCATCTTTTGAATAGTTTCTATTAAAAGTTAAACGTTGAAACATAAAGTTTGGAAAACTTGTACTATCGGACAAACATTCAGTTGCATAAACTAATGTGTATTTTGAATCAATCAAATTATCATAAACATCAAACACTTTTTTACTTTTTCTATTTATTAGCGTTTCTATTGAAATTCCTTTTGTAAAAGTGTTTTTACCATTTAATGAAAGATAAATTAATTCTTCTTCAGTTGCTTTTTTATCTAGTAATTTTGAAATTGAATCATTTTTCGAACCCATTGCATTGAAAGTTTTATAATCCTCAAAAGGTTTAATAAAACTGTCTAATTCTTTCGATATTTGAGAATTACAATTAATAAAATTGAATAGTAAAATACTTAATATTAGTCTTTTCACGATTTTTTAGGTTAAAATGTCTGCCAACGTTCTCGCGCCACAAGCAGTTTGCAACTTATGAAACTGAGTATTTTCGGCTAAACGAAAATACAAATTAAAACGATAATTCCACTGAATTTGCAAATTGCTTGTGACGTGTGTTAGGCGACGTTGCGACACGCAAAGTAGGCGAGTGGCAAAATTCGACAACAGTTCGGTTATGCGGTTTCAATATATTTTTTTGGATTCAGATTTCAGTTTTCAATTTTCAGTTTGCCAAATACAGCTTTCCACGTTTCTGCTTTTCATATTCCGATTTCAAACTTCTGCTTTTCAAAGTTTAGTTTATCAAATCCAACTTTCACGTTTCTGCTTTGTAGATTCCAATATTCTGGTTTCCAATATTCCAATTCCAATATTCCGGTTCCAATTTTCCAATTGGTTTTAGTTTTTTAAGTTCCAATTTGGGAGCAATGACGCCTAACTTACTTATACCAGCCATAAAATGGCTTCAATAAGCTGTTTTTGTGTTGGCTTTATGCCATAAATTGGCTTTTTTTTAAATGCTAATATAGAACTATTTTACTACAAATCATCAAAAGGACTTTTAATTTGCTGCAGACTTTTTGTGCTTACATGTGTGTAAATTTCTGTTGTTCTGCTGCTGCTGTGTCCTAAAAGTTCCTGAATAAATCGGAGGTCGGTTCCGGATTCCAATAGGTGAGTGGCATAGCTGTGGCGCAGCCAGTGCAAACTTACGGGTTTTTGAATATTGCTTTTCGCTAGGGCTTGCTTCAAAACGTTTGATAAGCTGCGTTCGTCGTAAGGTTCGCTTTCGTTTCTTCCTTCAAACAGCCAGGTTTTTGGTTTATAACAGATATAATAACTTCGCAGCATTTCTAAAATTTTTGGGGATAGCGGAACGATGCGGTCTTTTTTGCCTTTGGATTGTTTTATCAGGATTAAGTTTCGTTTGGAATCAATATCGACAGGTTTTAAGTTTAATAATTCACCGCGTCTTAATCCACAACTATAAATTAATGAAAGCATTGTTTTGTGTTTGATATTATGGTGAGCGTTTAATATGAGTTTCACTTCTTCTTTGCTCAATACATTGGGTAACTTTTTTTCACCTTTTGGACGATGAATGTTTTCAACTTCCATTTTTTTGTTCTCTACAGTTCTGAAAAATAATTTAATAGCATTTACAATCTGATTTTGATATGAGGCCGAAATATTGTTTTTTAATATATACTCATTGTTGTACGTAATGACATGTTCATTCGTGATTTCTGAAATTGGAAGTTGTCGATGAAAAACCAAAAACGATTTTAAAGCTTCTGTGTATGTTTTTATAGTATTGGCACTGTAGCGTCTGGAAGCAAGCCAATAGCTAAAATTTTGCACAGCTAAAATCCCTTCTTCTGACGGGAATGATAAATATGCCTCAGGTATTTTAAAATGTACTCGGTTATCTTCATTATCCGGTAAATGCCATACTTTTAAGGTTTGACTCCATTTGGCATCTTCAAATTGCTTGATCCGTTCAATTAATTGTGCATTTTTTTCAAAATAGACAGCAATTCGGATTTCTTTTTTATGATGGATTAATTTGGAGGACCAATTCATTTTTTTAATTTAAGGAAAATTAAATATAAGAAAATTCTGTTTTAAATTTAATTTCTCATAATTAAAAATAAACTTTCTTATGAAAATGACTGCCGCATGAGGGATAGCAGCGGTATCGCCCAATTTAGAAAAACAAGGCTTTTTTGCCGTAGTTTTTGTTAATTGGGAATATAGCGAATAGCCCGACCCGCTTTTTCTGCGGGGCATGCCCAAATAAAAAATCCGATTTGTATTATTCAAATCGGATGTATAAAAAAGAGCTATAATTTACTTTATTTTCATTTTTGAGCCTCTACAACAGATTTAGTAAGCAACAGTACAAAAATGTTTCATTACCTTAATGGTATTGGAAGCTAAGAAGATGCAGATTAAAAATAGGTTCCAAATTTTAATGAATACTTTCAATTATATTTTCCTGCTGTCTTCTCGATTTTGGTGTAACTTCAATTCGGTTAAAATCATCTTCAGAACCATAACCAACAGCCATTGCAAACAAAGGTTTATAGTCCGGCATATTAAGAATCGATTGGTATTTATCAGATTCAATACCTTCCATAGCTGTCGAATCGAGACCCAACGCAATACTGGCAGTCAAACCAACTCCCAGGGCAATATATACTTGTTGGGAAAACCATATTTTTAAATCGGCTTCCGGCTTGCTTGCCTTAATCTGGTTGTACCAATTTCTTCTGGCTTCCGGTAATTCGGTATCCACAATTTCCTGAAAAGCATCCAGATCATCTGCAACACTAAAAACGACCAATAGCTGCGCCTGATTTATTTTTTCGGTATTGTGCATCGAAACAGAAGCCAATTTTGCCTTAATCTCCGGATTTTCTACAAACGTAAATTTCCAGGGCTGAATATTTATGGAAGAAGGCGTAAGGAATAATACTTCTTTCAAAGCCTCAATTTTTTCCTGAGGGATTACCTTGTCAGCGTTGTACTTTTTTGCTGAGTACCTTTTTTTCATTAATTCTAAAATATCCATAGTCCTGTTTTTTAAACGTTTTATCAGATTAGTTATAAAACACAAAGTTAATCCGATTACTTGAATATTTTAATACTTTTTGGATTGTTTCTGTTGGTTAAAAATTACCCGTTAGAACTTAATTTTTTTTCGTTTTCTGTCTGAGGTTTTCCGCTGGCATTTGGTTGTCCTTTTCCTGTAGTAATCAGTTTTTTTAAGCTATTCTGAATATAATTGGTCCACGAATCTCTGCAAATATCAAAACATTCGTAATCCGGAACCAAGCCAACGTGTGTAAATCGAAGTTCTGTTTTACCTTCTTTCTCCCTAATTTCAAAAGTTGGCTTTGTACCGGTCCATTCGGTTTCGTCTTCTGTAAACTTGAAATAGTTTTCCTCAACAAACCAAACGATTTTTTGATTCGGAATCACTTCTGTCAATTTTACTTTACAACGGTGAATATCTTCATAATGGTAGTTAAATTCATCATTAAGTTTCGCTGCATTCCCTTCAATTTCTTCCGACCACCAGCCACGGACATTCGTTACGGCATTAAAAACTTCTTCAGGAGATTGTTCTACTGTTATCGCTGTGGTAAAATCTGTTGCACTCATTTTATATGATTTTTGAAATTATAAGCACAAATTTATTGTTTAAAAATCAATAAGTTAGGGGTGTTAAAGGACAATAATAAGTGCCAATTCGGACAGATTTACAGACTGCTATGTTTTTTGTATTCCTGCACAAAATCAAAGATTTGCTTTAATTTTTTAAGAAGCAGAAACGATAATTTTCATCAGAACCATTTGTCCTGCTGTCCGCTATATCTTTTGTGCCGAACCCCGGCACAAAAGGATGCCGCTTCCATCAGGGCTAGGGCAGAGGTCTGTTTTTCACAAGACATATACATTTAAATTAAAAAGGTAATACTTTGTTTGTTTAATCAAATCCGTTTTAACTTGAAAGAATTCAGATTAAGGTATAATTCTAATAAATTAAAACGGACTTTAAGCTTTCATTTTTATAATGGGTTATTTTTTCGATGCAAAAATAATATCCAAGCCTTCCATCGCTATGGTAAATCCTTCTTTGAAGCCCATTTCGATTATTTTTTCCAGATCAGAAAGGTTTTCATGCTTTATAGCAATGTCAACAAAGGTTGTCTCATTTTGTTCCGTAAAACTCACATCCCAGTCCGAACGCGGAAAATCAGTATTTAAATTGCCTTCGCTGTCGCAAAAAGCGTCCAGGTATTTAAAGTTATTTTTTGGCGATATCGATGTATAATCTGCCAATGCCCAATGTTCTTCGCCTTCTGGTCCAACCATGGCATATATTCTTTGTCCGCCTTCTTTAAAGTCCATTTTCTTCGTTCTGGATTTCCATGGGGCAGGTGCCCACCACTGATCCAGTAATTCGGCTTCTGTCCAGGCTGACCAAACGTTGGCAAGTGATGCATTAAATTCTCGTTTTACATTGACCGTACTATTTTCTTTATCTACGGTAAAGTCCATTAAAAGATTAGATTTCATTTTCTTTAGATTTTAAATTAATTAATACCTGATCCAACTGGCTGAAATAAATTGTTTCAGCTAATTGTCAATTTTTATTCAATTGATAAAAATATTCTGTTGCTGATATTTTGCTCCAGTATAGGAAAGAGTTATTTTCATTTGAATGAATTTAAATACGCAATCAATCAGTTGCAAATATAAATAATTTTATAGTATTGTAAAGCAATTTATGCTTTTTTTAACCGTAATTCATTAGTTATCAGTTAAAAAAAATAAAATTCAAATGAAAAACCAGGGTAGTGGATATTTGGATACGCATGAGGGATAGAAGCGGTATCCTTTTGTGAAGAGAAACGGAACAAAAGATTTAGCGGATAGCCCGACCCGCTTTTTCTGCGGGTCATGCCATAAAAAAATCCGACTTGCTTTCACAAATCGGATTCTTAAATTGAAATTTATATATAACCGTAAAGGTATGTATTACAAGTGAATTACTTCGCCGTAAGCATCAGCAACCGCTTCCATAACAGCCTCGCTCATAGTTGGGTGAGGGTGGATAGATTTAAGGATTTCATGACCAGTAGTTTCAAGTTTACGTGCAACAACTGCCTCAGCAATCATATCTGTAACTCCAGCACCAATCATGTGGCATCCTAACCATTCTCCGTATTTAGCATCGAAAATTACTTTTACGAATCCGTCTGGAGTTCCGGCAGCTTTTGCTTTTCCTGAAGCGGAGAAAGGGAATTTACCAATTTTTAGTTCGTATCCTTTTTCTTTTGCTTGTTTTTCAGTTAAACCTACAGAAGCAATTTCCGGAGTTGCATACGTACAACCAGGAACGTTTCCGTAATCGATTGGGTCTACGTGCAATCCTTTGATTTTCTCCACACAGTTGATTCCTTCAGCAGAAGCTACGTGAGCCAAAGCCTGACCCGGAGTAACGTCTCCAATGGCGTAGTAACCAGGAATGTTAGTGGCATTGTAAGTGTTTACCAGGATTTTATCTCTGTCAACAGCGATACCCACTTCTTCCAATCCGATGTTTTCGATGTTTGTTTTGATTCCAACTGCAGAAAGTACTATGTCAGCCTCAAGAATTTCTTCTCCTTTAGCTGTTTTTACAGTAGCTTTTACTCCTGCTCCAGAAGTATCTAATTTTTCTACAGAAGAATTAGTCATTACTTTGATACCTGCCTTTTTCAAAGATTTTTCAAATTGTTTTGAGATATCTTCGTCTTCTACCGGTACAACATTTGGCATGAATTCTACAATAGTAACATCAGTTCCCATTGAGTTGTAGAAATGTGCAAATTCCACTCCAATAGCTCCTGAACCTACAATAATCATAGATTTTGGCTGTGTTGGCAACGTCATTGCCTGACGGTATCCAATTACTTTTACACCATCTTGAGGTAGGTTAGACAATTCACGTGAACGGGCTCCTGTAGCAATAATGATATGGTCTGCGCTATATTCTGTAACTTTATTGTCTTTGTCTGTAACGTCCAGTTTTTTTCCCGGTTTTAATTTTCCGAAACCTTCAATAACGTCAATTTTGTTTTTTTTCATCAGGAAAGTAACTCCTTTGCTCATTCCTTCTGCAACTCCACGGCTGCGCTGAACAACAGCAGAGAAATCTTTATCAAACTCAGAAACTGTCAATCCGTAATCAGAAGCGTGTTTTAGATAATCAAAAACCTGAGCCGATTTTAGCAATGCTTTTGTCGGGATACATCCCCAGTTTAAACATACACCACCTAGGTTTTCTTTTTCAACTACGGCTACTTTAAAGCCCAATTGTGATGCTCTAATTGCAGTAACATATCCGCCGGGACCACTTCCTAAAACAATAACGTCGTATTTCATTTTTTGCTTATTTATTTGTTATTTGTTAAAAAATGCAGTCGCTAACGCTCGTGTCATTTTTTTGGTTTTTAGTATTAAATACCGAAAATGAGGTTTATAATTCCGAAACTCACTTTTCCGATTTTTCTTTGTTATTTGTGATTGCGAATTTAAGGATTTATTTTAAAAAATGATTTAATTTTTATTTTTACCATCCCATATTTTGACCTTTTCACAGAAATCTTATGAATTGTTAATTGTAAATTGTGAATTATTAATTGTAAAATGCTATTTTGAAGATAAATCTGAAAAAAATGCGTGTTTATAAAATAAACAAAGTCCAAGAAATTTATAATTCTTAGACTTTACTTAAAATGATATTAGTATCATTAATAATTCACAATTCATTATTAAATTTTCACATGTCCCCAGTTTTCACCACTGGCAATTCTCCTGATTTGCATTTCGCTGACGCCAAATTGTTTGGCAATCATTTTTAAGCGTGTTTTTTGTTCAGGCCTGGCCAGCATTTTTTTGATCAACATCACTTTTGTGGTAGTTAATTTTCTGCCATCCGCTTTGATGTTATGTTCTATGAGGTTTTTTTTGGCACGGATTACATGTGGACTTTTACGACTGTGCTCCATCATTTCAGCTTTTGTGGCCCAGCGTAAATTGCTTACATCATCATTGTTTCTGACGTAATCCAAATGAAGTACATACGTTTGATCGTCTGATTTTTTCGGAATAAAATATTGGGCAACCAATTTATATAAAAAGAGATACTTATTGACAATTTTGCCTTCTTTTTTTACTTTAAATCGAAAAGTTGGATAGCCGTCGCTCAGGCTTCCCTTTAAAATACGGCCATTTTCTATTTCATCAGAAAAACTGACTAAGCGGCCTTTGTTTGAAATGGCATATCGAAGCTGCATCGATAAATCAACTTCTATTTCTTTGAATTGTTCGTTTGGATAAATTCTAATTTGTGGCATTTGAATCTGAATTTAGATTCTCAAATATAATAAATTAAAATTCAAAACTGTCTAAAGTATTGATTTCATTGGCTTTTTTAGGATTATGCTAACACAGTTTTAACTTTTCGAAACGAATATTTTTATTTTTTTCAATTTAG
>Ga0247805_1001078_pt1 | contig 13409 bp, 8 predicted proteins | sample UWRJL044104R1_FD_180930 | JGI IMG/M metagenome (GOLD analysis project Ga0247805, IMG submission 180930) | Plant litter microbial communities from Arlington Agricultural Research Station in Wisconsin, United States - UWRJ-L044-104R-1 | ecosystem: Environmental > Terrestrial > Plant litter >...
GAAGAAAAAAAACTAAGCGGGGATTACACCTGCATTTATCAGGACTACAAGACAGATATCCAGGAATCCCTGACGGAGTTACTGCCACAGCTCGATAAATATTCCAGACTGGTACTCATAGCCCCACTCGAAGCATTTCATGCAAAAGAAGTTATCTCGGGATTTGAAATATTCTGCAAAAAGAACGATAAAAAACACATCATTTACAATACCGTAGATGAAAAGCGCTGTAAAAATGGCGATGCCTACATCACCTTCAGCAGATATGACCAGGACGATGTTTCCATTATCAAACTGGCCCGTAAAAACCAATGGAAGCTCGGAAAGGACATCGGACTGATTTCTTATAATGATACCGCTGTTAAAGAAATCCTGGAAAACGGAATTACTGTAATCAGTACTGATTTCAATAAAATGGGTGAAGAAGCGGCAAAAGCCATCCTCACCAAAACCACCGTCACCATGAGAGACCCCGCAACGGTCATTTTAAGAAATTCGCTTTAATCAGGAGACAAAATAAACCATTCTCTTCCAAGTCTGGCATCTTTAGGCTCCTGAAGGGGAGCAAAAGCGCCTAGGCCTTGTCTGAGAAGGTATATTTTGCGGCAATAAAGCAATTACATGAACATCGCCTAAGCATTTACCACCTAACCACTACTACCTGAACATTAAACACTGCCGCCTAAAAATTACTCCAGAAACATCCTGCAAAAAACCATCCTGCAAAAAAAAGCATGATGCTAATTAGGCATCATGCGATATGGATCTTCTCCTTTACTTAAGTTCAAAATAAAATATACCTACTGTGAAAAGGCCTAGGCGCTGTGCGCTTTTTCAGCGCCTCAGGTGCCAGACTCAGAACAGTACGGTTTATTTTATTAAACTTAATTCCCCCAAACTTTCTTGGATAATTTTAATCTTCCCTTCCGCATCAGCTTTCTTGTTACGTTCATTTTGAATAATCTCCGGCTTCGCATTTTGTACAAACCGTTCATTACTCAATTTCGCATCCACTGATTTCAGGAAGCCTTGTAAATAAACCAGATCTGCATTTAAGCGTTCTTTTTCCGCTTCTACATCAATGGTCTCGTTCAGCTGGATAAAGAACTCATCATTCCCTACCATGAAGTTTGCCGCTCCACTTACTTTCTCCGTTACAAAATCAAAAGCATCCACATTGGTCAGCTTACCAATAATGTTTAGCCATTTGCTATAATCCAGACCGGAGTTGACTTTCAAACTCAAGGGCAAAGCATCTTTAGGAGAAATCTGTTTGGTATTGCGCACATTACGAATTTCTGCCACAACCTGTTTCAGGATTTCCACATCTTTAAGCAATGCAGCATCAATACCACCAATGGTTGGATAGTTGGCTACGATGATGCAGTCCATTTCTCCTTTTTCACCAAACAGTTCATCATGATACAACTCTTCCGTTAAGAACGGCATGAATGGATGCAGCAATTTCAAAATGCGTTCAAAATAACCAAGCGTTGCTTTCACTGTCGCAGGATCGATTGGATGCTGATAAGCAGGCTTCACCATCTCCAGATACCAGGCACAGAAATCGTCCCAAACCAATTTATAGGTAGCCATTAAAGCTTCCGATAACCTGTACTGTTTGAAGTTATCTTCAATTTCAGCCAAAGCTTCATTGAAACGGTTGTCAAACCAGGCAATGGCCTGTTCGTTGGGATTCTGCAAGGTTTCATCTACTTCCCAGCCTTTTACCAAACGGAAGGCGTTCCAGATCTTGTTGGCAAAGTTTCTGCCCTGCTCACAATAGCTTTCATCAAACATCAGGTCATTTCCGGCAGGCGAGCAAAGCAACATCCCTACGCGAACCCCATCGGCACCATATTTCTCAATTAGTCCGATCGGATCAGGAGAGTTACCTAAAGATTTGGACATTTTACGACCCAGTTTGTCCCGAACAATACCAGTCAGGTACACATTGGTAAAAGGTTTTTGTCCCCTGAATTCATGTCCTGCCATGATCATACGCGCTACCCAAAAGAACAAAATCTCAGGGGCAGTCACCAGGTCATTGGTTGGATAATAATAATTGATATCTGGATTATCCGGATTCTTAAACCCATCAAATACCGAAATTGGCCATAACCAGGAAGAGAACCAGGTGTCCATTACATCCGGATCCTGGCTAACGAATGGCTCTAATTGGTGTTTAAAACCAGCGGCTTCTTCCGCAGTGAAAGTACCATCTGCATCCTTAAGCTTTAAAAATTCATCCAGGGCTTCAGGTTTAGTTTTAGCAACCACCCAATTTCCCTGATTGTCATACCAGGCAGGAATTTGTTGTCCCCACCACAGCTGTCGACTGATGTTCCAGTCGCGTACATTTTCCATCCAGTGGCGGTAAGTATTCTGGAATTTCTCCGGAATCAATTTCACATCACCGTTTAATACATCGTCCAATGCAGGCTTCGCCATCTGGTCCATTTTACAGAACCATTGCAATGATAATTTCGGTTCAATGGCAGCATTGGTTCTTTCAGAAAATCCGACCTGCGATTTATAATCTTCAACCTTAGCCAGGTGACCGGCCTCTTCCAGCAATACCGCAATCTTTTTACGGGCTGCAAAACGATCCTCACCTACTAAAATTACCGCCAGTTCATTTAGCGTACCATCGTCATTCAAAATGTCGATTACCGGCAACTTGTGTTTCACACCAAGCTCATAATCATTTAAATCATGTGCTGGTGTTACTTTCAGACATCCGGTACCAAAATCCATCGTTACATATTCATCTTCAATTACCGGAATCTCCCGGTTAATCAAAGGCACAAATACTTTTTTACCCTTTAAGTGTGTATAGCGTTCATCATTCGGATTGATACAGATTGCAGAATCCGCCATAATCGTTTCCGGTCTGGTGGTTGCAATTGTAATGAAATCCTCAGATCCAGAGATCGTATAATTGATGTAATATAGCTTTTGATTAACTTCTTTACGGATTACCTCTTCATCAGAAACGGCAGTTTTACCAGCAGGATCCCAGTTTACCATCCTAATCCCTCTGTAAATCCAGCCTTTTTTGTACAAATGAATAAAACTGTCGATTACGGCATCAGACAAATCCTCTTCCATCGTAAAGCGGGTACGGTCCCAGTCACAACTTGCGCCCAGCTTTTTCAACTGATCCAGGATGATACCACCGTATTTTTCTTTCCATTCCCAGGCGTACTTTAAAAACTCCTCGCGGGTGATGTCGGTTTTATTGATCCCACGCTCTTTAAGCATCGCTACCACCTTAGCTTCCGTAGCAATGGAAGCATGATCTGTTCCAGGCACCCAGCAGGCATTTTTACCTTGCATACGTGCTTTACGGATCAATACATCCTGAATGGTATTGTTTAGCATGTGGCCCATGTGTAGGACCCCAGTGACATTCGGTGGCGGAATTACAATAGTATAAGGTTCACGCTCATCCGGCTCCGAATGAAAGAACTTCTTAGAAAGCCAGTAACTGTACCATTTGTCTTCTGTTGCTGCAGGATCGTATTTTGTAGAAATGCTCATTGATATGTTAAGATTCAGTGCGATACAATGAATAGATTATCTATTCTTATAATCCTGCAAATCTAAGATTTATTGCGAACAAAAAGAAACCAGACAAGGGCCAGGATTGCACTACAAAAGCAGCATCAAAAAACCATTCAAACTGGAACGGATCTTTTTCGTCGCCTTGCCCAAATGTGCTTCTACTGTTTTTTCAGAGATGTCCAGTTCCCTGGCGATTTGTTTCTGACTAAAGCCCTGCTCCCTGCTCATCCGGTAAACCAATTGGCATTTCTCAGGAAGCCCGCTCACCAATACCTCCAGGCGCCCCTTCAGCTCCATAAATTCCAGCCATTCCTGTGTAGAATCATCCAGTAAGCCATAACTCCCCAGACTTTCCGCATATTTTCTCTGGTGAAATTGTTTATTCAACACTTTGATCACCCGATATTTGGTAGACACGGCCAGGTAAGCACTCAGGGTGGTCGTAATCGCCAAATCCAAACGACGGTTCCACAAGGACACAAAAATCCCCTGCACGACTTCTTCGGCATCTTCCAAACGGTCAAGCTTATGCCCGGCCATACTGAAAAGCTTATCCCAATACCGGTTGTAAATCTCGGTAAACGCTGCCTGGTCTCCCCTTTTCAGCGCAGCAACCAGTTCGACATCGCTGAAAATCTTATAATTCTCCATCTCAGTAAGCAAGTTTAGGGTATTCCAAAACGACAATTGTATCCCCTTTGACTTCGAACCGGCATCCCGATACCGCCTCGATAATGTATAGTGTTTTCTTTAAATCATCTCTATGCCTTAACACACCTGACAAACGCAGATCGCCTGGCTTTCCAGCGTAAGTCACACCTACATTGTAGGACCTGGCAATCTTACGAACTACCTGCCGAAGATCTTCATTGTCAAATTCCAGCTGCGTCTTCCACATCAACCATTCTTTCTCCGGGCGAAGCATCTTGGGAGAAAAGACACCCTTGTCGAAACTAATCTGCTCCCCCTTACTTAACGTCGCAATCGCTCCACCACCACGCACTTTAACACTTCCTTCAAATACATGTGTCCTGATCTCTTCGTCATCCGGATATCCCATTACATCGAATTTAGTCCCGGTCACTTCTACATCCAAATGATCTTTCCTGTTTCGAACTTCGACATGAAAAGGCTGAGCAGCCTGATGTGTAACCTCAAAATGCGCTTCTCCTGATAATTGTACCACACGCTTATGCACATCAAAAACAGGAGGATAGATTAACGAACTGCCTGGTTCCAGCCAAACTTTTGTTCCATCCTGCAAAATCAATTTAAAACTACTTCCATTGGGTGTAACCAGTTTATTGACCGATCCGGGAGCTACATGCCCCGATTGAAAATCTCCCATAAAAACAGAATCCTTCAAAAGTACCTGAGTTCCATCTGCTTTATACCATACCGCGATTTTGCTACCCCGGCTATGCGATTTCGCCAGCTCAGCCAAATCATAACGCACAGGTGTCTGCACATAAAAATAAACCACAACCGATAAAACCAGAAAAACAGCAGCAATCAAAGGCATCCGCCACCACAACGTCCTGGCAGGCTCAATCTCTACCTCAAGGTCCTGCAAAACCTTTTGATAAATCCGTTCCTTATGCGTTTCGGCATCGGCTACAAAATCAGCGGGAATGACCAGCGGTTGGTCCTGCCCCTTGTCGTACCAGGAATTAAATGCTTCAGCCTGCTCCGGACTGATCGTTTTGTCAATCCATTTGGCGGCAAGCGCTTCGTGTTGATTTGGTTCTTCAGAATGGTTCATTTTTTATTCGTTGTTTAACAGTAGGTCTCCCGACAACACCAAATCCCTTAGTCCTGACAAATAAAAAATGAACATACAAAAAGTCCCCAACATTCTGATCATACAACCTGCAACGATAATACACGAAAACGACAACACATGAAACTACACAAAGTACGCCTGTATACGAACAAGAGATGCTGCACCAATAAAACAAAAAACTACAAAATGAGCATCCTGCATGCTAATAGAAAAAGTACCAATAATACAAAAAGCTAAGTACTCCTTGCATTTTAGCAAAAAAGGGGACAGTACAAATAGCACTGCCCCCTTCTACTTTTACTAAAAAATCACCTGCTCAGAAGAGACCCCAGGAATCTTGCCTCTTCCGGCAAAAGATTCCAGTCTCTGAACAGAACGGTTATTTTTTCCGTTATTTTTTCTCCTTCAGATAAAGCTCAAAGTAATCCGTTACTTTCTGATAAAGATGAACCCGGTCTTTTCCCAATACATTGTGCTCATGACCAGGATAAATCATATAATCCACCTGCACCCCTTTATCTACTGCATGTTTCACAAAATCAACAGAATGTTGTTGCACCACAACCGGATCCTGCTGTCCATGGATCAACAACAACTTACCTTTAAGCTGATCTACCTTATTGCTCAGATACGTTGCGGCATAGCCTTCAGGATTTTCCTGAGGGGTATCCATATACCGTTCCGTATACATAATTTCGTAAAACTGCCAGTTGATTACCGGTCCGCCGGCAACCGCAGCTTTAAACACACCCGGGTGTGTCAGCATAAAATCAGTTGTGGCGAAACCGCCAAAGCTCCAGCCAAACAAGCCCATATGGTCAGCATCTACGTAAGGCTGACTTTTTAAATAATCAACAGCACTCATCATGTCTTCCATCTGCACATCACCAGCGTGGCGGAACATCGATTGTTCAAAGGCCTTACCACGGTTGTCACTTCCCCTTACATCCAGAGAAAGTACCACATAACCACGTTCAGCCATATATCTGAACCAATAGTCACCGGCACCGGCATTCCAGCCATTGGTAACCAATTGTGCATGCGGACCCCCGTACCAGTAAACCACTACCGGATATTTTTTATTTGCATCGTACCCTACCGGCTTATATAAACTCGCATACAGGTCATCTCCCGATTTACTTTTAATGGTGAACATCGTAGCATTCTCAGCAGCATAAGCAGCCAAAGGATTAGCAGCTTTCAGCAATACTTTGGTTTTCGAAGTTGAAGTTTCCACCAACTGAACCAATCTTGGCACATCCGGCGTACTGTAATTATCCAGAATAGAATTTCCAGAGGTACTGATCTGTGTATTGTGTACCCCGTAACCTTGCGTAATCCTTCTGGATTTACCAGTTTTAACATTCAATACATATAAATTTCTGGTGGTTGGAGATTCTTCAGTAGACACATAAAACAATTGCTCTCCTTTCGCATCAAAACCTTTCACTTCCAATACTTCCCACTGCCCTTTGGTCAACTGTTTTACCACGTTACCTTTTGAATCATATAGGTATAAGTGGTTCCAGCCATCGCGGTTACTTTGCCAGATAAATTTAGCCGCATCATTTTTCAAAAACAGCATAGGCACCAGTGGCTCTACATATTTTTCATCTTTCTCTTCAAACAAAGTCTTTATAAAATCACCAGTTGCGGCATCATACTGGTTGAACTTCATGTGATTCTGACCACGGTTCAACACTGCGATATATACATATTTATCATCCGGGCTCCAGGCAATATTGGTTAAATACTGCTCCGCAGGCGCTCCGGTTTTAAGGTAAACTACAGTTTTGGTTTCCGCATTGTAAACCCCTACGGTCACCTGGTGACTTTTGTCGCCGGCCATAGGATATTTAATATTGACATTCTGTGCAGGTCTGGTTGTCCAGTCAATGATCGGGTAATCGGCAACCATACTTTGGTCCATTCTGTAAAAAGCCAGTTGTTTACCTGTATTGCTCCAAAATGTACCTTTACTGATGCCAAACTCATCCCTGTGTACTGAAGAAGCATAAACAATGTCTTTCGTGCCATCGGTGGTCACCTTGTGCTGTTCCGCACCCTTTCCTACAAATAAATTGAAGTTATTCAGATAAGCCACATAACCTGCTTTGCTCTCTTCCACATTGGTCATTCCAGCAATTTCCCGATCAACCAGGACCTGTATGGTGTTTTTAACCGGATTTAGGGCAACTTTACTTCCATTCAGGTTCAAAATCCAGTCTGCACCTTGGTTAAATTGAATCGAAGGCATTTGCTTTACGGTATCTTGTCCGGCAGCTTTCAGCTTTTGATTCAACTGGGTTAAAGACAAAAAAGCCTGGTCTTCTTTTGATTTCGCATTTCCGGTGTACCAAACTGGTCCGTTACCAATCCGTTTTGCATATACGTAATCCTCCGTTCCGGAAATGAATTGAAGTTGAATCAGGTTTTCAGGAGCAAGCGGACCCCGCGCATTCGCAATCGCGTCCTGCATGGTCAATTGTTTTTTCTGGGCAAAGCCGAAAACGGTTAAGGCCAACAATTGAATCAATAAAATCAGTTTCTTCATTATAATATCTAGGTTTTTAATAGTTGTGAACCCAAAATAAGTTCAATCAATAAATTAGTTGCACCAAACTTAGATAACTACGACAGCATTTCATGAACATTTCAAAAAAAAATTTCTATTCCATAGTTCTGCTTAACTTTAAGCCGTGAAAAATATCTGTATCGGCTTACTGTTTGCCATGCTGTGGGCTTCTGCATCTGTGGCGACCAAGTTTGGCATCCATTCAGCACCGCCACTCGTCCTGGGCAACATGCGTTTCTTTATTGCCGGATTTGTGCTGCTGGGCTTTTGTTATGGGTTGAGCCGGGATAAACAATACCGGCTACCTAATGCAACAGAGTGGAAGCAACTGGCCATATTCGGTTTTCTGAACACCACTGTTTACCTGGGTTTATACGTCTGTGCCATGAAATATACGGCAGCCGGTATCGGCAGCCTGGCTACCTCAATCAATCCCCTGCTTATTGTGCTGCTTTCCTCCTGGTTAATCGGCAGACGGCCATCCATGAATGAAATCCTGAGTATCGTTTTGGGGATGTCGGGCATTGTCATTGCAACCTACGACTTACTGGGCACTAAAACCTCTACACTGGGCGGACTTGCCCTATTGGTTTTAAGTATGGTGGCGGTATCCTTTGCCAGCGTATATTATGCGCGGGTAAAATGGACTTTACCGAATCTGCTCATCAATGGCTGGCAGGTTACCCTGGGTGGCATATTCCTTTTACCCTTTACCCTGGCTTTCAGCGATTTTTCTACAGTACACTTCGACAGCAGGCTACTCTATTCGGTTTTATGGTTAAGTCTTGCTGTTTCCGTAATTGGCCTGATCTGTTGGTTTTACCTGTTGAAACTCGATACGGTCAAAGCCTCTTTATGGCTATTTTTATGCCCTTTATTTGGATTTTTGTATGCATGGTGGCTGATGGGCGAGCCCATCACCCGATATACCATCACTGGCACTTTACTCGTCATCACCGGATTATATCTAGGGCAGCGTAAGAAATTGGGTATTTAAATCTTCCTTGTCGTAAGTATTTTTTTGCGCTTCAACACAATAATATTTGTTAAATTATGTTAAATATATACAAAGAACGAAAAGATGAAGACGATAAATGTATTTTCCCTGACAGGCACCATCCTGAGAAAATTAGGTCTTGCCAAAATCTATTACTGGTTCAACAAGTAATAATTTCATTATAGAGCGCGCATTTTTATTGCATTGAGTATCTTTATAACATAAACTTGTTATTTATGAAGAATACATCAATAAAAACCTATGTTGTGGTTTTGGGCGTGGTGATCACCGGTCTTTCAGCACAGGCGCAATCTACCACAAAATTTATTGATCCTGCCAATATGGATCTCTCCGTGAAACCTGGAGATAACTTCTATGAATATGCCAGTGGAACCTGGATCAAAAATAACCCTGTACCCGCCAAAGAAACCCGTTGGGGAAGTTTTAATGTGCTTCGCGATTTCAACATCAATGCCGTTAAAGGATTGGTTGAAACTGCCGCGGCCGACAAAAACGCACCTGCCGGATCAGTAAGCAGACGTGTTGGAGATTTCTATACTGCGGCTATGGACAGCCTGACCATTGAAAAACTGGGCTACAGCCCAATCAAAGCTGAATTGGAAAAAATCAAACAACTCGGCAATTTACAAGAGATACTGGACCAGGTTATCTCCTTAAGGGTTTCGGGAGTTGCAGCCCCCATGTTTAGCTTGTATGTTGGCCAGGATAGAAAAAATGTAAACAAATACATGGTTCAATTGGGACAGGGCGGAACCACCTTACCTGATCGGGATTATTACCTGAAAGACGACAGCAGGAGCGTGAAAATCCGCGAAGCCTACCTCACATACCTGACCACCTTATTTGGCTTAACAGGGACCAAGCCAGCAGAAGCTGCTAAAAAAGCAGCAACCATCTTGGCTATAGAAAAGAAATTAGCCGAAGCTCAAATGAGCAGGTTAGAAATGCGTGATCCCTATAAAACTTATAATAAGTTTACCCTGACGGATTTCAACAAGCGCACACCAAATTTAAACTGGTCTGCCCTTTTAGAAAAATCTAAAATCAAGGGTCAGGATACGTTACTCGTATCTTCACCTCTATTTTTTGAAAGCTTAAATGGCATGCTTAAAACAGTCTCTATAGCAGATTGGAAAACTTATCTGGAATGGAACATCCTGAAAAGCGCAGCCCCAAATTTGAGCAGTCCTTTTGTCAACGCAACATTTGCGTTTAACCAGGTACAAACTGGTCAAAAAGTACAAACCCCACGCTGGCAACGCATGTCGCAGTTAACAGATGGTACTTTAGGCGACCTGCTCGGACAATTGTATGTGGCCCAATATTTTAAACCTGATGCAAAAGTACGCATGACTGAGTTGATCAGTAACCTGCGTAAGGCTTTCGAAATCCGGATTAAAAACCTGGACTGGATGAGCGATATAACGAAACAAAAAGCACTGGAAAAGCTACATGCTTTTACGCCAAAAATCGGTTATCCGGAAAAATGGAGAACTTACCAGGGCTTGGTCATTGCGCCCAACACTTACCTTGCAAACCTTAGAAATGCAGGTTCATGGGCTTACCAGGAAATGATTGACCAATTGGGCAAACCGGTAGACCGTACCCGATTTGGAATGACTCCACCTACAGTTAATGCGTATTATAGTCCGACAATGAATGAAATTGTGTTTCCTGCCGGAATTCTGCAATTCCCATTCTTTGACCCCAATGCTGACGATGCCGTGAACTACGGTGGGATCGGCGCGGTAATCGGTCATGAAATGTCGCACGGATTTGACGACACCGGCAGCCAGTACGATAAAGACGGAAACCTAAAAAACTGGTGGACAACCGAAGACCGCGATAAATTCAATGCCAAAACCAAATTACTGGGCGAGCAATTTGACAGCTATAAAGTTCTAGATACCATTCCGGTAAACGGCAAATTTACGATGGGTGAAAACATAGGTGATCTTGGTGGCCTCAATGCGGCTTACGAAGCCTTTAAAATGACAAAACAGGGCCAGTCTGACGAAAAAATTGACGGTTTTACCCCTGATCAGCGTTTTTTCCTTTCCTGGGCACAAGTATGGCGCGGAAATATATTGCCGGAAACTGCTGCACAGATGATTAAAACGGATACCCACTCTCCTGGTGAGTTCAGAACCATAGGTGCTCCGGTAAATATGGATGCCTGGTACAAAGCTTTCGACGTGAAACCGGGTGATAAATTGTACAAAAACCTGAAGACAGGATTAAATTATGGTGACCGCTGGTCACCATAATTTAATCGCTCTCCTTTATTCACCCCTTTTTATTAAATAATTGTGCTGTAATTTACCTTCATTGTTGATCATCAATACCCCACTCACATAATCCATATTATCTCCTGACCAGTATTCAACAGCATAGCCATCTTTGTATCTGACCGCACTGCCCAGATAATAGTGCTCAGCCGGAAAGGTCCAGATGGTCTTTCCGGTGTTGGTATCTAAATTTTGAAGAAGTACAGGCGAATTGTCAGCTGCATTGACATTGTTACTGATCAGTAAATTGGCTTGATCCTGGTAAACAACCCTCAGGTCAAAGTATTTTCTATCCGGCGTTAAATTCACATAGCTCATCCGATCCTTTACCCAGCCATTCACCTTCATCACCTGATCATTCACCCTGCTGAAATACTGGGTCCTGGAACCATCTGCATGCAAGGCCTCATTAAATTTATCGTAATCATCTTTACGAAACATCCGGTCTGCCGCCAGCACGTAATAAAACCACTCACCATCATTGTTACGGATGTTAAACATATCGTCGGACCTCAACTCTGCAGTAGCCAGTCCCGAATTCATTTCAGGATGATTTTTAAAAATCGTAGTAGTCACCTCTGTCAATTTATTGTTGACCCGATCCAGGTTGTATATTTTAGATTTGTTATAAATCATCAGTATGGTTCCATTACCAAAAACACCAAACTCATAATTATCATCGTCTAATCTCCTGATATTGGTCAGCAATACCCGATCAGCCAATTGCTTATCCGTTGCCGGATCGATAAACACCGCATGGATGTTCACATAATCATAATTCCCATTCTGGCTTTTCAATTGTTCATTGCCAAGTCTGATCAGCACCGGTTTTTGTGTTTTTGTATTTAAATACACATAGTTTTCGTAAAATTGATACGGTTCTGACACTTTGGTCGACTCGGCTTTATGCCGCGCCGGTTTTCCGATTAAAAAGAACAGGAAAAGCAAACCGATCACACCAATGACCAATACAACCAGTAGACTTTTAGGTTTTTGAGCTGGAAAAACTGGCTTAGCTGCCTCTGCTGGCTTATGGCTATAGTTCACATTGACATTAATGTCATCATTGTCCAGATAATAAGTAGCCCCACAACTGTCGCATTTAAAAAAATCCGTTCTAAGCTCAGTTTTATCTATACTCCCACATTGTGGACATTTGATCACCTTGATGTCTTTTGCCATAGTTGAATTTGGTTCTTGGTCACGATTAATTTAAATTCACTTAGCAATTGTTGTTCCACCTCAGGATCTTATCTAAAATGAATGCAAAAAAACAGTAACATTGCATATAATTTATCCCTATGAACATCATCACCCAGACTGCAGATGGCTCCAATACTTTATTCAATGAAGACATCGGCGAACATTACCATTCCAAACATGGCGCGTTACAGGAAAGCAAACACGTATTCATTGATGCCGGACTGAAACATGCCGTCGATCTTTTCCCAGATCAGGAGATTAAGGTGCTGGAAGTTGGCTTTGGCACCGGTCTCAACTTTTTGCTGACGGCTGCTTATTGTGCAGAACACGATATCGCTTACAACTATACATCGCTGGAAGCCTACCCGTTAAAAAATGAAGAACTGGAATCTACCGGTTATGAGCACTATGTACCCAAAGTAATCTGGGAAGCTATGATTAACAATTACGGGAAAGTATTCTTACAATCGGTCAGCATTGCTGAAAAACAACAATTCAGAATTGTGCATACGCATTTGCACCGCTACGAAGCCACACAGCAATTTGACCTGATCTATTACGACGCCTTTTCGGTACAGCATCAACCCGAAATGTGGACAGATGAAATCATTGCGCATACCTGTCAGTTTTTAAAACCGGGTGGAATTTTTGTCACTTATGCCATTACCGGGAAACTGAAGCGTGCATTAAAAAGCAATGGATTTGCGATTGAAAAGCTTCCCGGCGCACCAGGAAAAAGAGAAATGCTGAGAGCGGTCAAACTTAGTTGAGTTGATTTTTGTTACCCTCTTGAATAAATTATCAGATCATGGAGAAAAGAAAGCTAGGCAATTCAGACTTATTTGTTTATCCCATCACATTTGGGGGCAATGTATTTGGCTGGACCATAGACGAACAGCAATCATTTAACGTGTTAGACGGATTTACCGAAGCCGGATTTAATTTTATAGACACTGCCGACTCCTACTCGCATTG
>Ga0247805_1001079_pt1 | contig 13392 bp, 12 predicted proteins | sample UWRJL044104R1_FD_180930 | JGI IMG/M metagenome (GOLD analysis project Ga0247805, IMG submission 180930) | Plant litter microbial communities from Arlington Agricultural Research Station in Wisconsin, United States - UWRJ-L044-104R-1 | ecosystem: Environmental > Terrestrial > Plant litter >...
CTATTTCTTATGACCTAATGCTTGATTTATCCTGGTTGATGAATCTGCTTTATTATCACCACCAACTCCAAATATCATCTCAATGTTATGTTTACGACATATAACACCTTCAGGAATAGCTTTCTCTGAATCTCGGTCACCACCATTGGCGAAAATCAATTCATCGTCAGGATACTTATTAGCAATTGCTTCAAGGGATTTGATAACAGTAGGGTCTTCGTCAAGAGCAACTATTACCTCGTCGACATGTCTAAGAGCAGCTAGAACGCGGGCTCGGTTATGCTCAGGTAAGATAATTTTATCTTTTTTCATAACTTGTTGAATATCATTATTCACGATTACTACAAGCCTATCTCCTAGGTCTTTTGCACCCTCAATCATATCCAGGTGACCACCGTGGAGTGGGTTAAAGAATCCACTAACAATAACTGTTTTCATATACTCTGTATTATAGCCTACGTAAGCACTAACGGTCAGCTGAATGATTCGGAAATCTAACCAATATAGCGAACGTCGTCTTCGGAAAGTCTCAAAAGGCCTTCATCATGCCTACGCTGATCAAGGTAATGAGAAGTAAATCCAACAGAACGGCTTAAAACAAATAATGCATTAAAGAATTCTATCTGTTCAAGCTCTTCCAGCTCCTGTTTGGTATAGCCTAGTTCCGATTCAAGTATGTCCAACATGATAGCGGCGATAACACCGTCAACGTTCAGAATTAAACTCCCCTTTTTCGAAGTTGTTACCAATTCTACATCTAATGCAAACCTTAGATACCTATCACCGTTTTTATTGCCTTTAAATTTAAGCAATGCTTCAACTCGCGGGTCGGGGAGGTCGGTGTGATATTTTTTGTGGCCGATGCCCGGTATAACGCCACCATTCCCAACAAATGATTCTACAAACTCTCTTCCGGAAACATTTTCTGTAGCTCCATAAATCCAGTTATGGGCAGCCGTATTAATAGCGCCACCGAAGCGTGAACCAACGGTCAGCAAACCAGCACTCAAGCTTGATACAAGATCTCTTCCGGCGCGCGCAGCAACGATTGTGTTTATCGCCCCTGAAACGTATGGCCCATGATCAACTAAGAGCTTTAGAACAAAATCAACAAATTCGACCGCTTTTACAGACTCGACTTGCTTACCTAATAACATCGATAAGGTGAGTGATGCGAATGAATTTCTGTTAACCGTATCCAAAAGGTCACGTCCTAGTAGTTGAACATCTTTATTTTTATCACCCGACAAATGGCTAACAATAAGGCTTTTCTTTCTATCGCCAATTTTACGCGACTCATGCTCGACCGGCTGTTCTACTCGCTCTTTCAATGTCTTCGAAATGTCTGCAAATGTATCACAAACAATAGCACCGCTGTTTTTAAGAACTTCTTTTTTTGCACTAGAAGATTCGTCTTCTGATTGTGCGAGCGCTTTTGCGTGTCCGAACTGTGGTGGGTTTTCGAATAAATCTGCGACCGTACCCGCGATATAAACAATTAATTCTTTTGTTAATTCACCAGCATCTTGCAATTTTGCAATCTCATACTCATCTATTCCGCCAAGTTCACCAAAAAATACAATACGTTTAGTTTGTGGGTCACTTTGAGCAAGCCGCACTGCGTCGGCTGGAGTTGTCATAGGAAATCGGTCACCACCCAATGCAATTGCAAAAGACACACCGAGGCCTGAATTTGTAACGGTTAGAATTAGCTCATTAACAATTCCTCCCGATGTTGAGATGACGGCCGTATCGCCGCTTGAGAATATACCTGCACTAGAAAGCTGGCTGTGTTGCGTGCCACCAATTGCACCCGCTTTAAGGAACCCAGGCACTAAGACACCTACAGATGATGGACCTGCAATGATGACGTTTTTGTTTTCAGAAAGTTTAATGAGCTCAACAGTATGGCTCTCGGGTGTTTGCTCTGCAAATATTGTAATGAGTTTTAGATTAGGAAGTTGTTCTAAAGCTGTTTTAGTAGAGGATAATACCCTCCGAGCAGATTGAACATTTATAACTACGTTTATTTTTTTTTGAAGTGTTTCGTTTAACGACTCAAGCTTTTCGTAAACTGGAATATTCACTTCAGACTCGCCCCAAAAATAACGCTCTTGGCGACGACCATTTGCAATAACACCAACAATACTAGGCTTAGATCGATTGATTAAGTAATCGTAGTCAAGCATAGATTGGATAACCCCAGGGTGAGAGCCCAAAAAGACTACATGCGGCTCCGCTTCTCGAAACTTTTGAATTTCACTTATCATTTAATCCCTTTCAAGGCAGTGGTTAACGCATCTGTTATTGAGGTGGTTGGGTCATAAACGCCACCAAGAATTCTTTGTATATCAAGCGCTTCTTTAATTTTAGCTAAACCAATTTCTTGTCGCGGTCCACCCCTACGTACATATACTTTTACATTATTAACCCTAAGCATATCCGCACTCTCATTCATTGCCTTAATCACTCCATCAAACGTATCTGCAATATCGGTGAAATTCGCTGCTGCACCACCTATAAATAGTATTTTTTTCTTGGCATTTGATGTATTAATTAATGCTAAAACCTGTTGAGTGTACAAATAAGCCTCGTCTGCATTTGGATTCCCGCTATATTCACCGTAATTCGCAAGTTCATTACCAAGGCCAATGTTGTAAATTTCATCCGCTATAACAACGCTTGCACCCCCGCCAGACAGCAGAAGAAACACAGAACCTTGTGGGTTTAGTACACTCAAATTAAACGACGCAGGGGAGTTCTTATCAAGAACCCTCACTCTCTCTTCTTCTGTAGTAGCTTTTTCAGTCCTCGGGTTGCGCAAATCCGACTCTTTCCAGCTTTCTACAGAATACGAACCCGCATCATCTACCTCAATTGCACAATCAAGAATGACTAACTTTTCATCCTGAATAATATAAGGGTTAATTTCAATAAATGAAATATGTTGAGTTTGGACAACATAGAATATATTTTGTATCTGCTGAATGCTAAGTAAGATTGACTCAGAAAGAGAAGCCCAGTCGGTTGTATCATCAAGCTTCACCTGTTTGATACTTGTCGCATTTTTTTCAATATCAACGCCGCCTTTGTCGCTGTATGAAACCCAGTAGCCATCGCGACGGATTGAAATTGCAAAATACCTTTCAGTAATATCTCCATGTGGAACATATGGTTCAACCAATACTGACGAGTATCCCTTCCCCTTTAGGTATTCGATTGTCGAATATACTTTAGATTGTGCAACATCTAAAATAACGAGACCTTTCTTAAACCTTCCTTTCACCGCTTGATCAACTTTTACTGTATAGCTTTTGTAACCATCAATCACCGGCGCCTTGTCGTCAACAACACTCCATCCTTTGTAAGGTAATTCTAGCGTGGAATTAATAATAGATTTAGACCGGTATTCAGATAATTTTCGTCTTGGCATATACTTTATATTACCACCTTAAATCTAGTGCTATAGGTCAATGTTTAGCAATTTAAACTACCTGAGAAAGTATGGGCAGTATATAATAGCCGAGTGACGCGTAAGAACTCCTTCGACTTTATAAGACTTCTTGCTGCAGTTTTGGTGATTTTTAGCCATTCCTTCGTGCTTACTGGTCATGCAGAACCCGCAATAGGATCTATTACGCTTGGTTCAATTTCAGTTTGGGTATTTTTTATTTTAAGCGGCTATCTTATATCGAAATCATGGGACCAGTATCCAAGGTTTAACGTATTCTTTGCAAAACGAATTTTAAGAATATTCCCAGGACTAGTCGTTGCTATATTAATAACTATATTAATAACAGGACTGTTCTTCACTTCATTACCACTATTTGCCTTCCTGAGCAGCCAAGAAACTTTAACCTATTTAAACAATATCTTTTTATATAATTCTTCGTATACCCTTCCGGGTGTCTTTAATGGAAATATATATCCAAATGCGGTTAACGGTTCAATTTGGACTTTAGCATATGAATTCACTATGTATCTTGTCGTTGCACTCTTAGGGGCGTTCCGTGTTTACAAAAAAATATCACCATTAGCACTGTGGGTTATCTTACTTTTATCAGTAGTAATAATGTCAATTGTAGGTCGAGAATATTTTTCAGCGTCAATCTTCTACCTCGCTATCGACCAAATGTTAATATTCGCACTTATGTTTTTTTCTGGAATTATTATGCATAAATATGAAAACCAAATAAAACTTAATACATGGATTGGCCTAGCGAGTTTTGCTGGTTTTATAGGTTTATCATTTCTACTTCCAGACTATACGGCGACATTTGGCGCAATACTACTTGCGTATAGCATATTTGCAATTGGGCGACATGGTCATATGAGTTGGTCAAGTAATAAGGGCGACTTTTCGTATGGTCTTTATATTTACGCTTTCCCAATCCAACAGGCAATCGCATCGGTCACAAGGATGTCTGATACTGGTAAAATGTTCGTATTAAGTTTGCTTTTAACGTTACTAGCTGCAATTCTTTCGTGGCATTTCGTAGAATCAAAAGCTTTGAAATGGAAAGATAAAATCAATACAGATAAATATCCCATACTACAGTCGGACGAAGCCTGGTAACAGTTGTTACAATCTTTACCCATGATAAGATTGTGTACTATCACCAACGAGGTATAATAGAGTTATGAATATTTTAGTTACTGGCGGTTCCGGATATATCGGCTCGCACACTCTTATTGAGCTTATCAATAATAACCACTCACCTGTTGTCGTAGACAACCTCAGAAACAGTAGCTACGAGTCTCTCAAAAGAGTTGAACAAATTACAGGTACAAGTATTCCGTTCTACAAAGTGGATGTTCGTGATCAAAATGAAATTGAAAAAATATTTGCTGATTATAACTTTGATGCAATTATTCATTTTGCCGGCCTTAAGTCGGTTGGAGAATCAGTAAAAGAGCCTTTAGAATATTATTCAAACAATATTGATTCAACATTAGTGTTACTTAAAGTAGCAAAAAAACATAATGTAAAAAGGTTCATTTTTAGCTCTTCGGCAACCGTCTATGGCACACCGGAGGAGCTACCACTTAAGGAATCGAGCAGAACAGGTTTCGGAATAACAAACCCTTACGGTCAGACGAAATTTATGCTTGAACAGATACTGCGCGATGTAAGTATTTCCGACCCGTCATTTGAAGTGACCCTTCTTCGTTATTTCAATCCTGTTGGTGCGCATAAAAGTGGTCAAATAGGCGAAGATCCTAACGGTACTCCAAACAATATCCTACCATATGTCTCTCAAGTAGCTGTTGGTAAGCTAAAAGAAGTAAGTGTTTACGGTAACGACTTTGATACCTCAGATGGAACCGGGGTAAGAGATTACATTCACGTTGTAGACTTGGCAAAAGGTCACGTAGCCGCCCTGAGCCACTCAAAACCCGGAGTAGAAGTGTATAACTTGTGTACTGGAGATGGCACATCTGTTTTAGAACTTATTGCAGCATTCAGCAAAGCTGCTGGCAAAACTATCCCCTACAAAATAGTTGGTCGCCGACCGGGTGATGTCGCCTCTTGCTATGCTAGTCCCGAAAAAGCAAATAATGAACTCGGTTGGTTTGCAGAAAAAACTATAGAAGAGGCATGTGAAGACTCTTGGAGGTGGCAGTCTAATAGTCCAAACGGATTCAAAGATAGCATAGGTCAAAATCTTTAAATTATGTCGCAAAAATTTTGCATAATAATACCAGCTTATAATGAATCATCAGTAATTGGTGATGTAATTAAGAATACCCAAAAAGTATTCAGTAAGTCGATATATACTTGCGATATCGTAGTAATTAACGATGGCTCAAAAGACAACACGTCAGACGTCGCCAAAAAAAGTGGTGCTATTGTAATAGATCATATTCTCAATAGCGGCGCGGGCGCTGCAACTACAACCGGCCTTGAATACGCAAATCAAAAAAAATACGATGCCGTTGCAACAATGGACGCGGATGGACAACACGATCCGAATGATGTGCTCTTAGGTTTTAAGGTACTACGGGAAACTAAATCAGATTTACTAATAGGCAGCCGCTTAATCAACAGTGAGGGTATGTCCAAAGTGAAGATTCTTGGCAATAAGGGCTTGAGTGCTATCACTTTCCTACTTTTTGGTATCAATTCAACAGATTCGCAGTCTGGTTTACGCATTTATGGGAAAAAAGCCCTCGACGAACTTAGATGGACTACGACAGGTTATGAGTTTTGCTCCGAAATGCTCTGGAGGGCACATCAATTAAAATTAAAGGTTAGCGAGTATCCGATTAAAGCCATATATACAGATTATTCAAAATCAAAAGGACAAAATAATTGGAATGCGATTAACATTATTAAAAATCTGGTTAAAAAACGAATATCGGAGATGTTTTTATGAGCCGATATCTAATATTACTATTGTTAAATTTACCGTTTATTTCAGCAGCAGTATTGAGTGCGCTTACTCAATACAAGTTAGGCAAATCTACTCGCAGAAAATTTAGCTTGCAACTTTTTATGTGGGGGCTGGTCGTATTAGGATTAATACTCGCAGAACCTATATATAATTGGTTATTCAATAATAACTTGACCCAAACCGAATCTTTAAGCCTGTTTGACGTTGTGCTGTTTACTGCTGTTGTGGTTTGTTTTTACTCAATTAACAGGTCTCGTGCAAGGATTGATATACTTACCAAACAGGTTCAAGACTTACACCGAGCACTCTCAATCAAATCGTCAAATAAATAACTATGCTCTTGGCTTAAGTAAGAAAAGTGCGATTTTGTAGTATGTACCAAAGAAATATTTTGATAACTTATTACGTAAAAGTGGACCAAACAGAGGTGTATCCAGTTCGTAAACAAGATTTTTCATATATTCATACGACGATATAGTGCGCGTTGCTTGAACCTTTTTTCTTGAAATTAGTATTTTGGGCAATAATTTCACGAAGGAAAACGTAGATTTCAGCTTTAATGTTAATCTTTTGTCTAACAGAGCTACTCCCAGCAATCCAATTTCGCAGATTAAAAGTAGCGGAAACAACACGACAAGTACGGATGTAGGCCAATTTCTTAACATAAATATGTACTTATTACGCTCAATGTAAAACCATTTGTAATCACCTTTTGAATATTCATAATCATGAATCACAGAAGCATCCGGAACTAGCGATAGTTTTCCGCCCATTAATCTAATCCGGGAGCTTATATCTGTATCTTCATAGTACAGAAAGTAGTCTTCAGATATTCCATCCAGCTTTATCCACCACTTAACATCAATAGCCATACACGCACCTGATATGTCATGTATTTCTTTATGGTCCCGATGTAGTTTTTTTTCTTCAAGATAACCACTACACCATGATAAACCTGATATATGTACGACATTGCCTGCGCTATTAACTTTCCCATCAGGAAGCTCAAGAAGAGGCATCCATGCTGCATAACCCTTGTTGAATTCCGAGCGAACGACATCAAGTACGTTATTAGATGGAAAAGTGTCGGGATTAATAAAAAATAATATATCCACTTGATCTTGAATAGCTCTGGCACCGTGATTACAACCCGCAGCAAACCCAGGGTTATTTAGTTCATTAAAATAATCAACTTTTTTGGATATAATTTTCCTTAAGTTATTATCCGGTTTGTTGTCAACAACCGCGATTTTATCATCATCATGCATCTGTAAAGATAGCTTTTTAACTATTTCAAGAATCGAGTCTTCATGGCCATAAGATACTAATACGATACCGATTCGAGGGAGTGTTTTCATGCTATAATTAGCATAACATGGGAACTGTATTGACTTACTTAATGTTGCCTTTAATGGCAGGCTTGCTAGCATTCGCACAAGCTCTTTGGGGCACAGCTATTAAAGCCGGAGCTTTAAATGGGAATTTTCCCACCATACTCAATAACCTGATAACAAATTGGCGGATATGGGTAGGTGTTCTATTGTATGTTGCTGCAACCGCATTATACTTTTTTATATTATCTAAATTAAAATTCTTCTCTGTGCAAGTTGCAATGACAGGTATATCTATCATATTCTCTGTCACACTAGCTTTTCTTCTGTTTCAAGAAAGGCCCAATCTAATAAATATAGTGGGAATTTTTGTTGTTTTCACAGGAGTAATATTAGTCTTATATAAATCATGAATAAAATTCAACAATACCAAGTTCAATTTATAAAATTTACTAATAAGTTTCGTAGGCTTGAATATCTTTATATATTGATTGCACTATTTTTTGGTTTTATTTTTATCGCCATAGTCCCACCAGGATGGAACCCTGATGAACCTCAGCACTATTGGAGAACTCAGCAAATTGCTAAAGGTGAATTTATGCCTAAAGAATTTGACGGTCCTGGAGATATCGTATATACAGGTGGAAAACTTCTCCCCGATCAAACAAACTTCATAGTTAGTTACAAAGCCTTTGAAGGTATAACCGACTACAGTCTTAGATTAAATTTCCCGATGTGGAAAAATGAAGGTGCAATAAAAGGCGTCACGAAAAACGAAGCTCCTGTGGATGTCGCCTTCGCAGGTTCATCTAGATACTCACCAATCGTCTACGCACCTCAGGCTGCAGGTATTTGGATTGCTAACACGGTTGGTTTGCCCATACTCGGAGGGTTCTTTCTTGCGAAAATATTTGGCTTATTCTTACAGGTTGCTGCAATTGCTCTAGCTATTTACCTTATTCCACGAGGAAAGTGGTTAATCTTTATAATCGGCCTATTGCCTTCAACTGTTACGCAATCTGTTGCTATTGGTGGCGATGTCATGACCACCTCGGTTGGAATATTGTTCATTGCCTTAGTTTTTAAGCTTTGTCTTGCAACAAAAAAAATAACAAACTGGCATATCGCATGGGTGGCTACACTCATAATGCTGCTCGGACTCGTTAAGCCATCTTACTTACCACTTGCCGCATTAGTTGTCTTGATTCCAATATTCCATACTGAGTTCAGAAAGATAACTTCACTACTTAGATACGGTGCAATATTTGCATTTGCTGCGCTACCGGGTCTAATTTGGATGAGAATGACATCATTTATACAAGACAACTATAATCACGGGGTGGATCCTGTAGCTCAGGCTGCATACGTAATACATCAACCTCTTCAATTTATATTAGCGTTTTTAAATACATACCTAACCGATTCTCAGCCTAAGATATACAAAACACTACTAGGCAATTTCGTGTGGGACACAGCACCTCTACCATTCATTTTTATGTTAATTGTTGTTGTGATTATTGTATTGAGCTTGTTCGTTTCAAGTCCTCGTGAAAAAATAAGTAAAATAACTCCATGGGTAAAGGTGGTTCTCTTAAGTATTTCCGCCCTACTAATCCTCGTTATTAGTTACGGACTCTATGTTTACTACACCCCCCTCAAGGATGTAAGTATAATGGGAATTCAAAGTCGCTACTTTATACCCTTCTTGCCACTTATTCTCCTATGTTTGCACAATCCCCTTCCACAACTGAAACAAAAATGGGTTAAATATACGATTATTGGACTTTTGTTTGCAGTGCTTATTTCTACAACTGTAGTACTCATAAATAGGATTTATACATAAAATGAACAACATACTGAAATTACTAACTCAAAAAAACCTAATGATAATTGTATTAATCTACGCATCTATCCTAATATCATTGGTATTCATAGCAGCAATGATGATGCGTCCCGTTGCAGACGATTATGCTTACCTTTCAGACCCTACCTTCAATAATCCATTTAAATTTGCAGCTCACTATTACATGGACTGGACTGGTAGGTCTTCGCAAGCATTTTGGGTATCAACCTTACATGCTATTTTTGGCGATAGGTTTGTAATTTACGGAACCATTCTTCAGCTATTCCTATTGATTACCTCTGCGTTAACACTAAGCTACGCTATACTATATAAACTAAAAAATAATTCACATTTAAAGATTGTTAGTGTTGGGATAATATTTTCACTCTTATCTATTTTCATGACGCCAAGCGTGCTAGATTCAACCCTCTGGATTACATCTAGCACCGTCTATATTGGATCACTTATCGGAATGTACCTCTCTTTCGCATTTGCAATATTCATAATACGATTTAAGCCTAACTCAAAAACACTTCTTACACTTTTGTTTTTCATTACATTTATCGCACAATTATTTAGCGAGCCAACTTCGATAATAATGATAGGTATTGCAGCTGTCTCAGCGTTTATATCATTAGTTATATACAAAAATAAGATCTCGCTAAAGACATGTATTGTATATATAATCGGAGCAATCGCAGGCTTGCTATATATGTTCCTTTCACCAGGCACTAGAACAAGGCAAAACAGTTTAGATACGGGATTTAGCGCTTATGATATATTCATCAATTCAATTACAGACTTTTCACGACTAAGCTATATATTTACTTCGCATCGCATCTTGTTATTAGCCGTAAGTAGTTTGATTCTTGGATTGATATTCATCAAGCTATCTAGAAAACACAAAATCGTATTAACCATAGCCTCGCTATTATTAGCAATAATCGTACCATATGTTCTGTTTGCCGTCTCGAGATACACCATGGGGTCGTATATACCCCTAAGGGCTTTTACAGTTCCAGTAGCGGTCGCATCAATTTTTCTATCAATCGGTGCCGGTGCTCTCATTTCGCATTTCGTCGTACGCAAACACAGATTCGGTACTGTTGCTGTCTCTATTTTAATACTAATCACAATCCCCTTGTCGCTTGTTTTAACGACCAAAGACTCTCTTTCGGTTATACAGGCAGTTTCCATTAGAGAGCACTCATACGACGGCAGAGAAGCTTCAATCAAGACGCAGCTTAATGAATCTCCACGTGTACTCTATTTCGAACCGTTGCCAATTCTGTTAGCTAACTCAGACGCAGTTGATTTTTACTATAACCAAACTCCGCCATCGTGGTTTGAAGACGGCTTCAGAGCGTACTATGATATACCAAAAACAACGATAATAGTTTATGAAACCCAGCCTGATGGTTATTGTGTGTACGAGAACACTCCGGGGTGGTTAGGCGCAAAGACTTGTAATGAAATACAGAAAGGCCAAGATGAATCAAGATAAACAAATCGATATTTCAGTTATCGTCACATCTCACAATGAAGGGCTTATAGCGCACAAAACGATGTTGTCTGTATTTGCTGCAATCAAAGAAATAGAAAAAGCAGGCTATTCTTATGAAATTATAGTGTCAATCGATAATGGCGATGACCAAACATTATCTTATTTCAACAGGTACAAACATGAAAAACATATTAAACTACTCAATGTAGACTTTAAAGACTTATCAAGTTCAAGAAACAATGCGTCTAAAGCGGCTCAAGGTTCGTACCTCAGCTTCATTGATGCAGACGACCTTATGTCTAGTAATTGGCTCTTAGCCGGAATAGAGAGCGCAAAATTAAACCCTGGCAGCATAGTTCATCCTGAATACTCAATAACTTTTGGTGATGATAATTTAATATGGCAAAAAAGAAATTCATCCAACCCAACAAATGATATTTTAACTTTAATTGATAATAATCTTTGGGACTCTCCATGTTTTGCAGAAAAAAAAGTATTCTTAAAACACCCTTATTATCCGAATGGCAACGGTTTTGGATACGAGGATAAACACTTCAATGCTCAAACATTAGCGGACAACATTAAACATATCGTTGCGCCAAAAACACTTCTTTTTGTTAGACGAAAAATAAGTGGCTCAATGCTGCGTCAATCTTCTGAGAATCTTGCCACTATTGCACCAACTGACCTATTTGCATTCGAAAAACTGAAAAACTTGGACATACGTGATTTCAGTTTAAGCACTGGAGAAACAAACAATTTCTCATCTGTAAAAAATAAATTATCCAAAGTTGCAAAGAAGGGGCTTTTATCAGCTCATAGCCTAGGGAAACGTAGTGACACATATCTTAAACTTATTCAGCCATTAAGAGAACTGAGACAAGGTCGTGTTGCAAAAAAATTAAATGATACATACCCAAAATGGATGTTAGACTCTTGGAAAGATATACATATAATTGATAACTCAACATTCCCCGCAAAAGCCTTACTTAAGTCTCTAGGCTGGTATAATTCTGAAAATAAATTGCCTGGTTATAAATACGTACAATTCGTCCAAGATTTTTCAAACAAACCAGATACTTTATTTTTTGTTCCTCATTTGATAAAAGGTGGTGCCGATAAGTTGTTTATTAACTACGTCTCACAACTTCATAAATCACATACAAATTGGAATATTGGCGTTATACAAACAGAACAAAAAGATAGTGTATGGAAAGAAAAACTACCTTCAGATGTCGACTTTATTGATTTGTATACCAGAATGAATGGAGTCGACACAGACACCCAGCATCGTCTGTTGGCTACTTTTATTACACAGAATGACATAAAACGAATTATAATCGGTAATTCACAGTTAGCGTACGATTTCGTAAGTAAATATCAATCTCTTATAATTCGTCTTCGTGTATCAATTTATTGTTTTGCTTTCGGTGAAGAGTTTGACGATGAAGGACGACTTTGGGGACACATACATACAGGTATACCTCGAATATACCCTGTCGTAACAAGGATTATCACCGATAATAACAATACAGTAAACAAGCTTGAAGCAGAATACGCATTCGAGAAAGAAAAGTTCCGGGTACACTACCAACCTACAGATATACATATAGGTGAACCTGTTAAGAACGACCATGCACAATTAAGAATTTTATGGGCAAGTCGCGTCTGTAAACAAAAAAGACCTGATATTTTAAAGGCAGTATCGAACAACCTTAATGTGAAGGACTTTATTGTAGATGCTTACGGCGAGCTAGAAGAAGGTCTAACAGAACAGTATTTTGACGATTCCAAGGTTAACTATAAAGGCTCATTTAATGGTATTTCAAGCATTCCAACAGGGAATTATGATGTGTATCTTTACACATCAGAAGGTGACGGAATACCTAATGTACTCCAAGAGATTACTGCTAGCGGGCTACCTATCGTCGCATCAAATGTAGGTGGAATACGTGAATTTGTACAAACAGATAAGACTGGTTTATTGATAGAGGACCACGAAGTTATCGCCGACTATGTGTCAGCGATAACGAAGTTAAGAGATAAAAAAATACGAATTACTTTAAATACGGGTGCTCAAACACTTCTTAGAAAAAATTTCTCGCATGAAAGCTGGGAAACTAAAGTATTAAAAGATATTAGATAGTTACTGAGCAGTAAACTGTAGTGTGGTCGCTTCGGTACCGGTCTCTTTTTCAAAGCTCCAGTTGTCGTGCCAATATACACCATCGAACATCGAGAAGTAGGCTTTGTATTGGCCAGCCTTACTGATTACCTTTGAGCCCGTGTATGTTAACTCTTGTCCAGCAGACAATGAGC
>Ga0247805_1001084_pt1 | contig 13345 bp, 9 predicted proteins | sample UWRJL044104R1_FD_180930 | JGI IMG/M metagenome (GOLD analysis project Ga0247805, IMG submission 180930) | Plant litter microbial communities from Arlington Agricultural Research Station in Wisconsin, United States - UWRJ-L044-104R-1 | ecosystem: Environmental > Terrestrial > Plant litter >...
CGATTGGTATACATCGGCAAGTTTGTCAAATATCGCTACTGCATTCTTATTTTTGTCCATTTTTTTGATAAAAAAGCTACCGATTCACATTACAAATTTTTGAATTCACCGCCATTGTCATAAATCATTTAATGTAGGTTTTTCAATTCTGCCTGAGCGGCAACAGTTGCAAAGTCACGAATGAGTCTTTCAGCATAGTCGTCTAACAATTCAAGCACTTTTTCATGCTTATCCGAATTTACGATCAATCCCGCATGGTAGTCCAATGGCACACGGAAACACACTTCGTCGTCAGAAAACGAAGACAAGTCCGGGTTTTCAAATTTTGATAATGTCAGCACAATCCCGGCATATTCTTTCTTTGGTTTTGGCAGGATATATTTTAAGCCTTTGACCAATGCATTTTCGATTTTAGCCCACTCAGTCCACAGGTTGATACCACTTGCAGCGGCAACCATTTCTGCCAGATGCGCGCCGCCTACGCGGGAAGACGTTTCAAGGAAATAGATTTTTCCGTCGTCTTTACACTTGATGTATTCTGAATGCGCCGCGCCATGTTTGAGTCCAAAACCTTTAATAACCTGCTCATTTACTTTTTTGATTGCTTTACCATCTGAAGAATTGTACGGAACATTCGCGCTTCTGAAAATACCGCCGCCTTGCGAGATTTCCATTGGCGTGGCCAAATACCTTGAAGTAATGCTGAAAATGATTTTCCCATCTAAAATCAGGCTGTCGCAGTGATATACATCGCCGGGACGAAATTGCTCCACCAAATATTTAAAGCGGTTGTTTCCCATTTCATTGATGTGCATCCATAAACTCTCCTTGTCGTGTACTTTTATAATTCCGGAAGCAGATGCTTCGGAACGCGGTTTTAAAACCCATGGTGCAGCAACCGTATCGGCAAAATGATTGATATCATGATCATTAAACAAAGAACAAAATTGCGGGTTTGAAATGCCGCAGCTTTTGGCACGCATGCGCATTGCAAGTTTGTCCCGGAAGTAACGGCCCGTCGTTTGGCCCATTCCGTCTATGCGGAGGTTTTCACGCAGGTAAGTTGCTTTCTCCACATCAAAATCATCCAGCGCCACGACAGCATCAATTGGTGTGGATTTCATCAGATTGCTCACCCCAAGCAACAAATGCTCGAGGTTCCAGTCGATGTCCTGGCCTTGCATATAAAAAACTTCATCAATATGATCAAACGGCCAAGGCTTGTGGCGCAGTTTTTCAGAAGTGACCAAAAAGACCTTATTCCCTTCATTTTTCAGGCTGATCAGAAAATCTGAACCTTTAAAATAATTGGAGATACACACGAAGTTTTTGCTGCTGTTTTCCATAATTTATAGATTTTCAATAAATTTAGTCAATAAATGTACGCCGTAAGCGGTCGCATGTTTGCTTTTAGCAAATTCATCATCACCAAATGCTACTCCGGCAATATCGAGATGCGCCCAGGATTGATGCCCGTTTGTAAAGAATTCGAGGAACTTTGCAGCGCTGATCGCTCCGGCTACCGGTTTCCCGCTGTAATTTTTGACATCGGCAATGTCGCTGTCAATATCCGATTTATAATTGTCCCAAAGTGGAAGCGGCCACAATCGTTCGCCAATTTCATCTCCGGATTGCTGCAGTTTCTGTGAAATTTCGTTGTCGTTCGCAAACAAAGCACCGCATTCATAACCAAAAGTCCCAACGCTGCTTCCTGTTAATGTGGCAATGTCTACAAGGATTTCAGGTTTGTAATTTGTGATCAGGTAAGACAAACCGTCGGCGAGGATCAGTCTTCCTTCAGCATCTGTATCAATGATTTCGATCGAATTACCGCTGTAACTTGTAATTACATCACTTGGCAAAAACGATTTTGCATCGACCGAATTTTCGCAGGCCGGAACAATCGCCGTTACTTTTACCGGAAGTTTTAAATCTGCAATCAGCTGCATCGCGCCTAGCACTGCGCCGCCTCCAGCCATATCACATTTCATATGAACCATTCCTGCCGTTTTAATGTTTAATCCGCCTGTATCGAAAGTGATTCCTTTTCCTACGAATCCAATATGTTTTGTTTTATCACCAGCGTTTTCGGGAGTATATTCCATAATGATGAACTGTGGCTCGCGGGCGCTGCCCTGCCCGACGGCTAAAAATGCGCCAAGTCCGGCTTCAGTGGCTTCATCTCTACCTAAAACGGTAGTTTTAAAACCGTATCTATCTCCTTTATTCGACGCCCATTCGGCAAGATGCTTTGGTGTCGCGAGATTCGGCGGTGAATCGACCAGGTGAAAAACTTCGAGTTGCGCTTCAGCAATTTTGATCGCCTTCACTGCAGTTTCTGTATGGTCTTTTTTAGTGATTAGCGCGAGTGAAAACCCGGAAGTCGTAAAAACATGCTTTTCGATTTTCTTGTAGTGCCCTAAGTTATAAGTACCAAGCAACAACCCAGAAATTGCCGCTTCAATCTGCAGATCTGTAAAGTTCTCCGGGATCATTAAGGCGGTATTTTCCAATATTGCTTCTTTCTGTTTTGCAGAAATCCTTCTGAAAATGGTTTTTAAAGCCGCATAATCAGCGTCTTTCCCCAGCCCGATAAAGACATGCGTACAATCGTATTTTTCAACAATATAAACAGTATCTTTTTTACCGTAGAACACTTTTGAAGGCACTTCAACGCCGTGGAATTCTGTTGGCAGTAAGCTTTTAGAATGTGTCTCAAAAACCGGAATCAGTATTGTTCCGGTAAAACCCTCGAGATTTGCAATATGGTGAATTTTCATAATTAATGGTCTTTGGTATTAAAAAACAGCCATTCTATGGCTTTTGGGAATTCATCGCTCCAGTAGGTTTCGCTGTGTTTGCCTTCCTTATTGATGCTGAGTTTGATTTTCATTTTATCAGCAACAAACTCGCTTTTGATCATATTTTTCTTGAATCTTTTGACATGTTCGATCATCGTTTCACTTTCATCACCGCCGGCATATAGGTAAATTTTTGTGTCGGCAGGCTCGTCAAATTCCACACCGGTGAAGTTCATTTTCGGGACCACCCATAACGATGGTGAGAAAATCATTAATTTGCCATACACTTCGGGATACATGAGTCCGCTGTAAATGGAAACCAATCCTCCCATCGAACTTCCGCCAATTCCGGTGAATTCCCGTCCTTTTTTGGTACGGAATTTTTTATCTACGAACGGCTTCAACGTGTCGGTAATGAAACGGATGTATTTTTTGCCCTGTCCGACACCAAGAATGGTTTTGCCAACATTGTATTCTTTGATTCGGTCTTTTTCGGAGTGATCCACCGCAATAATGATAATCTTACCAATATTGTATTCTGACATTACGGCCAACTTCTTGTCAATTTCCCAATTTCCATACTTCGCCTGTTCATTGAAAAGATTTTGCGCATCTTGCAGATAAAGAACAGGATAGCTTTCATCAGAAGAATCATAATCGTATGGAAGCAAAGCCCAGATTTTTCGCTTTTTGTTCAGCTGTGGCATTTCAAATTCGTCAGAAATGAGATGAATCTGAGGCAGGAAATTGGGCTTAAAGGGTAGCCAATTCTTTCGCCACAAATCGACATGCTCTTTGCGAACGCCGAAATGTTCCCTACAAGAGCGATTTTCCGTACGGTTTCCGTATTTGTCAATCTCCACTTCGCTCCAGTCGCCTTTGGTAAACTTATATAGCAGTTCGTCAGGATAGTTAAAATCATGTGGGAACTTAAAATGGTATAGGCCTTCGCCGATTTTTTCCATCTCAAAATTCCTATCCTGCGTATGCCAATCATTAAAATTCCCGGAAATGTACACCGGTCTTAAGTCGTCGTCGTCGGTAGTCAGCATTATATTGAGCTGCGGTTCGTTCAAATCTTCTTCAATATCCTGCAAAATACTATTGTGTTGGGGTTCATTGAAATTCTAAAGTTCATTTATTTTATAGAAAAGTAAATATAGGTTTTTGGATTTTGAAAAAAAAGAAACCAGCTATCCGATACTAAAGAATTAGGAAAATTAAGGCTTGCGGTATATTTTTTTGACAAAAAAGCAAATAATCTAGAAGGTTTGCCGACAATTAGGCGGTTTTATTTTGGAAATTGGACGCGGACCGTTGTGCCTTTACCGATTTCGCTTTCAATTTGGATGTCACACGCCAACAGGTCGCACAACCTTTTTACAATCGATAAGCCGAGTCCGGTTCCTTTGATTGCTGGATGTGCAGTTGCTTGTGAGCGAAAGAATTGCCCATAAATATTTTTAAGATCAGCCTTTTGGATCCCGATACCATTGTCTGAAATTTTGCAAGTGATTAAATCGGATGTTTCTGACAAATAAATGTTGATCAACCCTTTTGGTTTGGAGTATTTTATAGCATTTGAAATCAGGTTTTCGATGATCGTCGCGATTAAATATGCATCGGAATGAATCGTGAAATGATTGTCAAATTTAAAGTCTATCGAAATGTTTGCATTTTTAATTCTCGAAGAAAAACGTTCAAGCGATTGCAGGATAATTGCATCGAGTTCAACTGGCTGAATGTTCACCCCGATTTTCTGGTTCTCGAAACGCGCTAATAAAAGCAACTGGTCAACTAAATTATTTAGTCGGTCAATTTCGTTAATGCAGTATTTGATTTTATCTTCATATTGCTCTTTATCACGGGGTTTGCGGATCAGAACTTCCAGTGTTCCTTTTACAATAGCTAATGGTGTACGCAATTCGTGTGAAGCATCTGAAGTGAATTGTTTTTCCCTGTCAATAGCGCTTTCGATACGGTCAAGCAAACTGTTGATTGTGTTTGACAACACGTGCAATTCGTCTTTATTTGAAGGCAAGTCGATTCGCGATTTTAGATTGTCTTTTGTAATGGCACTTGCTATTTCGGTAATATTTGTGATTGGCCGTATGTTTCGCCCAGCGATGAACCTGGCGGTAAAAAACAACAACAATAAAATTACAGGGTAAGAAATCAACAATACATCTCGCAGATTCTGAAGCACCAAATTCGCATCTTCAAGCGACATTGCAATGATGATGTAACCTGCAACTTTTTTTTTATTGAGTACCGGAAATTGGATCTGCCGAATGGATTGACCGTTGAGTTTGGTATCGAAATTTATAAAATCTTTTTGCTTCGCATCAAAGACCAAATTTCGGTTTTTAAGGTTCGGCGATTTGTTGACAAGTTCTTTATTTCCGTCTAAAATCTGAACAAAAACCGGGTTCACGTCAAGGCTTCTGTGCTCTTCTTCGCGCCATTCTTCAGGATCAATCAAGGTAACATTGCCATTCTCGATCTTGATTTCGCTTAAATGCCCATTGACTTCGATCTTAATATCATTGTCGACATGCAAATAAACACTATATGAAACGATGTTGTAAATAATCACAAAAACAAAAAGCACCATCAATGCGGTGCTGATCAGGTAATTGAATGCGATTCGGTTTCTAAACGAAAAAGGGAACGTTTTCATCAAGAAATTTCTTTTGCGATGTATCCGACGCCACGAATAGTTTTAATATAATCCTCGTCTTTTTTGAGATTCAGTTTCTTGCGCAACGAATTGATAAACACATCAATAACACCAGTGTCGTATTCAAAATGGATATTCCAGACGTCTTCAATAATTTGATTTCGAGTGCAGACTTTATCTTTATTGACAATCAGATATTCGAGCAGTGAAAATTCTTTCTGAGTCAGAAAAACCTCAATTCCGCTGTTAAAAACCTGGTATGTTTTTTTGTTGATCTCAATCGGGCCGAGTTTTAAATTGGGAACATCTGCTTCAACCGAACGCAATTGAACCTTAATCCTTTCGAGCAACTCTTCAAAATTAAACGGCTTTTTGATATAATCGTTCGCACCGGATTTCAGTCCGGCAATGGTTTCCTGGATCGTATCTTTAGCTGTAAGAAAAATAATTGGCGTGGTTGTATTTTTCTTGCGGAACTCGGTGCACACTTCGAGCCCGTTCATCTCAGGAAGCATCCAGTCTAAAATAATTAGGTCAAAGCCGTTTTGCTGGGCTGATTGAAGTCCGCTTTTGCCGTCATCCGCCACAGCTACCTCATAATTTTCTTCTTCAAGCCCTTGTTTTAAGAATTGTGAAATTCCGGCTTCGTCTTCTACAATTAGAATTTTCACGATTTAAGTTTTACTGAACGATTGCAATTTGGCAACATATTCCGACGGCGACTCATTTTTATAAACGCCAATCTGCCCTAAAACTTTCGTGTTTTTATTGATGACCACGACCAAAGGAAAAAAGCCGTCTTTATTGTATTTTTCGACGATGAGCAGGTTTTCTTCCATATTGTCAGATTTGCCCGAATTGAAATCCTGTTTCACAAGGATGTAATTTTCTGAAGCAAAATCCCTGAATGCCGGCGATTTAAAAACCTTTTCCTCCAGCTGGTCGCAGGTTTCACAGGTTTCCGAAACCGAAAAAAACAACAGCACTTCCTTTCCCGAAACTGAGGCTTCCTTAAAAGCATCTTTCAGATTGGTTTTCCACGTTTGGGAATAACCCGGCATCGTTGCTACAAACAGCAGCACTAAAGTCATATTTTTCATAGCCATTCAATTTGAGAATAAATGTATCAAAATATTTGAGATGCGATCGAAATTTACAGCAATTTTTTAAATGATTATTTCAACATTTTTTTGTTGAATAAATAATCGGCGGTTTGGTACCAGGAAATGGTTTCGTTGAGAAAATCGGGATCCATCGGCAACGGTTTCAGGCTGTTATCCGATTTGTTCCAATGGTAGAAATTCTGTTTTTTCTCATCGGATAAAATCATTGTTTTGCTGCCTTTCATTAAAACCAGCTTGCGGTAGGTTCCGCTGAAGGCGCGCGGCTCAAAATTCGGATCGAAGACATTTTTTCCAAAAAAATCCGATTCATAATTCCAATGGAACATCGAAAACAACGTGGGAAAAATATCAATCTGCGAACATTGTTTCGATACTTTCTGGTTCTGATATTCCGGAAAATTCACAATAAACGCCGGAATGTGGTAATTCGCAACGTCAATTTCGTCTTTTCCGGCGCTGCTCGCACAATGGTCGGCGACAATTACAAAAACGGTATTTTTAAACCACGGTTTGGTGGCTGCTTTTTTAAACATTTCCCGAAGCGCAAAATCGGTGTACATGACCGCACCTTCCCTGCTCATCCCTGACGGAATCAGGACTTTTCCCGATGGATACGTATACGGTTTGTGGTTTGAGGTCGTCATTACAAAATTAAAGAACGGCTGTTTTTTTCGGTCATGTTCGTCTGCAACCTTCAGCATTTTGTTGAAAATATCCTCATCGCAAATTCCCCATGCATTTTCGAAAGTCACTTCATTGTCTTCGATGTTGTGACGCGTGGTTTTGATATTGTCGCTTAGCACGCTTCCGCGGCCACGGTCGTAAATATTGAATCCGTTGCCGCCAAAATAACTGTTCATGTTGTCGAAATAACCGTCGCCACCATAAAAGAAATTGCAATCGTAGTTGTGGCTTTTAAAAACGTTTGAAATCGTATATAGATTATGATTTTGAGGGCGTTTTACAATGCTTTGCCCCGGCGTTGGCGGAATGCTCAACGTCACCGCTTCCATGCCACGAACGGTTCGCGTTCCGGTAGCATATAAATTATTGAAGAAAATGCTTTTCTGCGCCAGGCTGTCGAGAAACGGCGTAATGTGCTTTTCGTTGCAGAATTCCCGCATGAAGTTTGCACTAAGGCTTTCGACCAAAATGAAAACAACATTTTTCTTTTGGTTCGACGGCAAACTGTCGGTGATCACTCTGTGGATGGAATGCCCGCCTTTCGTGAATTTCGAATTTTTATCTGAAAGCTTATTCCTGACAGCCTGCAATGCTTTCTCATTATTTATGGACGAATAAAACTCGGTATATTTCATCTGATTGTTTCTGAAAGCAGCGAAAAAGGAATAAATCCCTGATTTCGAAATTTCCGAATTGTAGCGGTTTGACGACCATTCGGCATTGGCATTCGAAATAAAAGAAATGTAAAATAATGCGATTATTGCGGCTATTGCGAGTGCTTTAAAGCGCAGTCTCATTGACAACAGCCCGGAAAATGTTCGCTTAAACACATTTAGCCTGTAGAAAATAAGAAGAATCAAAATAACAAACAATACCACGCCACCAATCAATAACGGCAACGGATAGGATTGTCGAATGTTTGCAATGACTTCATTTGTGTAAATTAAGTAATCGACTGCGATGAAATTGAAACGGCTGCGGAATTCCTCCCAAAACGTAATTTCTGCAAAAAACGAAAAGATAAATATGAACAGCCCCAATGCCGTGAAAAACAAAACAAGGATTTTGTCAACAACCGAACCGATCCATTTGTTCGGAACCACCGAAAAGTAAAGTAATGCCGGAAAAAGAAGTAAGGCTAAAGATCCGATATCGAAGAACAAACCGGTGAAAACCGTTCGCAAAATGTCAGAAACATGTAATGAAACTTCATTATGCTGCCAAACAAAAAAAGTGATTCGCAATAAGAACGAAACGATCAAAAACCATAGCGAAAAGGTTTGCAACAATGCAAATCGTCCAGGAATCTTTAAGCTTTTGAACATTTTTGATATTTTCTACAAAGATCAAACAATATCAAAAATTGTCGCTTAAGGCCGACTTAAAAGGCGCTTAAGATTTGCTTAATGATTAAAGCATGCCATTGTATTTCCTGATAAACCACTCACCTGCCAATGCAACTGCAATGATCACTAATAACCAATGCCAATCGACCAGCGGAATTTTCTTCACTACGTTTTTCTGGATGGCCTTATAGCTGTTATCGTCAAGAAGTCTTTTGATTAAAGCGTCGGTTTGATTGGGCATAAAAACTTCACCTTTGGTCTGGGTTGCGAGTTGTTTTAGTTTGGCCAGATCGGGGTTTACAAATTGTTTTTCAATGTCAAAATCGAGAATTTCAAAATACCCGTTGTAAGCGGTTTTCGAGTTGAGTTCGGTGACTTTAAAGTTATATTGTCCGGCGGGAAGTCCGTCGAGGCTGACTTTATACGAATTCGTTCCTTTCAGCAAATCGTAATTTTTAACTTGCTTTGTATTTTTGTTAGTGACCGAAATCGACAACCGCGCTTTTTCGTCAAACTCATAATTCTTATTAAAATATTGCGCGTTGATTTCGATTGCTTCGCCTGAATTATAGAAGCTTTCGTGATTGACAACAAGTGATTTTTTAGAATTGTTCGATGCCAGATATTGAATCGTTTTATCAATGAATACATCAAATTTTTCAAAAGATTTCGTATCGGCGTGGCTTTGCAGGCGCCATCTCCAAATGTTTTCGCCAAACAAATAAGCACTTCGTTCTCCGGAATTTTCGGCGAAGGTCAATAATGGCATGTTCGTCGCGATGTTTCTGATTTTAGAACCTAAAAGCGTGTTCACATTTCCTTTTAAAGTGACGTTTCCAAATGGATGCTGTAACGGCGGAAAGTTCTCAAAACCGATATCATCAATTGCAAACAAGTTGAATTGCGGATTGAACGCAGCAACATAATCCTCGGGCTGTGCACTCATTTTATAAATGAAATTGTCCTGAAACTGATTCAACAAATTAAAATCGGTGTTGTTTCCTGTGATGATAAATGTGTTGATTCCGGCTGCTTTATTGGTTTCAAAGAGCGATTTAAAATCGGAATTTGGCTGATATAAAATCAGGACATTGTAATCCTGTAACGCTTTGACTTCTTTTGGCTTAACGATTGTGACTTTACGTTGCGGATTCATTTCGATCGCACGTTTCAAAGCACCGATATCGGGATGGCTGATCGAGGAAACAATGGCAATTTCTGTCTTTTGATCGATGACCTGAACTGCAAAATTCTTGAGGTTGTTGTAGGTATTTTTTTCGGTCGCAGCCGATTTGAGTGACGCTTTAAAAATTTGCAATCCGGTTTTATCTGCAGGCAAAAGCACATTGATCACCGCCGATTTTTTTGACGGGCTGAACGCTACACTTTGTTTGTTGTAAACTGTATTTCCCTGTGAAATGCTGAATTCGGCGTTGATGTTTTTATTTCCGGAATACTGCAGAAAAACCTCAACCGGGAATTTATTCTTATGAAAAGCATACTTATTTACATTGAGCTGGCTGATCTTCAAATCGAGGAAAGTCGTCGTATCGCCTACAACCAAAGGATAAACTTTATTATTTGGATCAAAACCGTAGACGTAATCATTTCCAGAAGTCTGGTTTCCGTCCGAAATTAAAACCGTTGGAAAATTTTTGTTTTTGTTGATGCTTTTAAGGTTTTTTGCAGCCAGATCAATGTCGGTTTGCGTACCTTTAAAATCAAAATTTTCTGAAAGCTCGAATTCACTGTCAAATTGGTACGACTGGATTTCGAATTTCTCCTGCAAACCCTTATTTGAAGTAATTTTCTTATACGCTTCGAGTGCCGTTTCACTCGCCTTTAAATCTACGATCGATGAAGAATTGTCGACCACAACCGGCAACGGCGTTTTCTGGATTTCAAGCGTACTATTTGAAACTACCGGATTTATAAGCAGCAGCAACACGCCAAATACGGCTAAAAAACGCAAAAAAGCCAAAAGCAAATTCACGTTCGACTTGCTTTTGGCTTTATAAAAATATTGGTAAAATGACAAACCCGCTGCTAAAAGTACTGAAAATAAGAGCAATAGAATAGTAGACGTTGTCATAATTAGTAGCATGCTATAAAAAAATAAATATACTAATTATTAAACCGGATTTGCAATTTTAATGGTTCAGATATTATTTTTTTATAAACTTGATTTTTTGCGAAGCCTGGCCTGAAACCGTGATTTCTGCTATGTACAATCCGGTGTTGAGTTGGGAAACATTCAACTGATTGTCATTCGAATCGATCGCTTTTTCGGATACAATTTGTCCTGAAATATTGTAAATTTTTGCAATTGCTTCTTCATGGATATTGAAATTCACAACTTCAGAAGCCGGATTTGGATAAACTGAAATGTCTGTTTTCGAAAAATTCCCGGTGCTTAAAAGCGAACTTCCAGTTTGCGCAATAAACATGTCACTTGGATTGATTCCTGCCAATGGTGCGGTCGTAAATGCGCCATCACCAAATTCCACCGACGTGTAAAAATCACCGCCAACAAGAACTTTTCCAGACGCTGTAGTTTCAATTGTCGAAATATCACCGCTTACCCAGGCCAAACCTTTTACGTTGAAAGTATTCGACCAGACAACATTTCCGGTAGATTTATCAAATTTCATTACGATCCCCAATGCTTCGGTATTCAATGCAGGAACCTGAAAACTTTGTCCGCCATAAGTTACTACATTACCAAAACCGCCTTGCTCAAGGCTGTACGTGTAAACACCATCGGCTTTTACGCGAAACTTTCCAAAATAAGGAGAAGCACTAAGATTTCGGGTAACTAAACCGTCATTCCCAAGTTCAAAATACCTGCTGCCTCCAAAAACATCTGTCGAAATCCCTTGAAATGTTCCGCCAAAACCTCCGCCAAGCTGAATGTAGCTTTTTCCAGAACTGTCAATGGTGTAACCCAATTGTACCTGAGCATTGTTAATCGTTTGCACCCAGCGCGTTTGTCCGTTATTATCGACAGAAGCGATGAAACTCGCCAATCCGGTTGTCGTAATGTTTTGTCCCGCTACTGTCGCCGTCCCTGCCGAGAAAATGAAACAGGTGTAATAAACATTTCCGGAAGCATCGACAAAATCCTGATATGTAGAAGTCGCGTTTGAACCTGCACCAATATTATTAACGGTCCAGATTATATTTCCGTTCTGGGAATTGATTTTGTAAATGTTCTTTGCATTTTGGTTGCTTTCCATCACAATCAAATTGCCGTCGGCAGCGATGTTGATTCCGTTAATTTCAAATAATGCAAAATCAGTTTTGCTCCAAAGCAGGTTTCCATTTGAATCAAATTTTAAAAGAAAAGCGCTATTGACAGTCGAATTTGCCATTCCGGAGCCGCCAACATAAACGTTTCCATTGGAGTCTGTAGTAATTATTTGCCCGATTTGGTTGCTTCCAAGCGCTGCAATCCCAAATTTCTTCAGCCATTGCACTTGACCACTTGTGTTGTACTTGACAATGAATGCGTCTTCATCATAATTGCTACCGGTGCTTCCATCAGCAGATGTTGCTACACTTTGTCCGCCTAGTGTCAGCGTTCCTAAAAACCGTCCGGTTCCGTAAACATTGTTTCTGCTATCCGTTGCAATGTCGATCATTTGCCGTCCCGGCGCAGCTGTAGCGGTTCCTGAAATAGTCGCCCATTCCCAGCCGGAATTCAATTGTGATGTGGCTTTCGCCGAAAATACGAGCGCAAGCCCGAGTAAAAGAGTAGTTGTTTTCATTTGTAGTGGTTTTTATACAAATTTCAGCTACGCATCCTAAAATGGAAATACGACGTTTTACGTATTTTTTTAAGACAAAAGGGAAAAGGCATAAGTTGAAAATCTTTAGGCCGATTTTAAATCGCCAGAAAGTTTGTGCCTTTGATTTTATAAGTATCGATAATTAAAATCAGTGCGCTTAGGTTATTTGCCATAAAATTATTTACAATTTACACAGCATATTTTTTTGTGACAAATTTTTAAAATTTCAAATTTTGTCACAGATGTTGTGACAAATTTATTTTTTATTTTTTTTGTCACAGATTTGTTTTTTTATGTCAATCCAAAATACAACCTCAATTTCGCCAAAATTTCAACGATAACATATTGTCTTGTACCTTTTCACTTATGCCTTAAACCCTTTCCTAACTTCTAAAAACAAAAAAAGCCGCCTTTTCAGACAGCTTTCAATACAATTATTTATATTTTACTAAGTCAGCATTCCGCCATCAACATTCATGACCTGCCCGGTTACGTAAGCGCTCATATCCGAAGCAAAAAACAAACAGGCATTTGCTACATCTTCAGTGCTTCCGCCGCGTTTTAACGGAATAGAATCTCGCCAGCCCTGCACGACATCGTCATTTAACTTCGCAGTCATTTCGGTTTCGATGAATCCTGGCGCGATCGCGTTGCAGCGGATGTTCCTTGAACCAAGCTCTAAAGCCACTGATTTTGTAAATCCGATGACTCCGGCTTTTGAGGCGGCATAATTCGTTTGTCCGGCATTTCCTTTCACGCCTACGACAGAGCTCATGTTAATGATCGATCCTGCGCGGTTTTTCAGCATCGTTTTTTGAACGGCTTTGGTCATGTTGAAAACCGATTTCAGGTTGACTTCTATTACCTTATCAAAATCTTCTTCTGACATTCTCATTAAAAGGTTGTCTTTGGTGATTCCGGC
>Ga0247805_1001085_pt1 | contig 13326 bp, 10 predicted proteins | sample UWRJL044104R1_FD_180930 | JGI IMG/M metagenome (GOLD analysis project Ga0247805, IMG submission 180930) | Plant litter microbial communities from Arlington Agricultural Research Station in Wisconsin, United States - UWRJ-L044-104R-1 | ecosystem: Environmental > Terrestrial > Plant litter >...
TCCGATTTTCCAAGCGCAACGACGACCCGGCATCCGCTTCACGCCCCTATGACGTCAACCGCGACGGCTTCGTGCTCGGCGAGGGTGCGGGAAGCATCATCCTCGAGACCGAGGAGCACGCGCTGGCTCGCGGCGCCCGCATCTACGCGGAGCTCGCCGGCGGCGGTGTCACCAGCGACTCGTACCACATCACCGCGCCCGACCCCGAGGGGGCAGGGGCCGCTCGCGCGGTCTACGCCGCCCTCGAGCAGGCCGGAGCGACCGTCGACGAGGTCATGCACATCAACGCGCACGCCACCAGCACGCCGGTCGGCGACATCGCCGAGTACAAGGCGCTGCTGGCCGTGTTCGGCGAGCGGGTACACGAGATCCCCGTGTCGGCCACGAAGGCGGCCACCGGCCACCTGCTGGGCGGCACAGGAGCCCTCGAGGCCATCTTCACGATCCTCGCGCTGCACAACCGCCTCGCCCCGCCGACGATCAACCTCGACGACCAGGATCCCGCGATCTTGCTCGACGTGGTGACCAGCCCGCGCGAGCTGCCGGCCGGACCACTGCTGGCGATCAGCAACTCCTTCGGCTTCGGCGGCCACAACTCCGTCGTGGCGTTCCGCAGCTACAACTAGCACGACTGCGAAAGGCCCCGTCGATATTCGACGGGGCCTTTTGCGTCTACGCGGGTCAGCCGACCTTGTGCAGCCAGACCACCTGGCTGTCGGAGCTGGCGTGGCGGAAGGCCTCCAACTCGTCGTCCCAGGCCTGGCCGAGGGCGAGGCGCAGCTCGCGGTGCAGCTCGAGCGAGTTCGACCCGGCGATCTCCATGGCGTAGCGCAGGCGGTCCTCGGGGATCACGACGTTGCCGGCCGAGTCGGTCTGGGCGAAGAAGATGCCGAGGTCGGGCGTGTGCATCCAGCGGCCGCCGTCGCCGCCGGGCGAGGGGTCTTCGGTGACCTCGTAGCGCAGGTGCTCCCAGCCGCGGAGTGCGGAGGCGAGTGCGGCGCCAGTGCCCTGGGGGCCCTCCCAGTAGAACTCGGTGCGCTGCGCGCCCTTCATGACCGGCTGCGGCGCCCAGCGGAAGTTGACGGCTCGATCGAGAGCGCGCCCGGCCGCCCATTCGACATGCGGGCAGAGAGCACGAGGAGCGGAGTGCACTAGAAGCACTCCGCGGGCGTGTGGTGCAGTCACGATCTTCTCCGTTCTGTGAGGTACGACTTCCCCATCGACCTGACTAACGGATGCTCAGTGACTGCGCGTTTTCAATTTTTATTCAGCGCCAAGCGCTGTCTGCATTATGGCCCATGCGCCTGCGAATTGACAAGGACGGGCGTCACTTGGCCTGCCCGTAGTCGTCGACCACGGCCGTTGTGATCGGGAACTCCACGGGCATCGCCCCGAAGATCAGGCGACCGGCGTCGGCCGCCGAGGCGCGCAGCTCCTCGACCACGCGGTCGGCGAGGGCGGCAGGTGCGTGCACGATCACCTCGTCGTGCAGGAAGAAGACGAGGTGCGGGCGCTGGTCGAGGGCTCCGTCGGCGAGCCCCCACAGCCGCCCGCGCAGACCAGCCATCCAGCACAGCGCCCACTCCGCCGCGGTGCCCTGCACGATGAAGTTGCGGGTGAAGCGGCCCCAGCTGCGCGACCGACCGCGCGCCGCCTTCACGAGGGCGTCGCCGACGCCGGGGGCGGATGCCGCCTCCTGCAGTTCGCGCCACGCCTCGCCAGGCGGGGGCGAGCTGCGTCCGAGTCGCGTCGTCACGATCTCCCCGCGCTCACCGGCGCGTGCCGCTGCCTCCACCATCGCGATGGCCTGCGGGAAGGCCCGGGTGAGCGCCGGCATCAGCCGGCCGCCCTCCCCCGCGGTCGCGCCGTACATCGCGCCCAGCATCGCGACCTTCGCCTCGGCGCGGGTCTTCACCGCGCCACTGGCGACGATGCCCTCGTAGAGGTCTCCGCGTCCGGCGCGGGCCATGGCGCGGTCGGCGCTCAGGGCGGTGAGGATCCTCGGTTCCAATTGCGCGGCATCCGCCACGATCAGCTTCCACCCGGGGTCGGCGACGACCGCACCGCGGATCTGCTTCGGCAGCTGCAGGGCTCCTCCGCCGCTGGCGCCCCAGCGACCGGTCGCGGCGCCGCCGGGCACGTAGTCGGGCCGGAAACGGCCGTTTGCCACCCAGGTGTCGAGCCAGTTCCAGCCGTTCGCGGTCTGCAGCCGCGAGAGCTTCTTGTACTCGAGCAGGGGCTCGATCACCGGGTGGACGATCTCCTTGAGCTCCCACGAGCGCGTCGAGGCCACTTGCAGGCCGGCCCGCCGCAGCGACTTGAGCAGCTCGGCGGGCGAATCGGGATTCACGTCGGGCGTCTGCAGGATCTGCCGCATCCGCTGCAGCAGGGCCTCGAGTCGTGCCGGGCGCTCGCTTCCGCGCGGGCGGTCGCCGAGCAGCTCGTACAGCAGCCGCTCGTGCAGCTCCGCCCGCCACGGCAGGCCGACGAACTTCATCTCGCAGGCGATCAGAGCGCCGGCGGACTCCGCCGCCAGCAGGAGTGAGATGCGGCCGGGCTCGGCGGATGCGACGATCGCCTCACGCTGCAGGCGGAACTCCCCGAGGGGGTCCATCGGGTCGTCTTCTGCCGGATCGATCTCGAGGTCGAAGAGCGCGCCCTGAGTCTCCGGCCGGTCGGTCAGCGGGGTGGCGCGGTCCCAGGGGCCGGACGGCGCGAGCGCCAGAGCCGACCCGGCCGTCAGCTGCGACGCGCGGAGGATCGCGTGGGAGAGCCGGAGGTCGACGCAGCGCTCGACCCGGAGCCCGGCGGCGAGCAGCTGCGGGTACCAGCGGGTGGTGTCGTCCCACACCCAGCGCGGGCGCTCGCGCTCCAGCCGGCCGACGAACGCGGGCAGCTGCGCGTCGGGGAGGGTCTCCGGCTCGCCCAGCGCGATCCCGGCGTCGTCGAGGCGCGTCGCCGTCACTCTGCGGTTGCTGCTGGCGAGGACGACGTGCACCCGTCAATTGTGCACTGCGCCGACGACTCCGACGGACCCGCTCAGCACTGGTCGACGAGCACCACGGCCGCGTTCAACTCGCCGACGCTGCCGTCGAGGCCGACCGCCTGCGCTCCCCAGTACTCGCCCACCCCGAATTCCGGGGAACCGGGCGACGCCCACGCCCCGACGGCCACGTCGTAGTCGACGAAGGTGTAGGTCACTCCGCCGGAGGCCACGGGCTCCTGACGCTGCTCGACGGGGATCGCTTCCTGGAGCAGGTCGATGGGATCGCCCACAGAGACGCCGGTGGGCGTCGTGATCTCGACACCGTTCACTTCGGGCACCGTGGCGTGGATCTGGAACTTCTGGGCTTCGATGATGAAGGGCGTGTCGAAGAGCATGGTGAATCCGTCGTCGCTCCAGGACGCGACCGTCGCATCGGAGTAGCAGTTCCCGTCGCCGGGGTGCTCGGTGATCGTCGGCGGACTGGCGAAGACTCCGGTCAACGATTCGACGACCGTTTTCGGGTCGCCGCTGTAGGGGAAGGCCTCCACCACCTCGCCGGTCTCGTCGATGATTCGCATCTCCGCTCCAGCGACGACCACGGCGGCCGGGAGTGCGATCTCCTCGGCGGGTTGTGGTTCCGGGAACGACGTCGGCATAGGCGACGGGCTAGCCGGGACTCCGGATTGCTGAGCGGCGCACCCGGAAAGGAGGAGAGCGAACGCGACGGCGGCGACTGACCCCAGGCGATGACTTTGGCTCATGTCGCGAGCCTATCGGCCATGAGCCATCGCGCAACCGCCGCGCGGCAACGATTCGATCTCGCCCTCAGCCGAACGGCACGGCCTCCTCCATCAGCCGCGAGCGGATCATGAACCGCACGCCCTCCGGCGCCTCCAGCGAGAAGCCGCTCCCCCGCCCCTTCACGACGTCGATGGTGAGGAAGGTATGGCTCCAGTACTCGAACTGCTCCCGCGACATCCAGAAGTCGATCGGCCGGCTCTCGCCCGCCTCGCCGATGTCGAGCACGCCGAGGCGGATGTCGTTGTCGCTGGTGATGAAGTCGCCGTCCGGGTAGCACATCGGAGAACTGCCGTCGCAGCATCCGCCCGACTGATGGAACATCAGCGCGCCGTTGTTCTCCCAGAGCCTGCGCAACAGCTCGACAGTCGCGGCCGTCGCGGCGACCCTCGGCGTTCTCTCGCCGGGGATCACCACGCTGGCCACGATCGCGGCATCGGTCTCGATCATGGTTAGAAGTACCCGAGCGCGTTCTCGGAGTACGAGACCAGCATGTTCTTCGTCTGCTGGTAGTGGTCGAGCGCGAGCTTGTTGTTCTCGCGCCCGATGCCGGAGCTCTTGTAGCCGCCGAAGGCCGCCCCGGCCGGGTAGGCGTGGTAGTTGTTCACCCAGACGCGTCCGGCCTGGATGTCGCGACCTGCGCGGTACGCCACATTGCCGTTGCGCGACCAGACGCCGGCTCCCAGCCCGTAGAGCGTGTCGTTGGCGATCGCGATCGCGTCGTCGTAGTCCTCGAAGCTGGTGACCGCCACCACCGGACCGAAGATCTCCTCCTGGAAGAGCCGCATCCTGTTGTGGCCCTCGAAGATCGTCGGCTGCACGTAGTAGCCCTCGGCGAACTCGCCACCCAGGTCGGCGCGCTCGCCGCCGAGCGCGATGGTCGCGCCCTCCTGCTTGCCGATGTCGATGTAGCTGAGGATCTTCTCCAGCTGGTCGTTCGAGGCCTGCGCGCCCACCTGGGTGTCGGTGTCGAGCGGGTTGCCCTGCACCGCCTTGCGGGTGCGCTCGACGACGGTGGAGAGGAAGGAGTCGTAGATCGGCTTGTGGATGAGTGCCCGGCTGGGCGCCGTGCACACCTCGCCCTGGTTGAAGGCGAAGAGGGTGAATCCCTCCTGCGCCTTGTCGTAGAAGGCGTCGTCCTCGTCCGCGATGTCCTTGAAGAAGATGTTCGGGCTCTTGCCGCCGAGCTCCAGCGTGACCGGGATCAGGTTGGCACTGGCGTACTGCATGATCAGTCGGCCGGTGCTGGTCTCGCCCGTGAACGCTATCTTGCGGATGCGTGGACTCGAGGCGAGAGGCTTGCCCGCCTCCACGCCGAAGCCGTTGACGATATTGACCACCCCGGCGGGGAGGATGTCGCCGATCAGCTCGATGAGCACGAGGATCGAGACCGGTGTCTGCTCCGCGGGCTTGAGCACGATCGCGTTGCCGGCGGCGAGGGCGGGAGCCAGCTTCCAGACCGCCATCAGAATCGGGAAGTTCCACGGGATGATCTGCCCGACGACGCCGAGCGGCTCGTGGAACTGGTAGGCGACGGTGTCGTGGTCGAGTTCGGCGTGGTCGCCGTCCTGGGCACGGATGGCCGAGGCGAAGTAGCGGAAGTGGTCGGCGGCCAGGGGCAGGTCGGCGTTGATCGGCTCGCGCACCGGCTTGCCGTTGTCCCAGGTCTCGGCCACGGCGAGCAGCTCGAGGTTCGCGTCGATGACGTCGGCGATGCGGTTCAGCACGGCGGCGCGCTCTGTGGTGCTCGTCTTGCCCCAGGCGGGGGCCGCCTTGTGCGCGGCGTCCAGCGCGGCGTCGATGTCCTCCGCCGTTCCGCGGGCGACCTCGGCGAAGGGCTTGCCGGTCACCGGCGAGATGTCCTCGAAGTACTGCCCCTTGACCGGCTTCACCCACTCGCCCCCGATCCAGTGCTCGTAGCGCGGTTTGAAGGTGACGAGGGCTTCCGGGGTTCCCGGGGCGGCGTACACGGTCATGGGTGGTTCTCCTGTCGACGACGTTGTCATGGGAGGCGCCGATGGTGCGGCGCCTCCTACAGGCTACGACCGGGAGGGTTGCGCGGTGTTGCGGGGTGCCAGTTCGGCCTCGATGTGCTCCAGTCGTACCACGACCGCCGCCCGTTTCGGCGAGCGGGGAGGCAGCAGGCGCAGGCACTCCCGCCACACCTCGGCGTCGTAGGCTGCCTCGTCGGTGCGGGCGTAGGCGAGCAGCGTGTCGACGGACGCGTCGGCCATCAGCGCCTCGCGCAGTCGCGCGCTCACCTCCGCGCGCAGCTCGCGCACACCGGGCGAGAGCGACGCAGGGAGCACGGGGCCCGGGTAGGCGCCGAGAGCGACCCGGTGCGCGCCGCGGTCGAGAAACCCGAGGCAGCGGCGTGCGTCGAGATCGAGCCGCCTCGGCAGCCGGTACGGTCGCGACAGCGGCACCAGCGACTCGTCCACCGCCTCGAGCACCCTCCGCAGCCGCACCATCTCCGAGCGCAGCGTGAGCACCGCGTCGTCGCGCCCGTAGACACGCTCGGCCAGCGCCTGGGCGGAGAGGCCCTCGGGATGCCAGGCCAGCAGCGCGAGGATCTCCGCGTGCCGTGCGCTCAGCTCGACCGACCGGCCGGCCGCCTCGAGCAGGGCGCCGTCGCGCGCCAGCACGGAGAGCACGGGCGAGCGGGAGGACTCCGCCCGGGTGTGCGGATGACGCGAGCGCGCGAGCTCGTCGAGCCGGCGGATGCGCAGCTCCGCCTCGACGGCGGCGACCGCGGCCTCCAGCAGGGGCAGCGTGGCCGGCGCGACCGCCTCCTCGCCGCCCGTGATGTCGATGACGCCGAGGATGGCGCCCGAGTCCGGGTCGTGCACGGGCACCGCCGTGCAGCTCCACGGGTGCACCATCCGGGTGAAGTGCTCGGCACCCTGGATCTGCAGGCCGTGGTCGAGCGCGAGCGCCGTTCCCGGCGCGCTGGTGCCGACGGCGCGCTCAGACCAGTCGGCACCCTCCACGAAGAGCATGCCCTCGGCCCTGCGGCGCAGGTCGTTGTCGCCGTCGATCCAGAGCAGCCGGCCCGCGCGGTCGCCGATCGCGACGATCAGCCCGGCGTCGATGGTGTGGCGCACGAGCAGGCGCTGGATCGTCGGGAGGGCGAGCGAGAGGGGGTGCGCGTCCCGGTAGTCGCGCAGCTCGTGCGCCTCCAGATCGAGACGCACCAGCGGATGATCGGGGTCGAGCTGCAGAGACAGCGAGCGTTCCCACGACTCGGCCACCACCCGGCGCACACCCGGTGCCGTCTGCCCGGAGCCGACCACGCTGTCGTGGGCACGCACGAGCCGCTCGCGGGTGGACCGGTCGTAGGGGTCCGTACTCCACGGAGCAGTCACCTCGGGTCTCCGATCGTCGTTAATCGAGTGCCGCCAGACTACCCCTCCGTGTGCGCGCCGACGGGGATTCGCGACGTCAGCGCAGCAGGCTCGACGCGGCCCTCTCGACCTCGCTCTCGACGACCCGCCCATCCGCTGCTGTCACGATGTGCACCGGGCCGAGAACGGTGAGAGACGCCCGGGTCTCCCTCTCGGCACAGGACGCACCGACCCAGAGCTCGATGCGCCCCGGCTCGACGATGCGCCGGTAGTCGGTACCGGTGAACGCCAGCCGGCTCGTCGGCACCGCGAAGCGCACCTCGGCCTCCTCGCCGGGCGCCAGCTCGAGCCGGTGGTAGCCGAGCAGCTGGGCCACCGGACGCGTCACGCTGGCGTGCACGTCGCGGGCGTAGAGCTGCACGACCTCGACACCGGCACGGTCGCCCGTGTTCGCGACGCGCACGCTCGCCCGGAAGGACTCCCCCGCCCGAACGGTCTCGTCGACGGTCAGGCCCGTGCGGGAGAACGTCGTGTAGCTCAGTCCGTGCCCGAACGGCAGCACGGGCGTGCTGTCGGCGCTCGTCACCTCGCTCGGTCCGCCCAGCACCGGGTGCAGGTAGGAGTAGGGCTGTGCTCCCGCAGAGCGCGGCATCGTGACCGGCAGTCGTCCGCTCGGCACAACGCGGCCGCTGAGGATCCCCGCGAGTGCGACTCCCCCCTCCTCGCCCGGGAAGAACGCCTGCACGACCGCCGACACCGGGAGCTTGCCATCGATCGCCCACCCGAGAGCGTACGGCCGCCCGGAGACCACAACGAGCACCACGGGCGTTCCTGTCGCCCGCACCGCCTCGACCAGCTCGCGCTGCACTCCGGGCAGCTCGAGGCTCTCGACGTCGTTGCCCTCGCCGACCGTTCCCCGGCCGAACAGGCCCGCCCGGTCGCCGACGACCACCACGGCCACCTCGGAGTCCCGGGCTGCCGCGACGGCGTCCGCGAAACCCGCTCGGTCGTCGCCCTCCACCTCGCAGCCGGCGGCGGACACGATCCGGGTCTCCGGCAGCTCCGAGCGGAGCCCGTCGAGCACCGTGGGGATGTCGATCCCCGTCGCGACGCCGGGATGCTGCGCGAGCACGTGGTTCACGAAGGAGTAGCACCCCATCAGGGCCTCGGCCGAGTCGGCGTTCGGCCCGAGGACCGCGATCCGGCGCGCCGCTCCCGCCCCGTCCAGCGGCAGCACGCCGTCGTTGCTGAGAAGCACCACGGACTCCTCGGCGAGCTGCCGTGCGACCCTGCGGTGCTCCGGCGAATCGAGGTCGATCGACTCCGGCGGCCGGTCGAAGCGCTCGTCGAGCAGTCCGAGCTGCTCCTTCTGGTCGAGCACGCGAAGCACCGCGCGGTCGACGAGTGCCTCGTCCGCCTGCCCCGAGCGGATGCGGGCCGCCAGCGGCGCCAGGAAGGCGTCGCCCGTCGGAAGTTCGACGTCGATGCCCGCGCGCAGCGCGATCTCGGCCGCCTCGCCCAGGTCGTCCGCCACCGCGTGCATCAGGTGCAGGAATGCGACGGAGAAGTAGTCGGAGACCACGACCCCGTCGAAGCCCCAGCGCTCGCGCAGGATCCCGGTGAGGTACTGCGGGGTGCCGCCGACGGGCGAGCCGTCGATCTCGGCGTAGGAGTTCATCACCGATCGTGCTCCCGCGTCGAGCAGCGCCATCTCGAACGGCGGAAGCAGCACATCGGCGATCTCACGGGGACCCGCGTGCACCGGCGCGTGGTTGCGACCGGCCCGCGACGCCGAATAGCCCACGAAGTGCTTGAGCGTGGCGTGCACGCCGGCGCTCTGCAGCCCGCGCACATAGGCGCTGCCGATGGTGCCGACGACGTAGGGGTCTTCGGCGATGCACTCGTCGACCCTGCCCCAGCGCGGATCGCGGATCACGTCGAGCACGGGTGCGAGGCCCTGGTGGATGCCCAGCTCGTGCATCGAGCCGCCGATCAGCGACGCCATCCGTTCGACGAGGGCGGTGTCGAAGGAGGCGCCCCAGGCCAGGGGCGTCGGGAAGGTCGCTGCCCTCCACGCCGCGAGCCCGGTGAGGCACTCCTCGTGCACGAGGGCGGGGATGCCGAGACGCGTCTGCTCTCGCAGCCGCCGCTGCTCGCCCCAGAGCCAGCGTGCGCGTTCCACCGGCTCCACCGGCCGCGTGCCGTACACGCGCGTCAGCTGCCCGAGGCCGTGCAGCGTCGCATCCTCGTACCGGGTGGTGGCCGTCATCTCGCCGACCATCGGAGCGACGACCTCTCCGCCCTGGTCGACCCAGTAGCCGACGAGCTGTGCGAGCTTCTCGTCGAGGGTCATGGCGTCGAGCAGCTCGCGCACGCGCTGCGAGACCGGCTGGTGCTCTGGGTTCATCGCTTGTCTTTCTTCCTGGGTTCTCTGTATCGATGCCACGTCAGCCCTTCACCGCCCCGGTCAGGCCGCCCACGATGCGGCGCTCGAAGAAGGCGAAGAAGAGCAGCGCCGGAATCATCGAGAGCGCGGTGAAGGCGAGCACCTGGGCGGTGTCGACCGAGTACTCCGAGGAGAAGGCCTGCACACCGAGCGGCAGGGTGAACACCGCCTGGTCGTTGAGGATGAACAGCGGCAGCAGGTAGCTGTTCCAACTGGCGATGAAGGCGAGGATCCCGACCGTGATCACACCGGGCATGGCGAGCGGCACGACCATGCGCCAGAAGAAGCCGAGCCGGCTGCAGCCGTCGATGAACGCGGCCTCCTGGATCTCGTCGGGGATTGCGCGCAGGAAGGGCACGAGGATGATGATGGTCGTCGGCAGCGCGAAGGCGATCTGCGGGAGCACCACACCGGCCAGGGAGTTCATCAGCCCGAGGTTCTTCACCACGAGGTAGAGCGGCGTGATCGCGACCGTCATCGGGAACATCAGTCCGGCCGCGAACAGCGCGTAGAGCAGCGACCGGCCGCGGAAGCGGTACCGGGCGAGCACGTAGCTGGCCATGAGGCCGAGCGTCACCACCCCGAGCGTGGTCGCTCCCCCGGCGATCACGGAGTTCAGCACCTCCCGCCAGAAGATCCCGCCGGTGAGCACGTCGAGGTAGTTGCCCACGTTCCAGACGGACGGCAGGCCCGCCGGGTCGGTGGTCAGCTCGGAGTTCGACCGGAAGCCGCCGATGACGATGAACACCACGGGCGCAAGCATCACCACGATCACCACGAGGGCGACGCAGTAGGCGATCGGGGTGCCCCAGCGGATGGGCGCACGCTTCGCGGCGCCGGCACGCGGCGGGGTCGTCGGCGGCGAGAGCGGTGGCCGAGTCGTCGTTGTGGTCATTTCCTTCTCCCTCCGCCGGTGACGGCACCCTCGGTATCGCGTCGCAGCACGAACGCCTGGTAGGCGAGTGCGACGACCAGGGAGATCAGGAAGAGCACGACCGCCACCGCGTTGCCGTAGCCGTAGTTGCCGGCGTTGCGTCCGTTGGCCACCATGTAGGTCGCCATCGTCGAGGTTCCCGCGGTCGAGGCCACGTACTGCCCCCAGATGATGTAGACGAGGTCGAACAGCTGGAGGGCGCCGATGATCGACAGGAAGGCCCAGATGCGCAGGGTGGGCGCCAGCAGCGGGAGGGTGATGCTGCGCTGGATCTGCCAGAAGGAGGCGCCGTCGATGGCGGCCGCCTCGGAGAGCTCCTCGGGGATCCCCTGGAGTCCGGCGAGGAAGAGGATGACCGCGAAGCCCACGTACTTCCAGGTGAGGATCACCATGAGCGTCCAGATCGCGATGTCGGGATTCGACAGCCAGTCCTGGGTGAGGGCGCCGAGTCCGACCTTCTCGAGCAGGCCGTTGAGCGCCCCGTTCGTCTGGAGCATCAGGCTCCAGCCGGTTCCCACCACGACCTCGGAGATGACGTAGGGCACGAAGATCAGCACCCGGATGAGCGACTGCCCGCGCAGCCGGCGGTTGAGGAGCAGCGCGAGGAGGATCGCGGCAGGCCCCTGCAGCACCAGCGACACCACCACGATGACGCCGTTGTGGGCGAGCGCCTCCTGGAAGGTCGGGTCCTGCACGATCGTGACGTAGTTGCGCAGACCCACGAACTCGGTCGGCACCCCGAAGCCCTGCCAGCTGAAGAAGCCGTAGTAGGCGGCCATCACCACCGGGAAGATCACGAAGGCGAGGAAGACCACCAGCGCGGGGCCGACCAGAACGGCGATCTCGAACCGGGCGCCCCATCGGGCACGACGGGTCGCACGCAGTGCGGGCGGCGCGGGCGGGAGCACCGCGGTCGCCGCGGTGCTCCCGTTCTGCGTTGCTGCCTCGACGTCGGAAACGTGCTCGTGCTCGTGCTCGTGCTCGTCAGTGCTCTCGCGAACCAGCATGGGCGCGGCCTATGCCTTCTTCGCCGCGTCGTCGACGGCCTGCACGAGTTCTTCCGGGCTGCTCTTGCCGGCCAGCAGGTCGACCACGCCGACGTTGAGGGCGTTGCCCACGTTCAGTCCGTAGAGGGTGTCGAGCCACACCGACACGAACGGTGCCGCGTTGTAGCTCTCGAGGATCTGCTGCAGATAGGGCTCGGTCACCGCCTCCTGGGCCACCGTGTTCACCGGGGGTGCGTTGAAGGCCGTGTAGTAGTCGGTCTGCACGTCCGAGCTGGCGAGGAAGTTCAGGAACTCCGCGCACTCGGGCGGCGCGGTCGCCGAGCAGGAGTAGCCGTCGAAACCGCCGAGGATGGCTCCGGGCTCGCCCTCGCCCTCGTCGATCTCCGGGAAGGGGAACCAGCCGAGGTCGGGCAGCGGCTTCTCGTCCGGGGTCAGCGAGGCGATCACTCCCGGATCCCAGGCGCCCATGAGCTCCATGGCCGCCTGGTGGTTCGCGACGAGGCCGGCGGAGCTGCCCGCGCCCTGCTGCGCGGGTGTGCTCAGGAAGCCCTCGTTGTACGGTTCGGTGGAATTGAAGGACTCGAGGTCCTCGGCCGCTCTCACCCAGCATCCGTCGGAGAAGTCCTTCGACTCGGCCACCTCGACCAGCACCTCGGAGCTGCACTCGCGAAGGGCGAAGAAGAAGTACCAGTGGGCGGCGGGCCAGGCGTCCTTGGCGCCGAGCGCGATGGGCTCGACCCCGGTGTCCCTCAGCTTGGCGTTGGCGCTCTCGAGATCGTCGATCGTCGCCGGGGTGCCGTCGACTCCCGCGGCGGCGAAGAGGTCCTTGCTGTAGAAGATCCCGCCGGGCAGCACCGAGAGCGGCATCGAGTAGACCGCGTCGTCGATCGAGTTGGCGGCGAGGGAGGCCTCCGGGATCTCGGCCTTCACGTCGTCGGAGATGGTCGTGGTGAGGTCCATCAGCTGGCCCGCCGCCACCATGGCGGCCATCTTGCCGCCGCCGCGCTGCAGGAAGACGTCCGGCGCGTCGCCGGAGTTGAGCGCCGTCTGCAGCTTGCCGTCGAGGTCTTCGTTCTGGATGGCCTGCGCCTCGATCGTGACGTCGGGGTTCTGGGCCTCGAATTCGGCGATCGCCGAGTCCCAGAACTCCTGTCCCGGGCCGGTCGTGGAGTTCTGCCAGAGCGTCATCGACACCGCGCCGTCCGGGTCTCCCGAACCGCCGGCACCGCAGGCGGTCAGCGCGAGTGCACCGAGGATCAGGGCCGATGACCCCGCAAGGATCTTTCTAGCCTTCATGGAGTTCAACCTGTTCTCTTCGTTGAGGGGATGTGGGTCTATCCTGCGAGGTCGTCGGGTTTCGGCAAACGTTTTCGAAAATGTTTTCCAAAGCCCTATGCTGAGCCCATGACTCGCCGCCCCACCATTCACGACGTCGCCGCCGCCGCCGGTGTCTCGGTGGCCACCGTCTCGAAGGCGGTGAACGGGCGCTACGGCATCTCGAGCGCCACGACCGAGCGTGTTCTCGCGGCGGTGCGCGAGCTCGGCTACGAGTCGAGCCTGGTCGCCAGCAGCATGCGGTCACGCCGTACCGGGGTGATCGGAATCCTCGTGGCCGACTTCGAGCCGTTCAGCGCCGAGATCCTCAAGGGCGTCGGTGCCGCACTGCGCGACTCGCACTACGACCTGCTCGCCTACAGCGGGTCGGGGCAGCACGAGGGCAGCGGCTGGGAACGACGCTCGCTCAGCCGCCTGAGCGGAACGCTGATCGACGGCGCGATCATGGTCACCCCCACCGTGGAGACCGCGGACAC
>Ga0247805_1001086_pt1 | contig 13320 bp, 6 predicted proteins | sample UWRJL044104R1_FD_180930 | JGI IMG/M metagenome (GOLD analysis project Ga0247805, IMG submission 180930) | Plant litter microbial communities from Arlington Agricultural Research Station in Wisconsin, United States - UWRJ-L044-104R-1 | ecosystem: Environmental > Terrestrial > Plant litter >...
CCATGCCCTTGCCATTAGACTGATTTACTGGCACGTACCAATAGAATTTACCATCTCTAAAAATACACTGTCCCGCCCAGGCATCTTTTCCTGCCCAGGAAAAATTTTTAAGCGAAAGCACAGCGCCGCGATCGGTCCAGTTTAGCATATCTGTAGTCGAAAAACACCTCCAATCTTTCATGGTGAACCAGGTAGATTTGTCTTCATCATGCCCGGTATAGAGATAAAGTGTATCGTTATACACCAGGGGTGCCGGATCTGCTGTATAGATGGTTTGTACAATGGGATTTTGCGACTTGCTAAATAAGGGCGCCATGCAGCACAGTATAAAGAAAAGCAAGTTAATTTTTGAGCGTGGTTTCATTTGTCCTTGATATCATGTAGGTTAATAATTCTAGTTGATGGAATACAATAAAGCAAGCATTTTATCGGCATACCGCTTTCCAAGTTCCCGATAACCGGCCGCATCAAAATGTAGCTTATCAGCTACAATTGTACAGCCTTTGGAAGAGATGACATGGGCATTCGGAATGGTTTTTGGCAGGGTAGCAATAATCCCGTTCATACTTGCACAAACACCCCCCTGCTCCGCATGTACTACTTCTCCAGCCAATAAGGGGATGGAGTTTGCTTCCAGATTAAGATCCTTGAGCAAATTGTCGTAAACAATTTTCACCTTTTTCACCCATAAACTATCACCTGTATTAGACTCTCCCTGGTGCAACAAAATTCCTTTAATTACACCATCTTTTTGTGCTTTTTTTGCCAACTCCAGCAAACGTAGATAAGGGTTCCCGTTATATTGGTTGATGGTTCCGATCATCCATTGCGGAGCTGTAGCGACATACGAGGCATACAGATCTCTATCGAATAACTCTATTTTACAGCCTCCCACAGCTACATTAACTACACCTATTTTTATTTGTTCCGGAAGTTTCGCAAGTAGTGTTCTCCCGAAATAATCGGCTGGGGTTAAGCCTGTATTACAACGTACCAGCGGCGGCTTTGCCATATACCACGTATCCTTTATGCGGTTGAGGTCGGGACAATCCACTGCCTGCAATACTTTGAAACGTCGACTTAGATTTACGGTATCCTGAGCCTCAGCGCGAACATGGCCTTCCATATTGGACTGTCCGAAGCACAAATAAATGTGAAAGTTAGGATCTTGGGCAAAACTTGTTGTAGCAAACAATAAAAAGAAGCCAGTCAACACCCTTATAATTAATCGATAATCTAAAACCTTATCATTCTCCATAGTCATATTATTGTTATTGATGTGCAGTTAAAATTTTTGGTTGCGATTTATTCCAGATCTGTCCGAAACGGTGAAGCAGGTAATTTTGCCAGATTATACAAATTTGGATTTACCGGGTTATCTGCCCAGGCATAACGAACATACTTCGGACCAAGGACCTGATCGGACCATACTACGATTTGATCCCCTGCAATTTTTGCACTTGCCCAAACAAATTTTCGATCAGCTCCGGCAATTTCAAACTGGGCAGGCGCATCATCGTCTATCGTCAATAGCCCCCCTCCAACATGATTAAAACTGACCACAATTTGATTGCCTTCAATTTTCGAAGATTTAAAAATTGGCCCGGAATACGTCAAGTTTTTTTCCCCATAAACCAGGTGCCTAGCAATCAAAGCCAGGCGTTCCCCGATATCTTTTTTATTGTCCGGATGAATGTCATTCCATTCACCAAGATCAATGGTCACAGCCATGCCGGTGAAAGGTACCTTAAGGCTCTGCAGCATCGCTTCCCTTAACAACGCCAGGTTACTTGCAGCAGGCTGATAACGCATATCACCAAGATTGGGCAACTGGACGTACAGAAAAGGCAAATCTGGCATCGAAAACTGATTTCTCCAATCGGTAATTAACGCAGGCAGTAATTTTTTATAAGAATTGGGATTACCCACATTGTTTTCACCCTGGTACCACAGCACTCCTTTCAGACTGTAATTTCTTAGTGGAGCAATCATCGCATTGTAAAGCGAGGTAGGCTGCGCCTGTGCAGAAATAGCTGCAGGGCCTTTTCTAACAGGTGTTGCATACACTTCAGCAACCTTATATTGCCATTCACCTTTTAAATCCACAGACAATTTACCAGCTTCCAGATGGTAAGGTTTATCAGGTACAAAACCTCCTTTTCCATGCTGATTTTCTACCCTGATCACAAAAATGTTCTTTCCCGGCTTTAACACATCCGGTGTTAAAACATACCTTCTCTGCGGATATTGATACCCGGTAGCACCAACCTGCTTGCCATTGATATAAAAGCGATCCGCATCTACAATTCGTCCCATGTGGATAATTGCCGGAATTCCAGTCATACTTTCCGGTATGTCAACCTCCTTCCGGTACCAGACCACCCCATCCAGCTCGCTTACTCCCTGATCCTCCCAATATCCCGGTATATTTATGTTCCGCCAACCCTTTGGTTTGTAGGCAGGATCATGCCATTTGACTGCTTCCGATAAGCCTTTATCCATCCCTTCCCGTTTAACCTGATTGGATAGGGCTTTCCGATTGGTCGTATTTACATACGCCGTATCCTTATTGGTGGTTATCACTTCAGTGAGTCTGTCAAAACCTTTGAGGCCTTCCTCACTTGTCCAGGATTCAATGGACGTACCGCCAACACTTGAATTGATGATACCTATTGGAACTCCATATTCTGTAAAAATTCGCTTTGCAAAAAAAAAGGCCACCACAGAGAAGTCGTTAATATCTTTCGGATTGGCCGACTTCCATTCACTCTTCGCCAGATTTTCTGACGGCCCGGTCAAATTGGTGCTTGCAGGTACCCAGAATTGCCTGATTTGAGGGTAATTTGCATTGGCAATATCACTGGCATAGGTAATGTTGTGCAACTTCATCTGATGAACCATATTAGACTGCCCTGAACATAGCCATACATCACCAATTAAAACACCATTCAAAAGGATGGTGTTTTTTCCTTTAAGTTTCATCGTGTAGGGTCCCCCGGCTTTCATAGCCGGAAATTGCAGTAGCCATTTTCCGTCATCCCCCGCAACTGTACTTTGATTCCTGCTGTTGAAACTGACTGTTACTTTTTCCCCGGGCGATGCCCAGCCCCACAGCTTAAATCTGGTATCACGCTGCAACACCATACTATCGCAAATTAAACCTGGCAACTTAATTTGTGCATATCCATGTAACACCATACCCAATACAAAGTATAGAAAAAGTGTGGCTCGCTTATACTGGTTCATACATCTAAATTTAATCTGGTTGGTTAGCAGTTCAAACCTACGCCAAACCGGAAAATCTATAGAGCAGTTTTGTATAAATAGCTGTCAAAAATGTTTAATTTGTCAAATTATCTGATCTTCTGCTTTACGCTTTAAGTTCATGAATTCAGAAGGCTGCATATTGAATTTTGCTTTAAAGGATTTTGCAAAATAATTAGGCGTCGCAAAGCCCACCATGTAAGCGATCTGCGAAACATTCAGGTCACTTTTTTCCAGTAAAATGGTTGCCTTATCCAATTTCACTGACCTGATGTACTCTACGGGCGACTGACCTGTCAGCTCCAGGATTTTATGGTATAAAGAGCCCCTGCTCATCCCCACATGTTTGCTTAAATCTTCCACAGAAAGTTTCGGGTTATTCAGATTCTCTTCAATATATAAAACTACTTTGTTTAGCAACCTGTCGCCATGCGATTCTATCAGCATTTCTGGTGCCTGAACCTTAATTTGCTTCGTATAAGTATCTTTAAGCGTTTTATTTAAGGCTAGTAAGTTTTTAATTTTTGCGTGCAGGATTTCAAAGTTAAAAGGTTTCGTGAGGTAGTCATTTGCCCCGGTTTCGAGTCCCCTGATCTGTTCTTCTTCACCAGTTAAGGCAGTTAGCAATATAATCGGAATGTGATTGGTCCGTTTATCTGACTTCACTTTACAACACAGTTCTATTCCATTCATATAAGGCATGGTGATGTCAGTTACAATGATCTGTGGATGATGTGCTAAAGCCTTTTGCCAACCTTCTTGTCCGTTAGAAGCCTCATATACTTTATAAATTGACTTTAAACTATCCTTCAGGTAAAACCTGAAATCTTCATTATCTTCTACCAATAAAACGGAAGGCATATCCATTCCATTTGCAAGTTCTTCTGTAGGTACACTTTCCAAATTGAACGAGCTATGGCCTGAAAAATCTATCGTCATTTCTTCAACAGCTTCAGTGGTTGAGAAAGGCAGTTCAATGATAAAACTACTTCCCAACCCAGGTTCGCTTTTTACCGATATCGTACCACCATGCATTTTAACAAACTCCTTGGCAATAGATAAGCCGATGCCGCTTCCCTGATTTAAAATGGGGGCCGAAGTTTCAGCCTGAAAAAAGCGATCGAATATCCTATTTTTATCTGCCTCAGTCATGCCAATACCTGTGTCAGAAACCCTAATAATTAATGAGGCATCCTGGCCATTATTTAAAAGCATACCTTTTTCCAGTTCCAAAGAGATGGTACCACCCAGGGGTGTAAATTTAAAGGCATTAGACAATAAATTGAACAAAATACGTTCTATCTTATCCTGGTCAAACCGGGTGTAAAAGTATTTCAACTGGCTTTTAAACACCAATTGAATTTGTTTACGATCACTCAGATCATTGAAAGATTCAAGGACTTCTTTAATGAATGCAACAATATCTACCTCGGTGATATTTAACCTCAACTCCTGATCTTCCATTTTTCTAAAGTCAAGAATTTGGTTCACAAGGTTCAGCAACCTGCGGGCATTCCTTTTGATCATCCCCAGGGGTAGCGCAATCTCGTCTTGCCGCTTTTCAGTCAGCAACTTATCAACAGGCCCCATAATGAGGGAAAGCGGCGTGCGAAATTCGTGACTCAGATTAGTCAGGAACTTGATTTTCAGTTGATCCAACTCACGTAAACGTTCGGCCTCTTTACGTTCTTGCTCGATGTGCTGTTCAGCCTTCATTTTTTCCTGAACCATTGCGAATTTTAGCTTCAACTTTTGAATCCCTCTGTGCCTGATGTAAAAAAGCAATCCGCTAATGGCCAATACATAAAAAATATAGGCATATATCGTTCTCCAGAAAGGAGGCCTCACGTGTATTTTTATCGCAGTTTCTGCTGTATTCCAAAGCCCGTCATTATTACTGGCCTTCACATGAAATACATAATCGCCGGGATCAAGATTGGTATAGGATACAGATTTGGAATTCCCTGCATCAATCCAATCGTTATCGAAACCCTCTAATTTATATGCATATCTGTTCTGCTCCGGCGCAGTATAGTTTACACTTACATAACTGAGTGTAAAATTTTGTTTATAATCTAAATAAACGTCTTTAGCCACAGAGATATGCTCTTTTATAGGCCCATCAGCAGCGGCAAGTATGGAAGTATTGGATATTTTCAAATCTGTAAAAAGCACAGGTGCTACATTCCTGTTTTTCTTAAAATATTGAGGGTTAAAATAGTTAAAACCATCTGCACCACCGAAATAAATTTCCCCGTCTGATGAGCTAAATCCGGCACCCAGCACAAAATTATTGTTTTGCACCCCGTTATAGATTGTATAATTGGTAAACTTCTTTGTTCTGGGTTCAAAGCTGCTGATGCCCTTATTTGTACTGACCCAAATCCGACCTTGCCTATCTTCCACAATTGCGTAAACAGTTGCATTACTGAGTCCATTTTTTTCAGAGAATGTGTTGAACTGACCGGTCTTAGGGTCAAACAGACTTAAGCCTCCACTAAATGTTCCAACCCAGATATTTCCAGCCCGGTCTTTCAAAACTGACATAGTCAGGTCGTTAGGCAGTTTACTATTGGCTTTATTATGAACGGTAAATTTCTTCCCGACAGGATCAAATATGGCTATACCTGAGCCATAAGAACCGATCCAGATGTTACCATTGTTGTCTTCTTCAATAAACCGGATAAAGTTATTGCCCGGATAATCGTACTCATTGTCGTTCTTCGGGTTTTTACAATACTTAACTAAGACTTTATTATCTGAATTTAAAACATTTACCCCACCACCATTTGTACCGATCCAGAGCTTGCCCAACCGATCTTCTTTGATACAAAATATATCATTGGAACTTAATGCATCTGAATGACCGTTGTGCATGAACTGGCTGATTTTTTCCGAATGCAAATCCATAACAACCAAACCATTGGCATAGGTACCCATATATAGTTTTTGTGACCTCGTCATTTCCATATTCATGATGGAAATATTGCTCATCTTGCTGCCATTTGCCAAAGGCAGATGGAAACGCTTAAACAATTCGGTTTTACGATTGAACAAATTAAGGCCACCACCATCTGTACCCACAAAAATCTGATCATCCTGATATTGCGCAAATGAAGTCACAACCGGAGCATTCAGACCACTCTGGTCGAATGCATTACTTTGCTTCAATTGAAAAAGATTTAAATTGGTATCGTACTTGTCAATACCACCATGGTAAGGGCCTAACCAATAAATACCCTGATTATCGATGTAAATGCAACTGATCGACTTACCTGTAAGACTGTAGATGTCTCTCGGATCGGGCTTATATACCGTAATTTTACCCGTTTTGATATCCAGAATATTCAGCCCATCTTCTGTACCTACCCACAGTTCATTGTTGGTACTGGCTGCAATACTCATGACCATATTGTTGCTTAAAGTACCGGGATTTTTACTGTTGTGCCTAAAAATCTGAAATCCTTTTGCGTCTTGCAGCAGCTTCGAAAGTCCATCTTTTGTACCGATCCATAAACTACCAGAATGGTCTTCAACAATTGATGACACATAATTATCACTCAGACTTGAAAGATCGGAAACATTATTTTTATAATGTTTAAATGAATTGGTCTGTCTTTCGTACAAATAGAGCCCATTATTCGACCCGATCCACATCCTGTGTTTACTATCCTCATAAAGACAGTTAATCGCAATGGCGGGGAATGCTCCTTTAGGACCAACCTGTATATTAAATTTTCTGATTTTTTTGGTTTTTGGGTCGAGCACATCAAGCCCGCTAAATGACGCTACCCATATTTTTCCCGTATAATCGCTGTAAACTGCACGTATGACGTCACTACTTATGCCCTCGGCAGTATTGGCAGGGAAACTAATAAAGGAATTGTTTTTTCGATCGTATAAACTTAAAGAGCCACCCGAACTCCCCACCCACAAATTCCCAGCCTTATCTTCATGTAGTGCCCTGATGTCGTTGGCCTGTATGCCGGACGGATCATCAGATTTATGCTTGTAAACAGTAAAATTGGTGCCATCAAATTTATTCAACCCATCTTCGGTAGCAAACCACATTAATCCGAACCTGTCCTTTAATATCGCATTAACGGTATTTGAGGAAAGTCCGTCTTTTGTTTTCAGCGAAGTAAAGTTTACTTTTTGTTGTTGCGCAAATGCTGGACAGGATAGCACAGCAATGTACCATAAGCAACAACACATTTTTTTCACGGCCAGGTTCAGCATATCTATTTGGTTACCAGAGTTACTTCAATTCAGTACACCTGGCAGCCATCTAAACTGCACACCTCAGTTTTGATGACCGCTTTTGATACAGGTGGTATAATTGGTTTCAGCAACTAAAGTACCTACAAAATAAATACGCGACAGCAACAAATGTATTTTTTTCCGCTACAAAAGTTTAAAACGGCATCATAAACACATCATCTAAAAGTTAATAACTGCCTGGTAAGCCTTTTTACGTTGCAGTTGCTGATCAAATAATAGTGGGTAGTTTTTTCTGCCTGGTACTGGATAATGGTCCAGCCAGGTATAACGGTCAGAGACATTCCAAAAAGTTACACTGGTTATATTTTTTTTATACTCCCTGAATATGCGAAAGATTTTCCCATACTGATCAATCTGTTTCTGCTCAAGATCTGGAGTTAACACCTCGCTTTCACCAACTTTTTTTGGTCTCTTATTTTTTTCCCATGGATAGATTGACATATCGAGTTCGGTGAAATGTATTTGCAAGCCCAATGAGGAGTACAATTCAATGGCCTCACGCAATTCCTTTTCGGATGGTTCAAATACTGACCAATGTGCCTGCAAGCCTATTCCATGAATGGGCACATGCTGTGCAATCAGTTTTTTAAGTAATCGATAAATTTTATCTCGTTTCACCGGCCGTTCCGTATTGTAGTCATTGTAAAAAAGCAAAGCCTGCGGATCAGCTGCATGAGCATACTCAAATGCTTTGGCAATGTATTCCTCACCACAGATCTGGTACCACAATGAGTTCCTTATAAATTCATCGTCAGCATCTCCAATTACCTCGTTCAGCACGTCCCAGGCATAAACTTTCCCCTGATATCTTCTGACCACTGTGGTAATGTGGTCTTTAAGACGTTTCAGCAGCACTTCTTTGGTAACCAGGTTACCTGTTTTGTCTTTAAACATCCAGTCGGGAACTTGCTCATGCCAGCATAAATTATGACCCCGGATCTTTAAATGATGGTTTTGCGCAAAGTTGACCATTGAATCCGCATCGCGCCAGAAATAAAAGTCTTCCCGGGGGTGCAATGCGTCCATTTTCATGGCATTTTCTGGTGTGATGCTGTTAAATTCCCGCAACAGTAGCCGCGATTCATCGCCATTTAATGTACGGTTGTTTACAGCAACACCTATCGGGAAATAAGCTTTGTAATAATCCTTTAGTCCTAAAATCTCCTCTTTACTTTGACCCAATGCAGTACAACTGATCAGAATTCCCAAAAAAAATATAACTGGTGAAGCTTTCATGATGTTACCGCAATAATACCCCTCCTTGTTCCCGCTTTTTCATAATCTGCAAGGAATGTTGCCAAACCACTTTCTGTTAGTGGATGTTTCAACAGTGCTGTAATTGCATGTAGAGGAGCGGTAATGGCATCTGCACCAGCCATTGCACAAGCAACAATGTGTAATGGCCCCCGAATTGAAGCAGCCAGAATTTCTGTAGGATAGTTGTAATTGTCAAAAATTAACCTGATCTCTTTAATCAGCGCAATACCATCTGTTGATATATCGTCTAAACGTCCTAAAAAAGGGGAAACGTAACTGGCTCCCGCTTTGGCAGCTAAAAGTGCCTGGCCAGCTGAGAAAATCAAAGTACAATTTGTTTTGATGCCCTTGGACGAAAAATATTTGATTGCCTTGATGCCGTCTTTGATCATTGGTACCTTAACTACGATTTTAGGGTTGAGTGCCGCCAACAACTCCCCCTCCCTGATGATTTCATTAAAACCTGTGCCAATTACTTCAGCACTAACATTGTCGTCAACTATGCCACAAATTGCCTTATAATGGTCATTTACGGCATCATCTCCCGTAATGCCCTCTTTAGCCATTAAACTCGGATTGGTCGTCACTCCATCTAATATACCCAGGTCCTGCGCTTCAGTGATCTGATCAAGATTGGCTGTATCAATAAAAAATTTCATATGTTGTTCGGTTAAAATTTATATGCTGGGTTAGTATTAAACTATTTTTGATAGGTAGGGTCATTTCCCTTATAGTCAAACCATTTATAAATGGCCTTATTCTCACTTTCTGATCCCTCAGCGGTCGCGTAAATACCATACAATGCGCCAACAAAGCCTCCTGCAACAGCAGTACTCAGGTATTTACCATCCAGCTTATTTTGCAGGAGCTGCCATTCATTTTCTTTTAATCCATACCAGAACGAATAGGTATCCTTTTCAGCACTGATCCTAAGGTATAAATTCTTTTGAGCTACAGGAAGTTGCACTTGCTTTATTAAATCCATCTTATGGGTACCAGAATTACCTTTAAATAACTGGACAACCTCCTTTTGATCAGCAACTGATTTGCATAAATAATAGAAATGTGTTTCATTTTGGAATATAATCAAACCAGCCTTCTCGTTATCTTTATGTGCCGAAAAATCCATCGCTACAGATGCCGAACTCAACAAGTGTTGCTGTCTTCTGCCGATAAATGCGGGGTTTCCTTTTTCCAAAATGGTTTCGGGAAGCAGCTTAACTGTGAGCGAATTTTTATTTTCCTTAAAACTATACCAGGTTGGATTATGGGTACGTAAAAACAGAAACTGGTTATTCAGGCTATCTTTAAACAGTACCCTGGAGGCAAAATTGCCCGTAATTGGCAATTGATCTTTTTGTTTTTGTGCTTTCCAGTTTGCCTCATATGCATACTGTACTTCTTTATGGTCCGGATTAATTACCGGCCAGTCGTCAATCCACCTTACAGGTGCGATAAAGGTTTCCCTGCCTGTATTGTAAAAATCACCTTGATAAGGTCTAACCCCCAAAAAAACAGCATAGGTGTTGCCGTCCGGTCCTTCAACCAAATCAGCGTGACCAACAGACGATATGGGATTGCTCCGTTTTGGATCCAGATGCCGATGCGTCAGAATGGGATTTTTATCATAAGGAATATAGGGACCCCAGACATCTTTGCTCCGAAAAACAACTTCAGAATGGTTGACACTTGTTCCCCCTTCAGCTGCCATCAGATAATAATAATTTTTTCTTTTGTAAATATGAGGCGCCTCTATCCAAACAGGTTTTTTACTGATGTCCACTCCGCCGTTTACCAAAATCTGCTCTTTTCCAATCACCTTTAACGTGGTCAGGTCCAGCTCATACATCCGCACGGTTCGATGACCACCATACAGGGGTTTATTTTCCGGCGGATCACTATTGTATAAAATAAAAGCCTTTTCGTCATCAAAAAATAGTGAAGGGTCTATCCCTCTGGCTGCTTTGATATACACGGGATCACTCCAGGGGCCTGCCGGATTGCTGGCTGTAATGATAAAATTACCACCATGGTCAATATCTGTACAGGTGATGTAAAAAACCCCTTTATGATAATTGATCGCTGGGGCAAATAATCCCCGAGATACTTGCTCGCCCATAAAATCCATTTGCGAAGGCCGGTTTATGGCACTCGCAATTTGCTTCCAGTTTTTAAGATCCTTACTATGAAATATAGGAATCCCGGGGAAATACACAAAAGTAGAGGTTACCATATAATAATCTACGCCCACTTTACATATTGCCGGATCGGGATAAAATCCAGGAAGAATTGGGTTTTGCAGGGTCAACTGCGCCCTGGCATTTGAAAATAGCATGAGCAGCGCCATGACACAAGGAATCAGGATATTTTTTTTTTGCATGTAGGAAATATTAATTTCTCAAAATTAGCAGGCAAAAAAAAGGAACACGACCTCATTTGTTGAATTTAATGCTATAAATGTTCGGGCAGGAATAAAATATTCAACAGGCTGACAATTCAGCAGATTGAACATTTGTTCCATCATTGATCACAAACGTACACCCGATCATCCGGTAAGCTCTATACTTTTATTAAAAAACACACTAACCAACTAAACAGCAGAAAATCGCCTTACATGAGCAGAACCAGATTAAAAATCTACTGTCTTTTGATACTATCCGTAAGTTGTATTAAAATTCAAGCCCAAACCTATCTATTTCAAGATTATAAATTATCGTTTGAGAAACGCGTTGATGACCTCGTGTCGCGATTGACACTGGAAGAAAAGGTATCGCAGATGCTGAATGCAGCACCTGCCATTGAAAGACTTGGGATTCCTGCCTACGACTGGTGGAACGAGACCCTTCATGGCGTTGCCAGAACACCTTTCAAAGTGACGGTTTTTCCACAGGCCATTGCCATGGCCGCAACCTTTGATCAAAACTCACTATTAAAGATGGCTGATTTTTCTGCGACAGAAGGAAGGGCAATCTACCATAAAGCTGTACGTGAAGGAAGAACCAATGAACGCTACCTGGGTTTAACCTACTGGACTCCAAATGTTAATATCTTCAGAGATCCCCGCTGGGGCAGAGGTCAGGAAACCTATGGAGAAGATCCATATCTTACTGCAATGCTGGGTGATGCCTTCGTAAAAGGTTTACAGGGAAATGATCCAAAATACTTAAAGGCAGCTGCCTGCGCAAAACATTATGCCGTTCATAGTGGCCCGGAACCACTTCGCCACGTATTTGACGTGGATGTGAGTGCATACGATCTTTGGGACACCTATCTCCCGGCATTCGAGAAATTGGTGGTTGATTCAAAAGTTGCCGGCGTCATGTGTGCCTACAATGCCTTCCGGACACAGCCTTGCTGTGCCAGCGATATACTAATGACAGATATTTTACGTAAAAAATGGGGCTTTAAAGGCTATGTCACCTCCGACTGCTGGGCGATTGATGATTTTTACAAAAACCACAAGACACATACCGATGCCGCATCCGCCTCTGCCGATGCCGTTTTTCATGGAACAGATATCGACTGTGGTACCGAAGCCTACAAAGCCCTGGTTAGCGCGGTTAAAAATGGTCAGATCAGCGAAAAACAAATAGACATTTCGGTTAAACGCCTGTTTATGATCCGGTTTAGATTGGGCATGTTTGATCCGATCTCTATAGTAAAATATGCACAAACACCATTCTCTGTTCTGGAAAGTGAGCCACATCAAGCACATGCCTTAAAAATGGCGCAACAATCTATGGTATTGCTTAAAAATTCAAACCGGGTCTTACCCCTAAGTAAATCTTTAAAAAAAATAGTTGTACTTGGGCCTAATGCAGATAATCCAATTGCCGTTCTGGGCAATTACAATGGCAATCCGAGTAGCATCACGACCGTACTGCAAGGCATAAAAGATAAAGTTGGTCTGCAGACTAAAATCGTATATGAGCAGGCTGTTAATTTTACCAATGACACCTTGCTCACCTATCCGGATATCAACAATCAGTACAGTTACGAAGGCCAGAAAGGATTTAAAGCCATGTATTTCAACAACAAAGATCTACAGGGTAAACCAGCTTTGGTCAGAACGGAGCAGCAACTGGATCAGGCATGGCAGGAAGGAGAAATCATCAGTGCTGCTGTTAGGGCTAATCATTTCTCGGCGCGGTACATCACCCAATATACTGCAGCAACAACTGGTGCGATTACTTTTGAACTGGAAGCAGATGATGGGTATCGGTTTTTCGTTAACGGAAAAACAGCAATCAATGCCTGGTCCAGGAACAGATGGGGCGCAAAAACCTATACGCTTGAGACCATCAAAGATTCTGTGTATAACCTGGTTGTAGAATACTGGCAGGGAGATGGAAAGGGTAATGTGAAACTCCGTGCCGGCCGCCATCAGCAAACGGACTTTAATGCGCTCGTGCACCGCCACCAGGATGCAGATGTCTTCATTTTTGCGGGCGGTATTTCGCCGCAATTGGAAGGTGAGGAAATGAAAGTCGACTATCCCGGATTTGATGGAGGTGACCG
>Ga0247805_1001089_pt1 | contig 13287 bp, 12 predicted proteins | sample UWRJL044104R1_FD_180930 | JGI IMG/M metagenome (GOLD analysis project Ga0247805, IMG submission 180930) | Plant litter microbial communities from Arlington Agricultural Research Station in Wisconsin, United States - UWRJ-L044-104R-1 | ecosystem: Environmental > Terrestrial > Plant litter >...
GGAGCCCCGAAGTGCAGGTCGCAATGCTGACCGCACGCATCAAGGACCTCACGGAGCACTTGAAAGAGCACAAGCACGACCACCACTCACGTCGTGGCCTGCTTCTGCTGGTTGGCCAGCGTCGTCGTCTTCTCGGCTACCTGTCCGACGTAGACATCGCCCGCTACCGTACGCTCATCGAGCGCCTCGGACTGCGTCGATAACTGCTTCGGTCACGCCGATCTTGGCTGCAAAGCTAAAGAAGAGCTGATTAGCTACAGAGCGAGCCGTCACCCCTCGGGGTGGCGGCTCGCTTTTGCTATTCCCCGACCATGTCCATGTACGCGACGTTGCGAGAGATCGACTCGACGAGTGAGCGGTACTCGCCCTCGGTCATTCCGTCGTACGAGGTCACCATTGTGCGCACGATGAAGTTGCCACGCTGGATATCGACCGCGTAGTACTTGCCGTACTCGGTGGTCTCGGTCCAGCCGACAGCCGCAACGTTTGTGGGGATATCGAGCGCGACAGCTCGCCTCACCTCGGGAGCCCAGTCGCCGTCATCGATTGTGTAGCTGTAGCTCGAGCAGCCGTCGAGTCGTTCGTCGACCGCCACCATAAAGTCGACGGCAGATGCCGAGTCGGCGAAGTAACGAACGGTCTGCTGAAAGTAGGTCGACTCGTACGAGTCGGAGTGCACGCCGTCAATATAGAGGCGGCTGGTGCCGTCGTCGGTCTCCAACTCGTCGAGAATCGGCGACTGCGGGTAGGCAACAAAACACGACTCTGGAGCGCCGTCATAGGCCTCCCAGTTCTCGCGGTTGTACTCATATTCGTCGGCAACGGTCGACGTTGTACCCCCGTTGTCGAACTCGGTGAGGCCCCAGACCTCGAACTCTTCGTCTGTCGGACGCTCGGCGCCTGCCACAACCGCCTCGGTAAAGCACTCGTCGTCGCACCGCGTCGGATTCAGTGCGAGCGGTGATGCTTGCTCGCCCTCGATGACAGGCTCCGTGCCGATAGGTTCGCGGCTGCCCGACGCGACCTCGGCGAAGTAGTTCGTCACAGTAAACGCCGATGCGACGATCGCTCCGAGCAGCACGACAGACCCGGTGATGATGAGCCCGATTGCGAGCGGTGACAGTGGCCGACGAGGTTTTTCAGGCGCGGTGGATGTCGCGGGCCTTACGTACTGCGCCTGCGCGTACTGCGGCGGGGTGAACGAGGGAAGACGGCCGGCGGGCGGAGTGTAGGCGGGAGGCGAATAAGCAGGGGGAGCGTAGGCGGAAGCCGCTGGCGGGGGAGCTGTCTCTTCGGGTGCTGTGTCTTCGGGTGCTGTGTCGTCGTCGGGCATGGCGAAAAGCTATCGCACGTCGGGGCGTTCGGTTGCACTCTGCGAGACTTGAACCATGAACAAGTCGACGGTCATCTCGCTCATCGTCGCGGTTCTCGCGATCGTCATCGCCTGGTGGCTCGTGAACGTGCTGTTCAGCGTCATTTACTTCATTGTGAAGATCGTCATCGTACTGTTTGTCGCGGGGCTCGTGTACTTCGCGCTGCGTGGGGTTCTGGCGCGAAAGTAGTCTCGGCTTCGCTCGACCTGGTCTCGACAAGCTCGACCGCCGACGCACGCTCACCGGGCGCGCTTGGCAGCTTTCGCTGCCTTCTTGCGCAGCTTTTGCTGCCGCTTTGTGCCGTTGACCACGTTGTTGATCTGCGTAGCCGCCGACGCGTGCAGGGCGGTGTTCGCGAGCTTGAATGCCAACTCCTGGTCGTCGGGGGTGCCGCGATTCTTCTTTTCCGCGGCTTTCGCGGCTTCATCGGCTTCAGCGTCACGGGCCTTGCGGTCTTCGCGCGCATCGTGGGCGGCACCGACCGGATCTTTCTGCGAACGAATAGCCCGGCCCTGCGTGATGTCTTTCGCGTGTTGCGCCGCGGCCTTGTCGCTCACGGCGGTATCGCGCGGAGGCAACTGGATGTGCTCCTCGGCGGCAATGCCCGCCTGCAGCTGGCGGCCGCGCTCGAGTTCTGCATCGAGCTCTGCACCGAAGAGCAGGGCGATGTTTGAGATCCAGACCCAGAGCAAGAAGACGATGACGCCACCGATGGCACCGTACGTCTCGTCGTAGCTCGAGAAGTTAGCGGCATAAAACGCGAAGCCGATGGATGCCACGACCCAGACCACGAGGGCAACAAAGGCTCCGAGGCTCATCCAGCGAAACTTGGGCTGCTTGACGTTGGGCGTTGCGTAGTAGAGCACGGCAATGACGAGCACAGCGAGAAACGCGAGAATCGGCCACTTCACGATGTTCCAAATGGTGAGCCCGACGACTCCGATGCCAAGCGCGTTTGCGACGTTCTCGGCGATCGGACCGCTAATGACCAGCAGCACCGCAGCACTGACGGCGACGAGCATCGCGAGCATCGTGACGAGAAGCGTGATCGGGCGGAGCTTCCACACCGGTCGACCCTCCTGAATCGCGTAGATGCGGTTCATCGCGCGCGCGAATGCTCCGACGTAGCCAGAGGCCGACCAGAGGGCGCCACCGATTCCGATGACGAGTGCGAAGCCGGCCGCAGGTGCACTTGTGATTGCGAGAATCGGCTCTTTTACGGCCTCGAGGGTCGACGACGGAACCAGCCCGCCGACGAGGTCGAGCAGTGCGCCGGTCGTTTGGTTGGCGTCACCGAAGAGTCCGAGGATCGATACAAATGCGAGAAGGGCCGGGAAGACTGCGAGCACTCCGTAGTACGTGAGTGCTGCAGCGAGGTCGGTCGCCTGGTCGGCGGTGAACTCTCGAACGGTCTTGAGCCCGATGTACTTCCACGACGGCTTCGTGATCTCGCCGAGCGAGTCGGGCTTGCGCGGGTCTTCTGGGTCGGGAGCTGTCGCTTCTCGGGTGCGAGCGTCTTGTCCGGTCTCTTTGGCCATAACTTCAACGCTAGGGGCGCGCGAGGCCGCGACATCCATGCCTCTGGCTAATTGAGGCAATCTTCAGGAATGACCCGCTTTATGGGGGATTAACCCTAATGATGCAACGGTTCGTCGCGCCGTAAACTTGCCGTCTTACCCTTGGAGATTTACACAATGAACAAGCCCGGCATCGGCGCCCGACTGCGCTATTGGTTCGACAACGTTATGTCGAAGGGCCTCGTTGCCCTGACCGGGCTTCTCGCCCTCGTGACCCTCATCTTCATTCTCATTTTCGCGGCGATCGTTGTGGTCTTCCACATCTATCCAGAGCCCGACGGCGTCGCTGACCCGCTCGACTTCGGCGAAGCGCTCTGGGCGAACCTGATGCGCGCGATGGACGCCGGCGCTGTCGGCGGCGACCAGGGCTGGGGCTACCGCTTCGCGATGCTCATCGTGACAATCGGTGGACTCCTCATCGTCGCGAGCCTCATCGGTATCGTCTCCGGTGCGTTCAACACCAAGGTCGAAGAGCTGCGCAAGGGCCGCTCGAAGGTCATCGAAAAAGACCACACGCTTGTTCTCGGCTGGAGCACAAAGGTCTTTCCGATCGTGAGCGAGATTGTCATCGCCAACGAGTCACGCGGGCGCTCTGTCATCGTTGTGCTCGCCGATGGCGACAAGGTGGAGATGGAAGACGCGATTCGCGCGAAGATTCCGAAGCCCGGCAAGACCAGAATCATCGTGCGCAGTGGTGACCCGATGGATCTCACTGACCTCGAGCTCGCCAACCCGCACACCGCACGCAGCATCATTCTTCTCGCGCCTGAGTCGGCCGACGACCCCGACTCCGTTGTTATCAAGACGGCTCTCGCCATCACCAACAACCCCAACCGCAAGGCGAGCGATTACCACATCGTCGGTGAGATCCAGGATCCGACGAACCTCGAGGCGGCGCGACTCGTCGCGAAGCACGAGGCGAGCTGGGTGCTCGCGGGCGACCTCATCAGCCGTGTCACAGTGCAGACGTCTCGCCAGAGTGGCCTGAGCGTTGTCTACACCGAGCTTCTCGACTTCGACGGCGACGAGATCTACTTCACTGTGCAGCCGAGCCTCGTCGGGCAGACCTACGCAGAAACGCAGCTCGCTTTTGCGGAATCCGCGGTGATCGGGTTCGTCAAGGCCGGAGCCGTGCGTATCAACCCGGACGCGGCGACTGTCTACGAAGACGGCGACCAGATCATTGTTATCGCCGAAGACGACAGCCTTATTCGAATCGCCGGTACGGGAGTCGTTGACCTGAGCGCGATCAACAAGCCCAAGAAGGTCGTTGCCGCGCCAGAGCAGACGCTTGTGCTCGGCTACAACAAGGGTCTTCACACGATGTTGCGCGAATTGAGCGAATATGTCGCTCCCGGGTCGAGCGTGCTCGTTGTCGCAGACGTCGAAGCCCCGTCATTCGCGCAGTACCCGAATCTTGCCGTGCAGTTTCAGGCCGGCGACGCAACGAGTCGCTCGGTACTGTCGAGCATCCCCGTTGTCGACTTCGAGCACATCATCGTGCTCGCGTACAAAGACGCGATGGACATTCAGCGTGCCGACGCCAAGACCCTCATCACGCTTCTTCACCTTCGTGAGATCGCCGACGAGAACGGCCTCGACCTCAACGTGGTGAGCGAAATGATCGACGACCGCAACCGCGAACTCGCCGAGGTGACGCGCGCCGACGACTTTATTGTCAGCGACAAGCTCATCAGCCTGATGCTTTCGCAGATGTCTGAGAACAAGCAGCTCACCGACGTGTTTGAAGACCTCTTCTCGAGCAATGGCAGCGAGATCTACCTGCGTCCGGCGCAGCTGTACGTCAAGCCGGGCGTCGAGGTCGATTTCTACACGGTGCTCGAGGCCGCTCGCCTGCGTGGCGAGACAGCGATCGGCTACCGCTTGGCGGTCGACGCGCGCGATAGCGACAAGGACTACGGCGTTCACGTCAACCCACGAAAGGCGGGCCGCTTCGCGTTCGCCGCGGGCGACAAGGTGATTGTTCTCGCAGAAGGATAGGCGCTGCCGAGCGCTGAGTACATAGCTGGACGCCGGGTTCTACCCCCGTATAGGGTTCAGAAAAATACTTAGCACTCGGTCAGCGTTGTCCGTGGTGGGGCCGCTCTGACCGCTCGAGAGAGTAGGTCACAATCGTGGGTGTTCGACGCTTTCTAATCGCGGGGGCCGCGGCCCTTGCACTCGCCGTCGGCGGGGTGGTGCCCGCCGTCGCGGCGCCAGCGCATCACGGCGCACCGCCGGATTTCGGTGAGAACGTGCTGGTTTTCGATCCGGGAATGGCGACGAGCGACATCCAAGCCACTGTTGATGAGATTGCCGCCGAGCAGGTCGACAACGAAATGGGCGAAGCGCGCTACTCGCTCTTCTTTCTGCCGGGGGAGTACGGCTCTGTCGACGAGCCGCTCGTTTTTCAAGTGGGGTACTACACGGAGGTCGCCGGCCTCGGTCTGCTGCCGACTGACGTCACGATCAACGGGCACGTCGACGTGTACAACCGTTGCCTGACGGCAGACAACTGCATAGCGCTCAACAACTTCTGGCGCTCCGTGTCGAACCTCACGATCAATGTCACGGGTGGCGAAGGCTGCCGCTCAAGCGCAAACTTCTGGGCCGCGTCGCAAGCGGCGCCGATGCGGCGGGTCAAGGTCAATGGTCCGCTGAGCCTTATGGACTACTGCACGGCCGGCCCGCAGTTTGCGAGTGGCGGCTTCATCGCCGACTCCGTGACAGGTGACGTCACCAACGGATCGCAGCAGCAATACCTCGTTCGCAACTCGTCGATTGGGGCGTGGTCGAACGGAGTGTGGAACCAGGTTTTCTCAGGGGTGGATGGCGCGCCCGCGACGTCTTTCCCGACCCCTCCGTACACGACTCTCGACACGACACCGCTGAGTCGCGAGAAGCCGTTTCTCTACGTTGACGCGAAGGGTAAGTACCGCGTCTTTGTGCCGAGCGCGCACAAGAACTCGAGCGGAACAACGTGGGAAGACGGCGACCAGCCCGGCCGGTCGCTGTCGCTCTCGAAGTTCTTTGTCGCGAGCCCCTCTGACTCGATGCGTGAGATCAACCGCGCGCTCCGCGCTGGCAAACACCTCATCCTCACGCCCGGTGTCTACGACGTGCGCGAGCCGATTCGGGTGGAGCGCGAGAACACCGTGGTGCTCGGTCTGGGGCTCGCGACGCTCACTGCTCACAACGGTACAACGGCCCTCACCGTGGGTGACAAGCCCGGCATCATCATCGCGGGCCTCACAATCGACGCGGGTGCGAAGAGTTCTGACGTGTTGCTCAAGGTTGGCTCTGACAGGGGCAGGGGAAGCGCAAAGAACCCCACGACGCTGAGCGACGTGTTCTTCCGTATCGGCGGGCCGCACGTCGGCAGGGCGAAGGTCTCGCTCGAGGTCAACAGCGACAACGTGCTGCTCGACCACCTGTGGGTGTGGCGTGCCGACCACGGCGAGGGCGTCGGCTGGAACGTCAACACAACAAAGAACGGTGTCATCGTGAACGGCGACAACGTCACGGCTACCGGGCTCTTCGTCGAGCACTTTCACCAGTACAACACCATCTGGAACGGCGAGAACGGCCGCGTTATCTTCTATCAAAACGAGTTGCCCTACGACGCGCCGAACCAGGCTGCGTGGCGACACGGGTCGAGCCTCGGCTGGGCCGCGTACAAGGTCAACGACCGCGTCAAGAAGCACGAGCTGTGGGGAGGCGGCGCGTACATCTACACGAACGTCGACCCGACGCTTCACGCGAGTCGCGGCTTCGAGGTGCCGGTGCGACCGGGAGTGAAGCTGCACAGCCTGCTCACTGTCAACCTCGGCGCCGGAACCATCGATCACGTCGTCAACGACACGGGAGCGCCGGTCGACAATTCGAACACGGGAACTCCGAGCTACGTGGTCAGCTTCAACTAGAACGAGCTCAACTAAAACGGGTGGGGTCCGGGCGAGCGGACCCCACCCGTTTTTGGTTGGCTACCTTCTTAGCGGCGGATGTCGCGGACGACGTTGCGTAGTAAGGCGGTGCGACGGTAACGCGCAGAGTCACCGACTGGATTCTCACTCGCGAGGCACGCAAGGTCGGTCGGGAATGTTTCGGCGCGGTACTTGTTGTGTAAGATATCCATGCAAACGCATTGAACAAAGAAGGACATCATGCAGTTCGGAATCTTCACCGTCGGGGACGTCACAGCAGACCCGACCAACGGCTCCACTCCGACCGAGTACGAGCGCATCAAGAACATCCTCACCATCGCTCTCAAGGCAGAAGAGGTCGGTCTCGACGTCTTCGCGCTCGGTGAGCACCACAACCCGCCGTTCGTGCCATCGAGCCCGACGACGATGCTCGGCTACATCGCCGCAAAGACCACGACGCTGCAGCTCTCTACCGCCACGACGCTCATCACGACCAACGATCCCGTGAAGATCGCCGAAGACTATGCGATGCTCCAGCACGTCGCCGACGGTCGTGTCGACCTCATGATGGGCCGTGGCAACACCGGCCCTGTGTACCCGTGGTTCGGCAAGGATATTCGCGACGGCATCCCGCTTGCCATCGAAAACTACGCCCTTCTGCACCGCCTGTGGACCGAAGAGTTCGTCGACTGGCAGGGTCAGTACCGCACACCCCTGCAGGGCTTCCAGTCGACCCCGCGCCCGCTCGACGGTGTCGCACCCTTCGTCTGGCACGGTTCGATTCGCAGCCCCGAAATTGCCGAGCAGGCCGCCTACTACGGCGACGGATTCTTCGCTAACAACATCTTCTGGCCGAAGGAGCACTACATGCGCCTCATCGGTTATTACCGCCAGCGCTTCGAGCACTACGGTCACGGCACTGCCGACCAGGCCATTGTCGGACTCGGCGGCCAGGCATTTATGGCTACCAAGTCGCAGGATGCCGTCAAGCAGTTCCGCCCGTACTTTGACAACGCCCCGGTCTACGGACACGGCCCGACCCTCGAAGACTTCACCGAGCAGACGCCGCTCACCGTGGGTAGCCCCCAGCAGGTCATTGACCGTTATGCAGCAATGCGCGATCACTACGGCGACTACCAGCGCCAGCTGTTCCTGATGGACCACGCCGGTCTCCCGCTCAAGACCGTTCTCGAGCAGCTCGACATCCTCGGCGAGCAGGTTGTACCCGTTCTTCGCAAGGAGATGGCCGTCAACCGCCCGGCGCACGTGCCGGACGCCCCGACACACGAGTCGCTCGTTGCTGCTCGCGATGCCGCCGCGCTCGTTCAGGCTGCCGACGACAAGGCTGCAGCGGCGGTGCAGTCATGACCGCCCGCCGCATCGCGGTGATTTCGGCAGGACTCAGCCAGCCGTCTTCGACCCGCCTTCTCGCTGACAGGCTGGTGGATGCAACGACTCGCCGTTTGGCAGAGCTCGGCATCGACGTGGCGATCGACATCGTCGAGCTGCGGGATGTTGCGCAGGATGTGACAAACAACCTCGTGACCGGTTTTCCGAGCGTCAAGCTCGAGGCCGCGATCGAGAAGGTCACGACAGCCGACGGTCTCATCGCCGTCACGCCGATCTTCACAACGAGCTACAGCGGACTCTTCAAGTCGTTCATCGACGTGCTCGACCCGCAGTCGCTCACCGGTATGCCGGTTGTGATCGGTGCGACGGGCGGCACGGAGCGCCACTCGCTCGCGCTCGACTACGCGATGCGCCCGCTGTTCACCTACCTGCACGCCGTTGTTCTGCCGACCGCCGTCTACGCGGCGTCATCGGACTGGGGGAGTGCCGAAGGTGGCCTCGCCGCACGCATCGAGCGCGCGGCCGGTGAGCTGGCGGCGCTCGTCGTCGACAGCGATCGCTCGTCGCAGGTGCGCGACCCGTTCGAGCTGCCGGCAGGCTTCAGCCCGGTCGGAGGCTACGGAGCGCAGTAAAGCCCTCGCTGGTTGAGTAGGCCGCCCACGCCGACTTGCTCTCGCTGGTTGAGTAGGCGCGCCAGCGCCGTATCGAAACCTATCGCCGGTTGAGTAGGCGCGCCAGCGCCGTATCGAAACCCCGAAGTTTCGATACGCACTGCCGCGCTACTCAACCAGCCCCCGGGCTATGACAGGCTTGCCGAGTGACCCGCCGCATCCTCGCCGTCGCCCTTGCGGTCTACCTGCTCTTTGTCGGCTGGGTGACCCTGAACCCCGCGCCACCGAACCCCGCTCGCAACGAACTCCTGCTGCAGCTCCTGAAAGTTTTGCCCATCAGCTACGACGCTCTCGAGTTCACAGCCAACATCGGCATGTTCGTTCCCATCGGTGCGCTCATCGCGATTCTGAGCCGCCACTGGTGGGTAGGGCTAGTCGTCGGCATCGCCCTCACCTGCGGCATCGAGTTCACGCAGCAGTTCTTGCCCGCCAGGTTTCCCGACGTGCGTGACATTCTGGCCAACTCGCTCGGCGCCCTGATCGGGGTCACCGGTGTCGCTCTGTTTAGCCGCAAGCGAGGTGTCGTTGGTTGAGTAGGCGCGCCAGCGCCGTATCGAAACCCCGGTTTCGATACGAGCGCTAGAGCGCTCACTCAACCTGCGATGCAGTTTCGATACGAGCGCTAGAGCGCTCACTCAACCTGCGATGCAGTTTCGATACGAGCGCAAGAGCGCTCACTCAACCTGCGATGCAGGTTCGATACGCTCGCTGGCGCTCGTTACTCAACCAGCGACGGTGGCTTACGCGTCGACGACGTTGACGTCGATGCTGTACTTGGCGCCGTCGATGGCGGTGATCGTGATTGTCGCGATGCCCTGAGCGCCCGACACCGTCTCGGTCAGCTCGCAGTCGATGGTGAAGCCGACCGAGAGGTCGAGCAGTTCAGAGCCGGGGCAGGTGATGAGCGGAAGCGCCCCGTACTGCTCTTCGAGGGCGCCGGCCGCTGTCGTCGCGAGTTCGCTCGGCAGCACGCGCGGGCCCGCAGCGGTGTCGTCGGTCTCGGTCTCGCCCTCTGACCCCGCGATGGGAGTGTCGGCAACCTCGACGTTGACCTTGTACTTGAGGCCGTCGACGCCCGAGATCGTCACGGGCGCGTCGTACTGTGAGCCGGTGGCCGGGTCGGTGAGGATGCAGTCGACGACGGTTCCGTCGATGAGTTTGACCGCGTCGTCGCCGCAGTCCATCTCGGGCAGTGATCCGATCTGCGCCTCGAGCGCCTCTGCGGCCTGGGTGGCAACCGAGTCGGCGGGAACAGTCAGTGATGCGCTTGCCGTACACCCAGCGAGCAAGGCGATGGATGTCGCGGCAATTGCGAGGGAAGCGAGAGATCGAGTGCGCATGAGGGTCCTGTCGTCGCGTCTGGGAAGTGCTGTGGCTCAACCCTAGTGATGACTAACAATTGCTCACTACGGGGAGGACTCCCCATGTCGCCGCGTCGACGCGCGAATCGCGCTGTCGATGGCAAACCCCAGCACCGCCGCAACGGCAATCGAGCACACGATCGCGAGCAGGGGAGTCTGCGGCATGATCGCACCAAACAGCGCCCCGACGGTCACGTTGTAGATCGACCAGGAGAGACCTGCGACAGCCGAGAGCGGGAGAAACCGTCGCGGCGAGACGCCGCTCGCGCCGGCGGTGAGGTTGACCGCGATGCGCGCAAACGGGATGTAGCGCGCGGTGAAGATGAGCACCGCGGTGCGCTCAAGAATCGTCTCGCGCACGCGACCGATCGCCGCGCCGATGCGACCACGCGTCTGCCACGACCACCGGTCGAGCCCGACCCGCCTGCCGATGAAGAAGCACGCGCTGTCGCCCGCGATGGCCCCGAGCGCTGCAACGGCGACGACGATCCCGACGTGTGGGCTCCCGGTGCTTGCCCACAGCGCTCCGAGGGTGACGACGGCGGTTTCACTCGGCAGCACAACGAGAAACGCGTCGCCGACGACGAGCAGGAACAGCGCCGGATACAACCACACTGACTCTGCAAGGGCGATGAGCCACGCGTCATCCATGCCCCCTGTTTAGTCGCGTCGCATGAACGGCAGACAACGCCCAATCGGCGCAAACGAACGACAGGTGAACCCTCGTCTTTTGCGAGCATTTTCGGCTGGTTTCAGGCTCGGCGCGGGTGAGCATGTACCCATGCGAGTCGCACTGGTTGCAGAGTCCTTTCTTCCCCACATGAACGGCGTAACGCACTCCCTCCTGCAGACGCTCAAGCACCTCAAGAACAGAGGGCACGAAGCGCTTGTTATTGGACCGCGTGCCGAAACCGCCGATCCCGACGCAGAGCTTCTGCACGGAGCATCCATGTCGCTCCTCAGATCTGTGCCGCTGCCGTCTTACCCCGAGGTGCGTTTGACTTTCGCGCGTGCACGGCGGCTCGCCACAATGCTCGAAGAGTTTCGCCCCGACGTTGTGCACGTTGCCTCACCGTTTGTTCTCGGTTGGCAGGGCGTTCGCGCGGCAGAGATGATCGGCGTTCCCAGCGTCGCGATCTACCAGACGGATGTCGCGGGGTACGCAGAACGCTACGGAATCCGTGCTGCGGGGCCGGCCCTCGCCCAGCACGTCGCGCGAATCCACAATCGGTCGACCATGACCCTCGCTCCTTCCTCTTCTGCGATTGACGAGCTCACCTCGCTCGGGGTCGAGCGCGTCTCGCTCTGGGCTCGTGGTGTCGACGGCGAACGCTTCGCGCCGGGCCGTCGTTCTGATGCTGTGCGTCGCGTCGTCGCTCCCAACGGCGAGGTTGTTATCGGCTATGTCGGCAGGCTCGCGCCCGAGAAGCAGGTCGAAGATCTTCGCGCTCTCGCAAACATCCCCGGCACTCGTCTCGTGATCGTCGGCGATGGTCCGAGTCGACCGGCGCTCGAGGCGATGCTTCCCGATGCAACGTTCCTGGGCTTTCTTGACGGAGATTCTCTCGCGCAGACCGTTGCGAGTTTCGACCTCTTTGTTCATCCGGGGGAGAACGAGACCTTTTGCCAGACTGTGCAGGAGGCGTTGGCGAGCGGTGTTCCCGTGGTCGCGACGGGCAAGGGCGGTCCGCTCGACCTTGTGCAGAGCAGCCGCACCGGCTGGCTCTACCGCCCGGGCGACCTCCTCGACTTCCGCGCCCGCGTGATCGACCTCGTCGGCGACGAGGCCAAGCGTCGCGCCTTTGCAGAGTCGGCACGAGTGTCGGTCGCGCACCGCACCTGGGCAAAACTCGGCGACGAACTCATCGGTCACTACGAGAACGCGATGGTCATTAAGGCCCGCGGAGTGCTGCGGCCCACGCGCCCGTTCGCGCTCAAGCCCGCTGTCCAGCGCGTCGTTTCCTAGGGGGTAGACACGACTACTGGTAGTCTGTAACCGCAAGACAACGGAGCAGGCTGGCAAGAAGCTGGTCACCGGTGGTGAATTACTCAGTAACTGAGTGGCTTTCTACTGTTGATCAGACGCGCCCCACCTCTATGGACACTGCGCGTACGCACGCGTCTCGATGCCCGCTCCTGCTCCTCGCAGAGTCACCGCCATACGGGCGCTGACGTAAAACAAAGAGGAGAAACCCCCACTATGGAGGGTCCAGAAATCAAGTTTGCCGAGGCCGTTCTCGATAACGGTAAGTTCGGCAAGCGCACGGTACGTTTTGAAACCGGTCGACTCGCTCAGCAGGCACAGGGTGCCGTTGCCGCGTACCTCGACGAAGACACAATGATTCTCAGCGCGACCAGCGCTGGCAAGCACCCCCGCGAGGGCTTCGACTTCTTCCCCCTCACGGTGGACGTAGAAGAGCGCTCGTACGCAGCCGGCAAGATCCCCGGCTCGTTCTTCCGCCGCGAAGGCCGCCCCTCGACCGAGGCGATCCTCGTTTGCCGTCTCATCGACCGCCCCCTGCGCCCGACCTTCGTTGAGGGCCTGCGCAACGAGGTGCAGATCGTCATCACCGTTCTGAGCATCGCTCCCGACGAGTTCTACGACGCTCTCGCGATCAACGCTGCAAGCGCAAGCACGCAGATCTCCGGCCTTCCGTTCTACGGACCGGTCGGTGGCATCCGCCTCGCCCTCATCGGCGACCAGTGGGTTGCGTTCCCGAAGTTCAGCCAGCTCGAAGAAGCTGTGTTCGACCTCACCGTTGCCGGTCGTCTTGTCGTTGACAAGGACGGCAACGAGGATGTCGCGATCATGATGGTCGAGGCCGAGGCAACCGAGTTCGCTTGGGACCTCATCCAGGGCGGCGCCACAAAGCCCGACGAGGCAATCGTCGCGCAGGGCCTCGAGGCGGCTAAGCCGTTCCTCAAGCAGCTCATCAAGGCACAGCAGTCGATCGCCGACCAGGCCGCAAAGCCGATCGCCGACTACCAGCTGTTCCCGCCCTACGAGCAGGCAACCTACGACGCAGTTGCAG
>Ga0247805_1001093_pt1 | contig 13261 bp, 8 predicted proteins | sample UWRJL044104R1_FD_180930 | JGI IMG/M metagenome (GOLD analysis project Ga0247805, IMG submission 180930) | Plant litter microbial communities from Arlington Agricultural Research Station in Wisconsin, United States - UWRJ-L044-104R-1 | ecosystem: Environmental > Terrestrial > Plant litter >...
AATAGTGCATAGTCTTCTCCAGTAGAACCATTTGCTATAATCTTGTTGTAATTAGCTAAGGCATTGCCATAGCTTTTACTTACGAAATAGGAATCCGCTAATCTTATGATCGCATCATTTACAGTCTTCTGGTCTTTATCATTGCCATTTAGAAACTTTTCAAAGTAATTTGCTGCTTTGCTATACTTTTCGTCCTCGAAGGCAGAGTAAGCAAGTGCATAATTTGCGAAATTATAAACACCTGTTTTTTTAGCTCCTGGCATACCGAGGAAAGTCTCGAAATGACTTACAGCTTCTCCAAACTTCCTTAATTCATAGGATGCTTCAGCTTTCCAATACATGCTTAATGCTGATATCTCTTCGTCTTCAGGGAACTTTTCTGACCTTAAAAACATAGAAAGCGCATTTGGAAATGCACGTTCATTATAGAATTCCAACCCTCTAAAATAAGTTACTTTTTGATAAGCTTCTTTAGCTTCCGCTGATTTGTCTTGTATTGGTTCAAGAATATCAATCGCCGCTTGATAATTTTTACTCGTCAACAAAATCTCACCAAGTAACGTTTTTGCCTCATTTATTTTTCTTGAGGAAGGGAACTGTTTTAAGAAATTTTGAGTAGCCTCTAGTGCTTGCTGATTAAAATCAAGCTCATAGCTTAATCTGGCATAATTTATCCAGGATTCTTCTTGAATAACCTTATCAAAGTCTAGTCTTGATGCTCTAAAGAATGCACTTCTAGCCTTTTCTTTACTTTTCAATTCAATGAAAGAACGACCAAGTGTATACATACCACTTTGCAGGTAAACATCATCTGTGGTTAGTTTTTCTAATACAGAAACCGACTGAGGATATTTTTTAAGGTGAAAAAGGGAATACCCATATTGGTAGGTGAAAAGGTTATTTTGCGAATTAGATTCAGGCTTAGAATAATAGTCAGCAAAATACTTTTCAGCATTTACATAGTCAGATTTTGCGAAATAGGAAGCCGCTATTAAACTCAACATCTCCGCTTCGTACTGCTGCTTAGAGCTTTTTAAAATAGGAATGGCATAACTAAGAACATCATCATACCTTTCATCTAGATAATACATTGATGTTATGTAGTATGGGTAGCTTGCCTCATAAGTTGGAGAACCTTTAAGTTTTTCAAAATTGCTTAATGCCGTTTTATACTCTTTGTTTAAGTAATTGATATAAGCAAAGTAATAAGTAGCGCTCTCTTGGAAAGGAGATTCTTCTTTTTTGACAGCTTCAAAAAGCGGCTCTGCTTTTTCAATGTCCTTAAGCTCAAAATAAGAGTATCCTTGTTTAAATTGATATTCTAAACGTTGCTTGCCTGATAGGGAAGAGGGATCCGTTTTCTCAAACCATTCTAGTGCCTTTGTGTAGTTTTTCTGTGCAAAATAAGATTTGCCGACATGAAAGTAAGCAAGTTTAGCATTGGAATTTAATGGGTATTCTTTAATGAAGTTTTGAAAAAGACTTTCGGCATCACTGTTTCCAAGTTCAAGGGCACATACTGCTGCATAAAACTTGGCATTTTCCTTTAGGAGGGAAAGCTCAGCATTACTTTCTTGCTGAGTGCTTGGCTTTTCCCGGATCTGTTCCACCAACCTGAATTGTTGTGCTGCAGCAACATATTTTTCATTATGTAGAAGCTCTAATCCGGTTTGATAATTTTTATTGAGGTTTACTAACTTGCTGCTTTGCGCGTGTACAGTCGAAAAGCCGCTTGCTAATAACAGCGGAATAAAAAAGTATTTTTTATGCATTTGATTTCAAATATGGTTGGTACTAATATAAAAATAGTAAAGTGTCTTATTAACAGAAGAAATTAACATCTGTTGATAACATGAGTTTAACGAAAAGAAAAAGGAAATGGTATAAAAGAAATTAATCCCTCTGGGATGCGAGAAGGTATAGAACAGCCATTCTAACCGCAACACCATTTTCTACTTGCTCAAGTATAATAGACTGTTTGCTGTCAGCCACATCGCTCGTAATTTCCACTCCTCTGTTGATTGGGCCGGGATGCATGATTATTATTTCTTTATTTAAACTGTCAAGTATTTGTTTATTCAGACCATACATCATCGCGTATTCTCTTAGCGAAGGAAAGTATTTAATGTCTTGTCTTTCTAGCTGGATCCTTAGCATATTTGCAACATCACACCAGTTTAATGCTTTGATAAGGTTATGTTCTACCTTAACGCCAAGTGACTCAATATGCTTCGGAATTAAGGTTGTAGGACCACACACCATGACTTCGGCCCCTAGTTTTTGAAGACAAAGAATGTTTGATATAGCGACTCTGGAGTGAAGAATATCTCCAACTATCACTACTTTTTTTCCTGCCACATCTCCAAGCTTCTGGCGGATAGAGTAAGCATCTAAAAGTGCTTGTGTTGGATGCTCATGAGCGCCATCTCCAGCGTTCACAATTTGGGCATTGATGTGTTTGCTTAAGAATACTCCTGCACCAGCGTAAGGATGACGCATTACAACCATATCAACTTTCATTGCAAGTATATTGTTGACTGTATCAACAAGTGTCTCTCCCTTACTTACGGAAGATGAGGATGCAGCGAAGTTTACTACATCTGCAGAAAGCCTTTTCTCCGCAAGTTCAAAAGATAATTTTGTTCTCGTTGAATTCTCAAAAAAGATATTGGCAATGGTGATGTCCCTTAAAGACGGAACACGCTTTATGGGCCTGTTTATGACATCCTTAAAATTATCAGCAGTTTCAAAAATCAATTCTATATCATTTCGGTTGATGTCTTTAATACCCAAAAGATGTCGCGTTGATAATTGTTCTATTGCCATATTATTTATTAGTTTCTGATATTAAAATAACTTTATCTTCTCCTTCTGTCTCTTTCCAGCTAACTTTTACATGCTGAGAATTCAAGCTGTCAACCTGCTGACCAATGTAATCTGGTTCAATAGGTAGTTGTCTCGAAAATCTCCTGTCAATTAATACCAGTAGTTCGACCTTTGCAGGTCTTCCATAAGCAAGTAAAGCGTCCATAGCAGATCTTATCGTTCTGCCTGTCCAAAGTACGTCGTCAATAAGTATTACATTTTTTCCTTCAATAATGAAATCAATCGTATTGGTACTGGCTGAAACCAGTCCATCCTTACGTCTAAAATCATCTCTAAAAAAAGTGATGTCGAGGTTTCCTTTCTTGATTGTTTGGTTTTCAACGATAGCAGAAAGTTCCTGCTGAATTCTATCAGCAAAAAAACTTCCTCTTGGCTGGATGCCAATTAAAACAGTATTAGAAAAATCGTTGTGATTCTCAATTAATTGGTGACAGAGTCTCTTAATTGTGATTTGGAATTTTTGTCCGTCTAGCAGAGTTCTTTTTTGCATTGACTAATGATTAGGCAAATATAAAAAATCGAAATGAATTATTGGTAAACGTTGGTAATAAAAAAGCCCCTCGATTTGAGGGGCTTCCAATTATGTGTAATTAAAGATTAGCTCTTTTTAGCTTTGCTTTCTTCACCTTCCATTTGTTGTTTCAGTTGTGCAAGCACTCCTAAATCACCTAATGTAGATTTTTCAACAGAATCTTTAACTTTTTTCACTGCGCTACTTGAAGCTTTGGCTTCTTTTTTCTTGCTAGCTCTTTCTTCAGCAACTGCTTCAGCTTTAGCCTCTTCCCAAATACGGGCATGAGATACAACGATACGTTTAGCATCTTTGTTAAACTCAATGATTTTGAAATCATTTGTTTCTTCAGCTTTGATAGTTGAACCGTCTTCTTTAGTCATGTGTTTAGTTGGTACGAAACCTTCTACACCATATGGTAAAGCAATGACAGCACCTTTATCAGTTACTTTAACAACAGTACCCTGATGAATCGAGTCTACTGTAAAGATAGTTTCAAAAGTATCCCAAGGGTTTTCTTCAAGTTGTTTGTGTCCTAAACTTAATTTACGACTTTCAACATCTAATTCAAGAACAACAACGTCTAATGTTTCACCAACTTTAGTGAATTCGTTAGGGTGGTTAACTTTCTTAGACCAAGATAGATCTGAAATATGAATTAATCCGTCGATACCTTCTTCGATTTCAACAAAGACTCCGAAGTTAGTCATGTTCTTAACTACAGCAGTATGTTTGCTTCCGATAGGATATCTTTCAGCAACATTTTGCCAAGGATCTTGAGTTAATTGTTTGATACCTAAGCTCATTTTGCGCTCATCTCTGTCTAAAGTTAAAACTTCAGCTTCGATTTCATCGCTAACTTTCAAGAACTCTTGAGGGCTACGTAGGTTTTGTGACCACGACATTTCTGAAACGTGGATTAAACCTTCAACACCTGGAATGATTTCCAAGAATGCACCGTAATCAGCAACAGTAACAATTTTACCCTTCACTTTAGAACCGATCGCAAGATTAGTATCTAAAGATTCCCAAGGATGAGGAGTCAATTGTTTTAAGCCTAAGGCAATACGTTTTTTCTCATCATCAAAGTCTAAAACAACAACGTTGATCTTCTCATCTAAACTTAATACTTCTTTTGGATGCTCTATGCGGCCCCAAGAAATGTCTGTAATGTGAAGCAATCCGTCAACTCCACCCAAATCGATGAATACACCGAAGTCAGTGATGTTTTTAACTGTTCCTTCCAATACCTGACCTTTTTCAAGTTTAGATACGATCTCAACTTTTTGGCTTTCCAAGTCATCCTCAATAAGGATTTTGTGAGATACAACAACGTTTTTAAATTCGTGATTGATCTTAACAACTTTGAATTCCATCGTTTTACCTACGTATACATCGTAATCGCGGATAGGTTTGATGTCAATTTGAGAACCAGGTAAGAAAGCCTCAACACCCATAATGTCAACAATAAGACCACCTTTTGTACGGCTCTTAACGAATCCGTTGATGATTCTATCATTATCAAGGGCTTCATTAATAGTCTCCCATGATCTCTGAGTTTTAGCTCTTTTACGAGATAAAATCAATTGGCCGTTAGCATCTTCAGGAGCTTCCACGAAAACGTCAACTGTATCGCCAACTTTTAAATCAGGTGTATCACGGAATTCAGATGTAGACACTAAACCGTCAGATTTAAATCCAACATTAAGTACTACGTCTTTGTTGTTTATAGAAACAACGATACCGCTAATGATTTCACCTTGAGTGATTTGATTGAAAGTATCAGTATACATATCTTCAAACTTTTTACGGTCTGCGTCACTGTAATTTCCGAATGCTTTGTCGTCTGCATCCCAGTCAAAATCCTGATCTGGTGTTGCTAATGATGATTTGATCTGTTCGATCGATACTGAATCAGCTTCTGATTCAATCGTTTCTTTCTCAGCCAGACGAGCGTCTGCGCCTTGTAGTTCAGCTGTTTTAGCCTCTAGTTCTTTTTCTGCTACTTGTTTTTTAGCCATTAAAATTAAATCTCCTTTGTTCCCGTTAGGGAAGGCAAAGATAGAAATTTATATTTTTAATGAAAAGACTTTTTTTTAAATCTTCTTGATATTGAACTAATTGCCGTTTCTTTTGATTTTGAAAATGCTATCAAAGAGATTTTTACCAAATTTAATTTTGTCTGAGAGACTTTTTTGTAGGGAAAACCTCAAAGATTTTAAAAGGTATTGAATTGTCAGTTGTGTTGATAGATTTGTTATCTAACTAAATATAACATGAAAAAAATAAAGATTACTGAATCCATCACATCGAGAGATGAGTCGCTTTCTAAATTTCTAAAAGAGGCTGGCCGGTATCCTTTATTATCTATGGAGGAGGAAATAGATTTATCAAAAAAAGTAAGGCAGGGAGATATCAAAGCGAGAGACAAAATCGTATTATCGAATGCAAGGTTTCTGGTCTCAATAGCAAAAAAATATCAATATACCGGTCTACCCTTAATGGATCTAATATCTGAAGGGCAGTTTGGCTTAATCGATGCGGTCAATCGCTTCGATGAAACACGCGGATTCAAACTTATAACATTTGCCGTTTGGCACATTAGGCAACATATCCACAAATATGTCAATGCTCAAAAAAGAATGATTAGGCTACCGACAAATCAAATAATCATTGGATCAAAAGTGCATCGTTTGAGTCAGGAGCTAGAGCAGGTTTTAGAACGCCTTCCAACCAATTCAGAATTAATGGAATCTTCTGAATTAACAATTGCCCAGATTAAGGAGACCACTACTAATCCCAATTCTATCTTGTCAATTGATAAAGTATCAAATCTCGACAACGGAGGTCGCCTAATTGATGTTCTTGAGAATAAAAATGTACCTCAAGCCGATCATAATCTTGACCTTGAATCAGACCAAATTAATCTTGATAGGCTATTTAAAATTCTTCCTTTAAGACAGATGAAAATAGTTCAGCATTTTTTTGGAACCAATGGATTTAGCCACCTTACTCTTGAAGAGATCGCCGAAACTGTAGGACTAAGCAAAGAGCGAACCCGTCAGATAAAAGATGATGGTATGAAACGCCTGTCTGCTGCCGTCAAGAGTACCGGTTTGCTCCGCTGTTAATTTATAAATACGAAAAAACCGTCTGTGGCTTAACAGACGGTTTATCCTTAAGAACCTTAATCTAAGGTTTGCAATTATTTCCATCCACCCCCTAAAGCTCGGTATAAATTAACAACTGATTGTAATTTTTGTAGCCTGTCATTGATCCCGTTTAATTGAGCATTCAAAAGGCTTTGTTCTGAAGTTAATACATCCGTATAGTTTGTCGCAGAACTATAACGCAATAGTTCCTTAGTGTAATCAACAGCCTTAGTTAAGGAAGCAATCTGCTTTGCACGAGTAACCTCTTTCTCTGATGCAGTTTGATAGTTATATAAAGCATTAGAAACCTCCTGACTACCCACCAACAGCGATTGTTGGAAGTTGAAAAACGCAATTTGCTGTTGAGCTTCTGTTGTCCTTAATCGTGCTTTATTAATGCCCCTGTTAAAAATCGGTTGAGTAATGCCACCTATCAGGTTATAAAAAATAGAATTATCAAAGAAGTTTTTCAATTGTAGAGTAGATAAGCCTCCTGTTGCCGTTAGAGTTAGCGAAGGATAAAATGATGCTCGCGCCACATTAGTATTTTCGAACGCAGATCTGAATCCGAATTCTGCTGCCTGGATGTCGGGTCTATTTTGTAATAATTGGGTAGAAACACCAGTTTTAAGATCAACATAGGGTGATTGTTGATCTAATGAACTTCGGGAAATTGTTCCTGAGCTCTTAGCTAGCAGAACACTCAGCGCATTTTCCGATTCCCGAATACTTCTGTTCAGATCGGGGATCGTTACCTGTGCAGCATATAAATTCGCTTCACTTTGAACCACAGCTGCCCCATTTACGATAGCGCCCTCTTTGAGTGCTTTCATAGTCTCTACATCAGATTCCCGAATTTTAATAGTTTGCTTAGTAATTGCCAACTGTTTATCCAGCGCTAATAAATTGTAATAGGTATTAGCTATGTTAGCAATCAGTTGCGTTTGTACAGCGCGTTTGGTGGCATCAGTTTGCAGTAAAGCAGCATATGCAGATTTTTTTGCACTACCTAATCTGCCCCAAATGTCTGCTTCCCAACTTGAACTCAATTGCGCACGATAAGTTTGGGTTTCCGTATTGATGTTAATTCCTGGGGGAAAATTAAGTGCTGCCGTAGATTGTTTCGCATCAGTGGCTGACAGATCTCCTGTCAGCGTTGGCAAGAATGCAGCCTTATTTTGATATAGTGTCGCTTCAGCAATCTTTATACGTTCTATAGCTTGCTTGAGGTCTAGATTTTCTTTCAATCCCTGTTCAATCAAATTCTGCAAGATTACATCTGAAAATAGCGCTTTCCATGATAAATCCGCAATGCTGCTACTATCAGTTGTTACTACATCCCTATACAAGTTATTACTTAATACTGGAGGTGTTTCGTATTTCTTTGTAACGCACGAAGCAAGGCATAAAAAGCTTATTGCAACTAAGGTGTAATATATATAATGTCTCAAATTCATTTCAAATAAAATTAAATATGCTCGGACCCGGCTTGTTCAACTACTGCCTTATCATTGATTTCGTCTTCATCGAAGGGAGACTTACCACTTATCCTTTCTTGCAAGGATTGGAAAATGATGAAAAGGGCAGGAATAACAAAAATCCCGAAAATTGTTCCTACAAGCATTCCTCCAACTGCACCTGTACCAATTGATTTATTTCCAGCTGCACCAACACCTGTTGATAGCATCAAGGGTAACAATCCAAGAATAAAAGCAAATGAAGTCATTAGAATAGGTCGCAACCTTGCTGTAGCACCCTCAATTGCCGATTCAACTATACTCATGCCTTTCCGTCTTCGATCAATCGCAAATTCCACAATAAGAATTGCGTTTTTAGCAAGTAAACCGATTAGCATGATTAATGTGATCTGAGTATAAATGTTGTTGTCTACACTAAAAATCTTATCAAAAATGAACACCCCTGCTAATCCAATTGGTAACGACACTAAAACCGCTAGAGGTAGTATGTAACTCTCATATTGAGCACAAAGAAGGAAATAAACAAACACCACACAAAGCAAGAAGATGTAAATGGTTTGGCTTCCACCAGCCATCTCCTCTCTGGATAATCCAGAAAACTCATAGCCATATCCTGCAGGCAAATGGATTGCTGCTTCTTCTTGAACTGCCTTTAATGCATCACCAGAACTGAACCCAGTTTTAGGGTTACCGGTTACTGCAATAGACGTGAATAGATTGAACCTTGAAATTGCCTGAGGACCATATACTTTCTTTAAGGTAATAAACTCAGTTATAGGCGCCATATTTCCATTAGCATTTCTAACATAAATACCATTCAGACTTTGCTCATTTGCTCTATATTGGGCATCCGCCTGGTACATCACACGATATTGCTTTCCAAACTTATTAAAGTTCGAAGCATACACGCCGCCAAAATACCCTTGCAATACACCTAAGACATCGCTTACACTCAAGCCTGCTTGTTTAATAGTCGCAACGTTTACATCTACTTGAAATTGAGGAAAATTAGGGTTGAATGAAGTAGAAGCATATTGAATCTCTGGACGTTTACTTAAAGCAGCCAGGAAATCGTTGCCGATATCATTAAATTTATTAATGTCGCCACCTGTCTTATCTTGAAGCTGGAACTCGAAGCCCCCACTTGTTCCGAAACCCTGAATTGTTGGAGGAGCAAAGAAGATAATTTTTGCTCCTTTAATTCCTCCTGTTTTCGCAAACAACTCGCCTATAATCTCTTTAACATCACGTTTCCTTTCCGACCAAGGTGATAGTCTGGAAATAACCATACCGTAAGAACTTCCCGAACCACTTATCATACTACGACCTACCACGCGTAGAGAGTTTTTTATCTCAGGAATGGTGTGGACAATACTATCAATCTGCGCGATCACTTCATTCGTTCGTTCCTGAGAAGTGGAAGGTGGAAGAGAAATATCAGACATTATAGTTCCCAGATCTTCATTAGGAACAAAACCTTTGGGCGTGGTGCTCATCGTCCATATCAGTACACCCACGAAAAACAGAATACCTAATAATGCTACCCACTTTTTTCTGGCTAAAAATCCAACAGATTTTTTATACCTGTTTGTCATCAAATCGAATGAGGTATTAAAGCCCATGTAAAACCTTTGCATAAAGCTTTGGCTTTTCCCATGATCATCTTTATGAGGCTTTAAAAATAATGCACAAAGTGCTGGACTCAATGTCAAGGCATTGATAGCTGAAAGTATGATGGCAATCGCCAGGGTTAATCCGAACTGTTTGTAAAATACTCCTGACGAACCCTGAATAAAGCTGACTGGAATAAATACCGCAGCCATAACAAGGGTTATCGATATGATTGCCCCGGTAATATCTTCCATGGCGTCAATAGTGGCCTTTTTTGCTGAAGTATAGCCTTGATCCAGCTTCGCGTGTACGGCTTCGACGACGACAATAGCATCATCCACAACAATACCTATTGCCAATACCAGAGCAAAGAGTGTAAGAAGATTTATCGTGAATCCGAATAGACTTAAAAAGAAGAAAGTTCCTACTATTGCCACCGGAACACTAATTGCCGGAATTAAAGTTGAACGGAAATCCTGTAGGAACAAGAATACAACAAGGAAAACCAAAATAAAGGCTTCTATTAGCGTATGAATAACTTTTTCAATAGAAGCATCTAGGAAATCATTGACGTTTACCAACGCAGTATAATGCATCCCTTTCGGGAACGATAGCGAGGCATCGTCAAGAACTTTTAGCGAACCTTCAATAACATCTTTAGCATTTGATCCTGCCGTTTGATTAATAGCAATTCCCAAAGCAGGCTTTCCATTAAAACGAACTGAACTAGCATAGCTTTGAGCACCTAATTCGATTCTGGCAATGTCCTTTAATCTTAATACCTGACCATTTCCAGCCGTGCGTATAATGATATTGCTGAACTCTGTTTCATTTTTTAAACGACCAGAATATTTCAAGGTATACTGGAATGACTGTTTTCCTTGTTCTCCAAACTGACCAGGTGCAGCCTCAATATTTTGCTCAGCCAGGGCTAAGCTTACGTCATTAGGTACAAGACCATAGGTAGCCATTACATCTGGCTTAAGCCAAATTCTCATGGTGTAGTCCATTAAACCGAATGCACTGGCATCTCCAACTCCGTTTATCCTTTTTACTTGGGGTATTAGATTTATATTTGCATAGTTCTGCAAGAATTTCTGATCGTAAGATGCGCTATCACTGTAAATTCCAAAAATCAACACATTACTCGCCTGTCTTTTCGCGGTAATTACCCCAGATCTTGTAACCTCAGCAGGCAATAAACTGGTTGCCCTGGATACCCTGTTTTGAACGTTTACTGCCGCTAAATCTGCATTAGTACCCAGCTTAAAATTTATGGTAATTGTTGCTGTACCATCATTACTCGCGGTCGAAGTCATGTAAGTCATGTCTTCGACACCATTTATCTGCTCTTCCAAAGGAACTACCACACTATTCATTACCACATCTGCATTTGCTCCTTGATAGGATGCCGATACTTGTACGGTTGGAGGTGCGATTTCGGGATATTGGGATACGGGTAAGGTGACAAGCCCGAGTACGCCCAGTATTACTATTATTATTGAGATGACCGTCGATAAAACTGGCTTCTCTATAAATTTCTTAAACATATCTCTTAATTATTTTTGAGGTCAGCAAACACAGAATCTGTACTCTTAACTTCTTGTTTGATTTGAACGCCATCTTTCAAAGATTGGAAACCTTCAAGTACTATTTTGTCGCCAGCTTTAAGACCTTTCGTGACTACGTAATAGTTCCCCCTTGGGATTTCCATAATCTGTACCTCAATGTTTTTAACTGCACCTTTCTCATCCAAAACATACACAAACTTTTTACCTTGTAAGTCTATAGTTGATTTTTGTGGAATTAAAATAACGCTATCAAGATATTGAGGAATTCTAACAGATGCGCTTGCCCCACTTCTTAATAGACCAATAGGATTAGAAAAAGTAGCTCTTAGACTAGCGGATCCAGTGTTTGTATTGATTAATCCGTTTATAGACTCGATTTTACCATTTTGCGCATAAGTAGTACCATCAGAAAGCACTAGTGAAACCGCTGGAATATTATTCATTTGTGCAGCCAGATTCTTTCCCTTGTAGTTTCGGGAGAAATCAAGAAGTTGCTTTTCATTCATTGAAAAATAAGCATACACCCTCGAAATGTTTGAAACCGTAGTTAATGCTTGAGCATTGCTGCTATTTACCAAACTTCCAGTTTTGAATGGAATACTTCCAATCACTCCATCGACAGGACTGATAATTCTTGTGTAACTAAGGTTTACTTTAGCATTTGATAATTCAGCTTTAGCCTGCGCGAGCGCTGCTTTACGACTTTGTAGTGTCAGTTGTGCTGCCTCCAGGTCATACTTGCTAATGATATCTTTTTCGACTAAAGGCTTAGTCTTGCTTACTTGTAGTTGGGCGGCATTCACATCAGCTTCAGCACTGCTGATCGCCGCGTTAGCCGTCCGGACTAATTGTTCATATTGTGGCGCATTTATACTGAACAGTAGCTGCCCTTTTTTTACAGTCGCACCTTCATCAACATAAATTCGTTCAATAAAACCATCTACCTTAGGCCTGATATCAACATTTTGAATTCCTTCAAGAGTAGCCGGATAATCGGTTTCTAAAGTTGTAGATTGAGAAACTAAAGCAACAACAGGGTAGGACTGAATTTGATCGGCTGCCTGGGCATTTTTTTTATCATCTCCGGCTCCGCAGGAAACCATTAAGCTTAATAATGGGATGAAAAGCAGTTGAGAGGGGGTTGTAATTTTCATTTGTCAGTATTAATATTTACGGATCTTATAATGGCCCGAAAGTATTCATACTTATAAAATGTTGTAACATCCAATTGTAATGTTTAATGTAGTTAAGCCTAATGTAACTAAAGATTTGCAAAGAAATAAGTCTTCGTTATTTCAGTGTGTCAGATGTACACTAACTTCCTTCATTGCTAAGGCAAGTTGCTCTTCTGGGCTAAGGTCAGTGTTGTCTAAAATAACAGCATCTTCTGCTCTAACGAGAGGACTTTCAACTCTGGTAGTATCTGCATAATCCCTATGGGCAATGTTTTCAAATACTTCTTCTAAAGAAGTATCGAAGTCACCCTTACTCTGCATCTCTTTAAAACGTCTTTCTGCTCTAATCTTTGGATCAGCAGTCATAAATAGTTTCACCTGGGCATCTTTAAAAACGGTAGTGCCAATATCTCTGCCATCCATCACAATATCTTTAGATTTACCCATCCGCTGTTGCTGCTTAACCATTTCCTCACGAACAAATTTATTAGCAGACACAGCGCTTACGCTTTCTGAAACGGGCATTTGACGGATCTCCTCAGAAACCTCTTCTCCGTTTAAAGTAATATGAGATTCATAGTCTCTAGAATGGAAATTAAGATCAATATGGCGAATAGCATCATTTACCTGTGCTTCGTTTTGAACGTCAATGTTATTTCTTAAGAAATAAAGGGTAACCGCCCGGTACATCGCACCTGAATCTATATAAATAAAACCAAGTTGCTTTGCCAAGGCTTTTGCTAGAGTGCTTTTTCCACAAGATGAATATCCATCAATAGCTATTACCAGATTTTTTCTCATACATAGCAAAGATAAAAGTTTATTTTTACGAAATGTTACCTGATAAAGAAGATATTATTAAGTCAGTAGTTGTCAA
>Ga0247805_1001094_pt1 | contig 13246 bp, 9 predicted proteins | sample UWRJL044104R1_FD_180930 | JGI IMG/M metagenome (GOLD analysis project Ga0247805, IMG submission 180930) | Plant litter microbial communities from Arlington Agricultural Research Station in Wisconsin, United States - UWRJ-L044-104R-1 | ecosystem: Environmental > Terrestrial > Plant litter >...
ATTATATTCAGGCATTAGATCCGTCAAAACGATTCTTTTTACAATCGGATATTGATGAATTTTCGAAATATGAATTAGAACTTGATGATGAATTAATCAATAAAGACCTAACATTCTTTACATTGACTTACGATCGTTTGATGACAAGAATGAAGGAAAGTCAAGGGTTTTATAAAGAAATTTTGAAGACTCCTTTTGATTATACTATTGACGAAAGTTTTAATACGGATTACGAAAAAGCGCCTTATGCTAAAACGGATGCCGAATTAAAAGAACGCTGGAGAAAACAATTGAAATTGACTACGCTTTCGTCATTGACGGATCGTTTGAAAATGCAGGAAAATAAGGGAAAGCTTTCTAAAGATGAAACTGCTGCTCTTTCTAATCCTTTAGCAGATCCAGATGATCACGCTGCTGCTGAAAAACCAAAAAAAGAAGTTTCGGCTGCGGATAGTAAACCTAAATCTTTTGAAGAATTAGAGAAAGAAACTCGTGAGACTACTACTAAATCTTTGGATGAGTATTTTGGTTTTATGAAAGATTTAGATCGTAATGATTGGTTTTCAGTTTATATTAATTCAATTACTGCTCGTTTTGATCCACACACGAACTATTTTGCTCCAGAAGAAAAAGAACGTTTTGATGTAAGTATCAGTGGAACATTAGAAGGAATTGGAGCTCGTTTGCAAAAGAAAAACGATTACACGGAGATCTCTGAGTTAATTTCGGGAGGACCAGCCTGGAGAGGAAAACAACTGGAAGCTGGTGATGTTGTGATGAAAGTAGCACAAGGTGATGGACAGCCAGTAGATGTGGTAGGAATGCGTTTAGATGATGTGGTTAAAAAGATCAAAGGACCAAAAGGTACCGAAGTACGTTTGACTATCAAAAAAGTAGACGGAACAATTAAAGTAATTTCAATTATTAGAGATATTGTTGAAATTGAAGAAACTTATGCGAAATCAAGTATTGTTAATAAAAATGGCTTGAATTACGGAGTGATTTATTTGCCTAAATTCTACATCAATTTTGAAAATAAAGATGGTAGAGATGCAGGAAAAGATATTGCTGTTGAGGTGGAAAGATTGAAACAAGCTAAGGTTGACGGTATTGTTTTAGATGTTCGTGATGATGGTGGTGGATCTTTATCTACTGTGGTTGATATTGCTGGATTATTTATTGAACAAGGTCCAATTGTTCAAATTAAATCAGCAGGTAGAAAAAAAGAAGTATTGTATGACAGAGATAAAAAAATTGAGTGGGACGGACCTTTAGTAATTATGGTTAATAGTTTCTCTGCATCGGCTTCAGAAATTTTAGCGGCAGCAATTCAGGATTACAAACGTGGAGTAATCATTGGTAGTAAACAAACTTATGGTAAAGGAACGGTTCAAAATGTAATTGATTTGAATCAGTTTGTACGTAGTAATGAAGTTGGGGATTTAGGAGCACTTAAAACAACGACTCAAAAGTTTTATAGAATCAATGGTGGTTCAACTCAATTAGAAGGTGTAAGCAGTGACGTAGTGATGCCAGACCGTTATTCTTATTTAAAAATGGGAGAGCGCGATGTAGAAAATGCAATGCCTTGGGATAAAATCGATCCAGCAGATTATACAGTTTGGAAAAACAATGCTAATTTCAGCAAAGCTATTTTACACAGTAAAGAGCGTATTGCGGCTAATCCACAGTTTAAATTAATTGAGGAAAATGCAAAATGGATTGATACCAGAAGTGAGGAAAATGAATACAGCTTAAATATTGATAAATTCAGAAAAGCTCAAAATGCAATTGAAGAAAAAGCTAAGAAATTCAAACCTATTTTTGATTACAAAAATGATTTGAAATTTACTTCATTGCCTTATGAAACGGAGCAAATGAGTAAAGACAATATTCTAAAAGAAAAACGTGATCGTTGGCATGAAAGTTTAGCTAAAGATATTTATGTTGAAGAAGCATTGAATGTTTTAGATGATTTGCAAACTAAAGTAAACTTGAAAAAAGCACCAGTTTCAGTTAATAAATCAAAAAAAGAAAAGTTAGTTAAAACGTATTAATTAAAGTAATAATAAAGAATTCGCTCTGGAAATTAGTCTAATTTTCAGAGCGTTTTTTGTTTAAATGGAATAGCATGAATTTTAAGTTTCTTTCTGGAATATTGATTTTTGGTTTTTCTCTTTTTGCTTTCCAGCAAATTGAGAAACAGCCTGTGAGAACAAGACTAAATTCCGAAACATTAGTTCAATCGAATCGGGATTTGAATTTCTATTTGCCTACATCGACTACTTCGCAAATTGTAAAACACACCTATTATACTTTATCTTATAATGAAAAAGCTGAACAAGCCGAATGGGTAGCTTATGAATTGAAGAAAAGTTATGTAAAGAATAGTAATTTTAAACGTCCCTATTTTATAGAAGATTCAAAGGTTACAACACAATCAGCAGATTGGAGAAATTACAAAAAATCAGGTTATGATAAAGGCCATTTGTGTCCCGCTGCCGATATGGAATTTAATATTAATGCCTATAATGATACTTTTTTTACATCAAATATAAGTCCGCAAAATCATGAATTTAATAGTGGAATTTGGAACCGATTGGAACAGAAAATACGCTTTTGGGCAGTTAAAAATGATGGCTTAATTGTGGTTACAGGTGGTGTTTTAAAAGGGAAATTGAAATCAATAGGAACAGAAGAAGTGTTAGTTCCAAAATATTTTTATAAGATAGCCTTGAGCCCTTCCAAAGGGAATTATAAAATGATTGCTTTTTTAGTTCCCAATGAAAAAAGTAGTAAACCTATTTTTGACTATGTAGTTTCGGTAGATTATTTAGAATCGATTACTGGAATTGATTTCTTTCCTAAGTTAGAAAACAGTATCGAAAATAGATTAGAGAAAAATGTAGATATTAGTTCATGGCTTGGAAAATAATATTTTTTAAACCAGGAATTTTACCATTCGTTTACTTTATTGGCATCCATTTTAAGGAAGATAAAAAGTAAAATAGTAAATCCCCATAAACCAGATCCTCCATAAGAAAAGAAAGGCAATGGTACTCCAATTGTTGGAAAAATTCCAATAACCATGGCAATATTTACAAAGAAATGGATGAATAATATGGCAGCAGTACAATAACCATAAACTCTGCTAAATTTAGTTTTTTGTCTTTCGGCTAAATAAATAATTCTTAGTATCAAAACTACAAATAATAGAATCACTACTAATGAACCTACAAATCCCCATTCTTCACCTACAGTGGTAAAGATGTAATCAGTATGTTGTTCAGGTACGAAACCTCCTTTAGTTTGTGTGCCTTCCAGGAAACCTTTTCCGAATAAACCACCAGAACCAATAGCAATTTCAGATTGGTTAGTATTGTAGCCAATTCCTTTTAAATCGACTGTTTTACCTAATAAAATATTAAATCGGTCTCTGTGGTGTTGTTTGAATACATTATCAAAAACATAATCAACAGATAATACAAATCCTGATATTAAAACTAATATAATACTGCTTGCTATAATATTTCTATCGCCTAATCGGGATTTGAAATAGACAATAATTATACCTAATAAAGCAATCAAAATAACATATTGGGGCTCTAGAATTAGCGTTAATACGAAGAGTAAAATGGCTATAAATCCTGTCCAGATGTACCATGCTGGTAATCCTTCTCTATACAAAACCATGATAAGAAAGCAGTAGATTAATGCACTTCCAGGATCATGAAAAACAATAAGTAAAATAGGAAGTCCTAATATACAAAGTACCTGCAGTTGTCTGTTAGTGTCTTTTAGGTTTATTTGGGAGTCACTTAAATATTTAGCCAAAGCCAATGCAGTAGCCGATTTAACAAACTCAGAGGGTTGAATTCCAAAAGATCCGAAAGAATACCAGTTGGCTTGTCCTTTAATCGTTTTTCCTAATACAAACAAACCTGCTAATGAAACTAAACCTATAATGTAAATTACGCTGGCATATTTTTCATAAAGCTTACCATCAACAAATAGTAAAACAAAAATCAAAGGGATAGTTAGAATAATAAATATTAATTGTTTGTTTGATGTTTCTTCCATGGAAGCCAATGATGATGAATAGATGTTTAACCATCCCATTATCACTAAAAGGCTATATATGATAATACATATCCAGTCAATATTTTTCTTTACACTTTGATTTTTCATTTGTAGAAGAATCTCTTAATTAGTTTTTTTTGTGGTATCTATTACCGAATTTGTTTTAACTTCATTATATTTTCGGATGGAATCTTTAGGAGTGCTTTCGATAGCACTTGATTCTTTCATTCCGCCTAGTTTAGCATATTGATCTCTTAAGCTAATTCCAAGCACGCGTTTTTCCAAATCTATTCTTGTAATTTTTTTTCTAAGGTATTTTTCGATCATTAAACTGGCAATTGGTCCTGCAATTCTAGATCCAAATCCACCATTTTCAACCATAATTGCGATGGCAATTTTAGGATTGTCTTTTGGTGCAAAAGCAACAAAAATGGAGTGATCCGCTAGCTGGACTCTTTTGCCTCCAATTTTAGCAAAATTTTCTGCAGTTCCAGTTTTTCCACAAATATCAATTCCATCTACCCGCAATGAACTTGCCGTTCCAAAATTATAAACATCAAATAATCCTTGAATAACAGGTTTGAAATATTTTTTATCAATAGATGTTGTATGTTTTTCTTTGAATTTTGGATCAATTTTTTCGCCCTTAATTTTTTTAATAATGTGAGGCGTGTAATAATATCCTTCATTGGCTACAGTAGCCATCATGTTTGCTAATTGTATGGGGGTCATTAAAACTTCTCCTTGTCCAATAGAATTAGAAATAATAGTTTTTCCACTATAATGCCAATCAGGGTATATTTTTTTATACAATTTAGAAGTTGGAACATTTCCTCTTCTACCTGTAGGTAAATCATAGCCCATAAATTGTCCAAGTCCGAAGCTTTTAACATGATTGCTCCAGACATCAACTGCGTAAGGTGCACTAGAATATTTACCAATTATCCTCAAATATACATTAGCAAAATAAGTGTTACATGAATTGTAAATTCCATTATTCAATTGATGGGGACCAAAACCATGACACCTCATAAATCTACCAGGCGCATAACTAAATCCATGATGACACATGAAACTTGTGTGTTCATTGATAACATTTTCCTGAAGTCCAACCAATCCTGTTAATATTTTAAAAGGAGAACCCGGGGGATATTCAGCTAATAAACCTCTATCGTATAATGGTTTTGCAATGGAATCATGATACAATAAAGTATAATTTTTAGAACGTTGTCTACCCACTAAAATTCCTGGGTCATAAGATGGTGCAGTTACTAAAGCAAGAATTTCTCCGGTTTTAGGTTCAATGGCTACAATTCCACCTCTTTTATTAATCATCAATTGCTCGCCGTAGCGTTGAATTTCAGCATCAATACTAAGGTTGATGTCTTCTCCTTGTACCGCAATAGTATCGTATTTACCTTCTTTGTATGAACCTATTAAGCGGTTGTATTTGTCTTTTTGGAAATACTTAACCCCTTTTACTCCACGTAAAATTTCTTCGTAATATTGTTCAACCCCTTGTTTTCCTATTAAATCTCCACTTTTATAATAAGGCTGTTTTTCTATAATTTTATCATTTACCTGAGTGATAAATCCAAATATATTAGCACCAAAATCTACTTCGTAATCACGAAGCGAACGTTTTTGGAAATAGAAACCTTCGAATTTTCTTATTTTTTCCTGAAAAGCGGCAAATTCACTTTTGTTTAATTGTGGTAAAAAAACAGAAGGTAGGCGAGGACTGTAGATTTTTGCTTTGGCTATTTTTTCTAAAAATTCTTCTTTGGTAACATCTAATAGCTGGCAAAATTCTAAAGTATCTAGGTTTTTTATTTCCCTTGGAATCACCATAATATCATAAGAAGCCTGATTTGCTACTAGAAGTTTTCCATTTCTGTCGTAAATGTAGCCTCGTTCAGGATATTCGTATTGTATTTTAATAGCATTATTTTCCGATTTTAATTTGAAAGTATCGTTGATTACTTGCAAATAAAAAATCCGAACTAGTAGCAAAGACGCTGCAACGATAATAATAGAAGGCAGCAGAAGTTTTCTCATCGTTTGTTTGGCTTAATAAGGTATATTATTATAATACAACTAATGATTGTGAATATGGTACTTAATAAAGTTCTAATTAAAATATCTAGTATAAAACTAACTTGAAAGGCTTCTAATATAAACATCGTAAAATGATGGATGACTACTGCAAGAAGGATAAATGAAAACCTTTCTGGAGTTAGCGCTTCGTTTAATTTTATAGTTTGGTATTCATAACTAACCCCAAATGCAAATTTAAAAAGATAAGGTCTGTAATAAGCCAGAATTACACAGGCTGTAGCGTGAACACCGCCAGAATTAGAGAATAAATCCATTATTATTCCAAGTAAAAAACTACTTAATAACAATCCTGATTTGTTAGAGTTTACTGGGTATAAAATTATGAATAGAATATAGGGCAAAGGCATTATGAAACCTAAAAAAGTCATGTTGTTAAATATGACAATTTGAACGGCTAATAATAAAATAAACCTTAAAATATTGACTAACAAAGTGCTATTCATCTTTTTTGCTCGTTTTTTCTAAATTATTAACTTCATCTCTGTCTTTGCTTTTAATGATGTAAACATGACCTAAATTAGTCATATCATTAAATAATTTGATGTTTAATGTGTAATAATTAGTAATAGAATCAATATAAACATTATTGATGGTACCAATATTAATATTCTCAGGGAATATAACTGATTGTCCTCCAGTTACAATAGTATCTCCTTTTCTAACTGATGCTAATCGGGGAACGTCTATTAATTGAACAAAACCAGTGCTTTTTCCATTCCAGGTTAATGAACCAAAATGATTTGATTTTTTAACCTTGGCATTGATTTGAGATCTAGTGTTTAATATACTAACTACAGTGGAATAGTTAGCAGAGGTACGATCTATTATTCCCACAATTCCTAAACTGTTGATAACCCCCATATCTGATTTCACTCCTTGATTTGAACCTGAATTCAATGTTAGGAAGTTTTCAAGAGTATTATAAGTATTATGAATTACTTTCGAAACTATAATGTCTTCAGGAGCTACAGATTTAAGATTTTCTGGTTTTCGTATACTTGTAGTATCTTTAGTGTTGAAAATAATACTTTTAAGTCTGGCATTTTCAAGTGCCAAAGCATCATTCTCAGTTTTAAGATTCAAATATTCAGTTACGTTATTTATTTTTTCATAGACGCCACCAGTCAGGAAATTAGCCGAACTGATGACTCTACTTTTATGGTAAGAATGAGACTGTATCGTAAGCAAAAGCGAAACGCATAATAACAGCAAAAACAGTAATCGATTACTGTTTTTGAATAAAAAGTTAAATATTTGCTGCATTCTCTTATTTGATTATTAATTTCAGGATATGCTAATGTGTTTATAATATAAATACATTTTCCAGAAAACAGTTTATTTTATTAAGATGCTCTTAAATTTTCCAATGTTTTTCAGCGCCATTCCAGTTCCTCTAACTACAGCTCTTAACGGATCTTCTGCAATGTAAACAGGTAAATCTGTTTTTTGAGAAATACGTTTGTCTAGACCTCTAAGCATAGATCCTCCACCTGCAAGGTAGATTCCTGTGTTGTAGATATCGGCAGCTAATTCTGGAGGAGTTTGAGACAAAGTTTCCATTACAGCATCTTCAATTCGTTGGATTGATTTGTCTAAAGCTTTGGCAATTTCTCTATAAGAAACATCTACTTGTTTTGGTTTTCCAGTTAACAAATCTCTACCTTGTACAGACATATCTTCTGGAGGAGTTTCTAAATCTTCAATGGCAGCACCAATTTGAATTTTTATTTTTTCAGCAGTACTTTCCCCAACAAATAAGTTATGTTGTGTACGCATGTAATATACGATATCATTTGTGAAAACGTCACCAGCAATTTTTACTGATTTGTCACATACAATTCCTCCTAAAGCAATTACAGCAATTTCAGTTGTACCACCTCCGATATCAACAATCATGTTTCCTTTTGGTTGCATGATGTCTATACCAATACCAATTGCAGCTGCCATTGGCTCATGAATCAAATAAACTTCTTTTCCGTTTACTCTTTCACAAGATTCTTTTACCGCTCTCATCTCTACTTCAGTAATTCCGGAAGGAATACAAACTACCATTCTCAAAGCAGGAGTAAACATTCTCTTTTTTAATGCAGGAATACTGTTGATAAACATTTTGATCATCTGTTCTGATGCATCAAAATCGGCAATTACACCATCCTTTAAAGGCCTTATGGTTTTAATGTTTTCATGCGTTTTACCTTGCATTAGGTTTGCCTCTTTACCTACGGCAATAATTTTTCCCGTTATTCGGTTTCTGGCAACTATTGAAGGGCTGTCAATGACAACTTTATCATTATGTATGATTAGTGTATTAGCGGTACCAAGATCTATCGCAATATCCTCGGTCATGAAATCAAAAAATCCCATACGATTTTTAGGGGTTTAAAAGTTAAAAATTAGGAGCGTACAAAGTTAGTCAAATTAATGTTTAAAATGACGTGTCCCTGTAAATACCATTGCCAAATTATTTTCGTTACAGTAGTCGATACTTAATTGATCTTTAATCGATCCTCCTGGTTGAATTACGGCTGTAATTCCAGCTTCTTTTGCAAGAGCTACACAGTCAGGAAAAGGGAAAAAAGCGTCGCTAGCCATAGATGCTCCAGTTAAATCAAATCCAAAGTGTTTTGCTTTTTCAACAGCTTGTTGTAATGCATCTACTCTTGATGTTTGACCTGTTCCAGATGAAATCAAAGTTCCGTTTTTAGCGAAAACAATTGTATTTGATTTGGTGTTTTTACAAATTTTAGAAGCAAAAATTAAATCTTCAATTTCTTGTTCTGTTGGGCTTGTAGTTGTAACGGTAGTTAAATCTTTTTTATTGTCTGTGATGTTGTTTCTTTCTTGAATTAACAATCCGTTTAGACAAGTACGAACTTGTTTTTGTGGTAATTCAACATCATTTTGAACTAAAATAATTCTGTTCTTTTTCTCTTGTAGAATAGTAGCAGCTTCTGCATCATATTCCGGAGCAATTACTACTTCGCAGAATAATTTATTAATTTCTGTTGCTGTAGCTACATCAATTTTTGTATTCGAAATTAATACTCCTCCAAAAGCCGATGTTGGGTCGCAAGCTAAAGCTGCTAAATAAGCTTCACTAATTGTTTTTCTAGAAGCTAGTCCACAAGCGTTGTTGTGTTTTAATATGGCAAATGTTGGTCCATCAGTTTTGAATTCGTTAATTAAATTCACAGCAGCATCAACATCTAATAAATTATTGTATGATAATTCTTTTCCGTGTAGTTTTTTGAACATTGCGTCAAAATCTCCAAAAAAGAATCCTTTTTGGTGTGGGTTTTCTCCGTAACGCAATATTTGACCATCAGCAATACTTGTTTTGAAGATCGTTTCATCAGTATTAAAATAACCAAAAATAGCGCCATCATAATGAGAAGATACGTGGAAAGCTTTAGTTGCTAATAATTTTCTGTCTTCAAGAGTTGTTGCTCCGTTTTGTTTAGTAATCATATCTAAGAACAAGCTGTACTCATTCATAGAAGCTACAATTACAGTGTCTTTGAAATTTTTTGCAGCAGCACGAATTAATGAAATTCCACCAATATCAATTTTTTCAATAATATCAGCTTCACTAGCTCCAGAAGCTACTGTTTTTTCGAATGGATATAAATCAACTATAACTAAATCAATTTGCGGAATGTTGAATTCCTCCATTTGTTGCACATCACTTTCGTTGTCTTGACGGTTTAAAATTCCTCCAAAAACTTTTGGGTGTAATGTTTTTACTCTTCCTCCAAGGATGGATGGGTAAGAAGTTACTTCTTCAACTGGTACTACAGGAATGCCTAAATTTTTTATAAAGTCTTCTGTTCCTCCAGTTGAATAAAGAGTAACGTTTTGACTGTGTAATAATTTAACAATAGGCTCAAGACCTTCTTTCGAAAAAACCGAAATTAATGCAGATTGAATTGTTTTAGATGTGCTCATGTATAGTTTTAATTATAAAATGCAAAAATAGTTTTTTAATGTGAAAATTAGCTATCTAGAAATGAGATAATTTAGAATTAATTAACTTTTTTTTTATCTGAATAAAATAGCCGTATTTTATTGTGTTAAAAGGTTTTTATATTAGGATTTTGAATAATATTTGTAGAATTTTACCTTATTAAAAAATAGTTTTTATGTTGTTATATCTCCGATTGTTGAAAGAAAGTTTTGCTTTTGCCATCAATGCACTACGAAATAATAAATTAAGGACCTTGCTTTCTCTGCTAGGAGTAACAATTGGAATCTTTTCTATAATTGCTGTATTAGCAGCTGTGGATTCATTAGATAGAAAAATCACGAATGACTTAAGTGGTTTAGATAAGAACACAATTTACCTGATGAAGTTTTCTTTTGGTCCGTCGGATATTCCAAAATGGAAAAGAGAACAGTTTCCTAATGTTAAATATGACGAATATGTTTATCTAAAAGGAACGATGAACAATACGGCTCAATTGGGGTATCAAATTTTCACCCAATCAGAAACTATTAAATACGATTCAAAGGTGGTGAGTGATGTTAATATTGTTCCTGTTTCGGCTGAGTTTTCGGATATTGAAGCGTTAGATTTTGAAAGAGGACGATTTTATAATGAATCGGAAGCCAATTCGGGAGCGAAAGTTATTGTGATTGGAAATGAAATTGCAACTTCTTTATTTGATGGTGCTGATCCTGTGGGCAAAGATGTGAGATTGTATGGGCAGCGTTTTACAGTGATAGGTGTATTGACTAAAAAAGGAGCAGGGCTTTTTGGAGATAGTAATGATTCTTCAGTTTACATTCCGGTTAATTTTATCCGACAAAAATTTGGAGATAATAATACTTCGTTGACCAATGTTATTGTTTTTAAACCTGTAAGTGGCGTAGACATGGAGGAATATAAGGCGGAGATTTCCCAAAAATTAAGAGCTTACCGCGGAATTAAAGCGGGTGAAATTGATAATTTCTTTATCAATGTTTTTTCTGGTTTTACTGATTTTATCGATGGTATTATTGGAAGTATGAAATTAGGAGGCTGGGTGATAAGCGGTTTTTCTCTTTTGGTGGGTGGTTTTGGGATTGCAAATATTATGTTCGTTTCGGTAAAAGAACGTACGCATTTAATTGGGATTCAAAAATCATTAGGAGCTAAAAATAGATTTATCTTGTTTCAGTTTTTATTCGAAGCTATTATTTTATCGGTTATTGGTGGAGCAATTGGTTTGTTATTAGTTTGGGGAATTGCCTTTGGCTTAACCAAAGCATTAGATTTTGAATTTGTTCTTGGAATGGATAATGTGTTTCTTGGAACTGGATTAGCGGGAATAATAGGATTGATTTCTGGAATTTTGCCAGCGATTTCTGCTTCCAAGTTAGATCCTGTTGAAGCGATTAGAACGGGAATGTAGTTTTTAAATTACACTTTATAGGTTGATTTTTTTGTGTATAAAACTATTGTTAGCGTATGTTAATTTTGTGTAACTTTGGTAGCTGTCACTATTTTTTTGTGCATTTACTATGAACATTATGCTAACAAATTATTATCAAATATAAATGGGCTTTATTTTAAAAAATGTAGATGTAGTTGAATCAATTTCCAGAGCGGATTTTAAAAAAAACTATTTAGATAAAAAAAGGCCGTTAATTATAAAAGGATTAACTAAAGACTGGCCAGCTCGGGAAAAATGGACAACTGATTATTTTAAGGAATTGGCCGGAGATATAGAAGTAAAACTTGCGGATAATTCTAAGGCCGATCCCACAAAAGTACTTAACGCTTCGGTTGGTAGTATGAAGTTTGGGGAATATTTGGATTTAATAAAAAGAGAACCTACAGATTTACGGATTTTTTTCTTTAATCTTTTTAAGCACAGACCAGAATTAGTTAAAGACGTAAAATTACCCAAAGATTTAATGGGAGGTTTTATCGAAAGTGTACCTGCTATGTTTTTTGGAGGTTCGAATGCGATTACCTTTTTGCATTATGATATCGATTTGTCTCATCTGTTTCATACTCATTTTGGTGGACGAAAACATATTATTTTATTCGATTACAAGTGGAAAAAAAGATTATACTGCGTTCCTAATACGACTTATGCATTAGAAGATTATGATGTAGCCAATCCGGATTTTGAAAAATTTCCTGCTTTAAAAGGAGTAGAAGGTTATGAAGTTTTTCTTGAACACGGTGATACATTGTTTATGCCAACAGGAATGTGGCATTGGATGCGTTATATTGATGGATCTTTTTCATTAACGCTTCGTGCATGGGATAAATCGCCAGTTAGGAAAATGGCAAGTGTATGGAGTTTGTTCACACACGGTGTTGTTGATAGTGCGATTAAGATTGTTTTTAAAGAACGCTACGCAAAATGGCGGGAAAAATTAGCTTTTAAAATAGCTGAAAAAGATTTGAGAAAAAGCCAAAAAAGTGCTTAGTATTTTTTTGGATAAGTATAAATAAAAAAAATCCCGAATTACTCGGGATTTTTTATTATCTAATGTCGTTATTCTGAATCAAATCAATATACAAGTTAATCTTGTCTTTTAATTCTTTTCTGGCGGTTATAAAGTCTAAGAAACCATGCTCTAAAAGAAATTCAGCTGTTTGAAAACCTTCAGGTAAATCTTTACCAGTAGTGTCTTTTACCACACGTGGTCCTGCAAATCCAATTAATGCACCAGGTTCAGCAATATTAATGTCTCCTAACATAGCGTAAGATGCAGTTGTTCCTCCAGTTGTTGGATCTGTACATAATGAAATGTAAGGTAATTTTGCTTCTGAAAGTTGAGCTAATTTTACTGATGTTTTAGCTAATTGCATTAAAGAATAAGCGGCTTCCATCATTCTGGCTCCTCCTGATTTAGAAATCATTACAAAAGGCAAACGGTTTTTGATAGCATAATCAATTCCTCGGGCAATTTTTTCACCTACAACGGCTCCCATAGAACCTCCGATGAAAGCAAAATCCATACAGCAGATTACTAAATCTTTTCCTTTAGATTTTCCAACTCCAGTACGCACAGCGTCTTTTAGTTTGGTTTTTTCCATAACGTCTTTCAAACG
>Ga0247805_1001095_pt1 | contig 13241 bp, 10 predicted proteins | sample UWRJL044104R1_FD_180930 | JGI IMG/M metagenome (GOLD analysis project Ga0247805, IMG submission 180930) | Plant litter microbial communities from Arlington Agricultural Research Station in Wisconsin, United States - UWRJ-L044-104R-1 | ecosystem: Environmental > Terrestrial > Plant litter >...
ACACGCGTACAAACCCCTCTTCTTTGAGGACAAGAATCTAAAGCAACCGATTTACTCTTCTTAGTTATCTGAGTTCTTCCTGTTCTTACTAATTGTTGAATTGTTGGCATAATTAATACTAAAAATTATTATGTAAATTTAATTCCCGCTTTTTACGGGGTTGCAAATGTATAAATTATTTTTTACTCTACAAATGTTAATTCATTAATTTTCAACTGGATTATCTTTTTCTTAATATACCAAACAAACTACAGTCAATCAAAGTTTTACACCCATTAACAACTAAAGCAAAAAAAGAGCCACAAATAATTAGGATATTTAACAAATATTTAAGATTTTTGCTACTAGAAACCCTAATTCTAAATTTTAATGAAACAAAAATTCATTATACCATTATTATTCCTACTAGTAATAATGGTAACACAGCTTTCTTATTCACAAGAAAGAAACGTAGCTGGTACAATATTAGACAATGCCGGTCTACCACTACCTGGTGTCAGTATTTTAATAAAAGGCACACAATCTGGTACACAATCTGATTTTGATGGAAAATTCAATATCAAAGCTACAGCGTCCCAAACACTGGTTTTTAGCTACATTGGTATGAAAACACAAGAAAAGCCCGCAACTTCAACAACAATCACAGTAACTCTTCAAGAAGATTCTGTTGAACTTGAAGGAGTTGTAGTTACTGCTTTTGGAATAAAACGAAACCCTAAAGATTTAGGATACTCGGTAACATCCATCAAGCCAGAAGAAATTACTGAAAACTCAGAACCTGATTTAATTCGTTCACTTTCAGGAAAAGTAGCAGGTGTCAATGTTAATGTATCCAGCGGAGTTGCCGGTGCAGCCAATCAAATTACTATTAGAGGGGTTAACACCTTTACGGGAAACACCCAACCTTTAATAATAGTTGATGGCGTTACTTATAACAACACATCAGTTACCACATCTAATCAATCAACTGGAGGAGGTGCCTACGAATCAGCATTATCTACATTAGACCCTAATGACATTGCTTCAATAAATGTACTTAAAAGTGCAGCGGCATCAGCACTATATGGTTCAAGAGCAGTTAATGGTGTTATTGTAATAACAACTAAATCTGGCTCTGCTAAATCAAGTAAAACAAATAAATCTACTGTAACTTTCGGATCTGGAGTTTATTTCGAAAATATAGCAAATCTTCCTGATTACCAAAATAAATACGGAGCAGGAACTAATTTCAAATACAGTGAAAGCTCAAATGGTTCCTGGGGACCTGCTTTTGGTAAAGCTGGAAGTGTATACAATTTGAATGATGACGGCACAATTCCAACATGGGCAACCATTCGAGAAATACTTCCAGAACTTGGATCAACAGTTCCTTATGTTGCTAAACCAAATAATGTGAAAGATTTATTTCGCACAGGACTTGTAGTAGACAATACACTAGGATTTAATTACACGGGACAAGATGGTAGTTTTAACACCACTATTTCAAATTTAAATCAAGACGGTTACATACCATATAATACATACGGGCGAACTTCTATCTCTATGGGGGGAAATTTTAATCTCTCTGAAAAATTCACCATTGGTGCCAATATGAGTTTTTCCGACACAAAACAAGTGGGCGGTTTCTTTGGTGACGACTCATTCTCTGAAGAAGAAACAGCTCCTTCTTTTGCAAGAACCTTATTTCTGGCTCGAAATTGGGATTTCAACCTCCCTTTCGAAAATCCAACAACTGGAAGATCAGTAACACCAAATGGTCGTCAATTTGATCACCCAATGTGGTCATGGAAACACGATCAGATTACTACAAATACTAACAGAACTGTAGTTGGAGTAAATTTCAATTACAAATTCAACGAACACATTTCGGCTTCTTATAGACTGGGATACAATAAATACGATCTTGATCGTCAGGAAATTCGCGATATTGGTTCTATTGCCTATGGAGGTATTGGTGTCTTAAAAACTGAAAACTTTAGTAATGAAGATATAGAATCTACATTATTAATTAATTTCAATTACCAATTAACTAAAGACATTGGTTTAGCAGCTATTATAGGAAACAACATTTTACAAACCAAAACTAGTACTAACAGCTATCTTGGTAAAGAATTCATAGTTCCAGATATTTTTACAATGAGAAATGTTAAAAACATCGCTAGTCTTTATGATGAAGGAGACATGAAAAGAAATGCGGGAATATTTGCTGACCTAACGTTCTCGTACAAAGATTATCTATTCATTAATACAACAGCTCGTAATGATTTTTCTTCTACATTACCTGTTAATAACAATTCTTATTTTTATCCATCAATAAGCGGTTCATTTATATTAACTGATGCTTTGAATTTAGAAAGCGACGTTCTTACTTTTGCTAAACTTCGTGGAGGTTATGCAAAAGTAGGTAATGATGCCGCTGCAGAATTCTTAAATTCAACCTTAAAAATAGGCGACTCCTATAATGGAATTCCTGTAATAGGAAATAATAACTTTTTATCTGATCAAAATATAAAACCTGAATTCACTCAGGAATATGAAATTGGGGCGGATTTAGAATTCTTCAATAGACGCATTGCGCTGGATTTTAGTTTATACAAAAAACGTACAACAGATTTAATTACCGAAGTAAGTGTACCTGTTTCTAGTGGTTTCGACACCTACAAAACCAATGTAGGAGAAATGAAAAACAAAGGAATCGAAATTGGGTTAACTCTTGTTCCTATCAAAACACAGGATTTTAAATGGACTCTATATTCTACTTTTACTAAAAATGAAAATAAAGTAACTAAAATAGCCGATGGACTAGATAGAGCTGCTATAGATATTGATCAAGTGGGCTATATTATAACAGGAGAAGCTTTCGGAACTTTTTACGGAACAAAATTCGCAAAAGACAATGAAGGCAATTATTTAATTGACCCATCTAGTGGAGGAATTATTGCTGATGTTACACCTGGTGTTATTGGCGACCCAAATGCCGATTTCAAAATGAGCTTTATCAATACATTTAAATACAAAAATGTAAGCTTAAGAACACAATTTGACTGGAAGCAAGGTGGCGATATTCATTCTAATACAATTGAATCTCTTTTAGGAAGAGGTGTAACCAGAGATACTGAAGACCGAGAACGTACTTATATCATTCCTGGTTATCTTGGTAACACTGATGGAACTCCGATATTAGATGGTAATGGAGAAAAAATACCTAATACTACTCAACTCAGCTTGCAGGATTTGTATTTTTCTCCAGGAACTAACGGAAATACCTTTGCAATCAATAGTGTTGACCAAGCCAAAGTATACGATGGAACAGTATTTAGATTAAGAGAAATCAGTTTAACTTATGATTTTCCTTCTAAATTATTAAAGAAATCATTTTTAGATAAAGCGAGCCTAAGCATATTAGGCAGTAACCTTTGGTATTTTGCCCCAAACGTACCCAAACACACTAATTTTGATCCTGAGGTTACTAGCTTTGGCTCTAACAGACTTCAAGGAATTGAGGTTACGGCAGCACCTACAGCAAAAAGACTAGGATTAAAATTAAACCTAACCTTCTAAAAAGAAAAGCATGAAATCGCTAATAAAAATAAAAAACAATACCTCTAAAATAATTGTATTGTTTAGTTCGCTTCTTTTTTTAAGTTGCAACGACTATATGGATGTTAATACAGACACGGACAATCCAACAACTGCTCCACTAAACTTTCTACTCACTGGTATACAAGTAGATTTAAACAAAACGACCAATTTTTTAAATCAATCCGGAAGCGTATTACAAGTATATACGCACCAAATGACTGTAAGAGAAGAAGCTGACCAATATGGAGCTAAAGTAAACAATACTGGTGTTGGAAATGAGTGGCAAAACCTTTACCTGACACTTACAAATATTGAGACATTAATTGCACAAGCCCAAGAATCAAATGATTTGGTATATGTGGGCTTAGGCCAAATTCAAAAAGCTTATTTGATATCTGTAGCCGTGGATATTTGGGGAGATGTTCCTTTTTCAGAAGCAAATCAACTTAAAGATGGAATAATCGCTCCTAAGTTTGACGATCAAAAAGAAATATATGCAGCTATTTTCAAATTAATAGAAACTGCTAAAAACAATCTAAATAGCTCAGAAGGATTAAAACCAGGTGTTGACGATTTATTTTATGGAGGAGACATTGCAAAATGGATTCGTTTTTCTAATACTTTTAAATTAAAGCTTTACAATCAAACCCGACTAACAAGCAATTTTGACCAAAATGGTTTTACCGCCTTAATTGCCGAAAATAATTTTTTCAAATCGATAGATGATGATTTTGAATTTAAACACACCCAAAACCTATCCCCTAGCGACGAAAGAAATAAACTATTTTTAGAATCTTATAACAGCTCTCAATTTACCACTTATATGAGTCCTTGGTTTTATGAAATTCTTATGGGGATGAATCCAAACATTCACAATGGAAATACTGACCCAAGAATTAAATATTATTTCTACAACCAACTTAAGCCAGGACAACTTCCAGAGTTAGGAAATCCGGATACAGGTGATCCAAAAGCAGATTATTGGGATAAAACTACTGGTTTTTTCAGTATTCGTTTTGGAAGCCAGGGTCCCTGGAGAGATTCCAGTGCTGAAAACTCAAATACTTACCCAGGTATTTTTCCTTGTGGAGGAAGATATGATGATGGAAAAGGAGAAATTATGGATGCTACAACAGCTACAGGTGCATCACCTCATAGAATACTAACCTATGATGAATTTTTATACATTCAGGCTGAGTTAATTCAGACCAATAAACTAACTGGAAATGCCACTACAAAACTACAACAAGCTATGGAAGCTAGTTTTGCTAAAGTAGATCAGGTAGTTGCAAAAAGTGAAACAAAACAAGTGGGAATACCAAAATTAGTTGGCTCAACTGCTGTCACCACTTTCATTAATAAAATCATTACCGAATTTACTAATGGAGATATTAATAAGAAATTAGAAATCATCATGACACAAAAGTGGGTAGCTACTTTTGGAGATCCTTGTGATCAATACACTGATTACAGAAGAACAGGTTTCCCAATTTTGGCAAATCCAAATTCAACAACAAAAGAATACCAATTAAATAATGGAGATGCTTATCCATTAATTGATTCTGAAACCGTTCTAAATACAGCTTATCCACTTTCATTATTTTGGCCGCAAGACGAATTAAATGTAAATAAAAATGCTCCCGTTCAAAAAACACCTGGAACATATAAAATATTTTGGGATAATTAAACACATCAGAAGCCATGAAAAAGATACAACATATAATAACAATACTATGCCTGCTTTTGTTCCTTCCATGCTGTGATAACGATGGAGGCGAGTCAAAAATAGACAAGCAAAACGGTGCATTGCCAAATATTCAAAAACTCAACAACACAGATACTTTTATTAATTTAAGCGCATTAGAAAACGGCAAGGATATTAATTTAAGTTTTTCTGTAGATTTAGCAATTGGGGAGATTTCATCCATGAATATAGTCGCTTTTTATACAAAATTAAATGGAACAACAACTAAAGCCACATTAGCTACTAATATTGTTTCATTTCCTACTACAGTCACACTAAAGCCTAACGATATTTACAACGCTTTTAGCAACATAAATAGTCCTGAGGATTTGGCTCCTGGTGATAAACTAACTGTTTCAGCCGACATTACTTTAAAAAATGGAACTTTACTTAAAATCATTAATGATGACGGAACAAATAATTTTAGTTCTAATATTGCTACATCTGATCTATACAAAGTAATTCAAACTTATAATGTTTCATGCCCTTCTGATTTAGAAGGAATCTATTCGTCTATAACTTCCGGAGAATCTACTGACCCTGATGTAAAACCAAATGTAAGTCCTGTTTCAAATTATTCTTATACTGTAGAAATCAAAGCACTTGGAGGAGGAGATTATTCCATTACTGATGCTTTTGGAGGATTGTATATTTTATGGTACAAAGACATTTACGATCTAACTACCAATAAAAGAGGCACTTTTTCAGATATATGTAATACTCTTTCAGGTAAATTTGAAGACCCTTTTGGCTCAGATGTTATTATTACAGGAACTGTCAATCCTGATGGTACATTATCCATGCATTGGGAAAGTGGATATGGTGATTATGGAGATGCAGTATACACGAAAAAGTAATTTATCAATAATTACAAACTAAAACAATGAGGTTGATTCTACATCAGCCTCTTTTTTATATATTTGCGCCATGGAAAAAGAACATCAAATATTCGGGATTAGAGCCATTATTGAAGCAATTCAAGCGGGTTCAACAATAGACAAAGTTTATATTCAAAAAGAAGCCTCTGGCGAATTGATGAAAGACTTAATGAAGGTCATGAAACGCGCTAATGTAAATTTCTCGTATGTTCCTGTTGAAAAACTAAACAAACTTACTCCAAATAACCATCAAGGTGCAGTAGCTACCATCTCTCCTATTTCGTTTTTTGATTTAGAAGCTTTGATAGAAACAGTACTTGAAAATGGAAAAAAACCATTGTTTTTGATATTGGATCAAATTTCTGATGCTCGTAATTTCGGCGCTATCATTAGAACTGCCGAATGTACTGGAGTAAACGGAATCATTATACAAAAATCAGGCTCAGCTCCAGTAAATGGAGATACGGTTAAAACATCAGCTGGTGCAGTTTTTAATATTCCAATTTGTAAAGTAGAACACATTAAAGATGCTATTTTTCTTTTACAAGGAAGCGGAATCAAAACTGTTGCCGCTACTGAAAAAACAGAAGAGACAATTTACAACGTAAACCTAAACGAAGGGGTAGCAATTATCATGGGTTCTGAAGATCGTGGAGTAAATCCTTCTGTATTAAAAATTGTAGACGAAAAAGCTAAACTTCCTATGTTTGGAACAATTGGTTCGTTAAACGTATCTGTTGCTTGTGGCGCATTCTTATATGAAGCAGTAAGACAAAGAAGTTAAGATTTCCGAAATTAGATTTTAAAAAATATAAAAAACGAATTAAGACTCAGATTTTGATTCGTTTTTTTCGTTTGTTACAATATCATAATTCACATTAAAATTAGATGAATAATAAGATTGCATTTCCTCCTCAGGATCAATTACCGGTGGATTTACAAAATTACCATTTTCATCAAATCGCTGCATAAATTTATCTTCTGCGGGATTATAATCTGGCATTTCCCATTCATATTTCGGGACTTTTTTAAACTCAGGAGTCTGATACAAAAGAGCCAAAACAAACCCCGTAATAAAACCTGCCAAATGTCCTTCCCAGGAAACCTTATCATCTACTTTTGGAAAAACATACCAAATCATTCCACCATAAATTGTAATGACCGCTAAGGACAAAGCCACCAAACGATAATATTTAGTAATAATACCTTTAAAGAAAACAAAAGCAAACAACACATAAATTAGTCCGCTGGCACCAATATGGTAACTTTCTCTTCCAATCATCCAGGTTAAAATTCCTGAAAATAAAATACCATAAGTTACCACTTGGATGGATTGCTTCGAATAAAAAAACTGTAAAGCAGCCAGTAAAACTAAAAGCGGAATCGAATTATTGTAAAGATGATTCAAATCAGAATGTATAAAAGGGCTAAAAATTACACCTTGTAAACCTGAAAAAGTTCGAGGATAAATTCCGTTAGTCACAAAGTCAAAATCAAACCGAATTTCTAACCAATAAACAAACCACAGGAACAACACAAAAAAAAGTGGAAGTCCTATAACTGCGTTTGTAAATTTGAAATGTTTGTCCATTTTGTTACTTTAAAACAATACAATCAATTATGTAACCAAATACAATATAATGCTATTTTGTCATAAAGTTAATTCGGTTGTTCGGTTATTTGTTGATTTGGTAATTATAAAGTCATAAATTTGATTTAAGATTTAAAAAAATGGAAGCACCACTAGCAGAACGCATACGCCCACAAAAATTAGACGAATACATCAGTCAATCGCATTTGGTTGGTCCAAACGGTTCTTTGACGCAACAAATTGCCAAAGGAATTATTCCTTCATTAATATTTTGGGGACCGCCGGGAACGGGAAAAACGACTTTGGCTCAAATTATTGCACAGGAATCGCAACGTCCTTTTTTTATCTTAAGCGCCATCAATTCAGGTGTGAAAGACATTCGTGATGTAATTGAAAAAGCTAAACAAAGCGGCGGACTTTTTACTGCTAAAAATCCTATTTTGTTTATTGATGAGATTCATCGTTTTAGTAAATCGCAGCAGGATTCCTTATTGGCTGCGGTCGAAAAAGGCTGGATTACACTTATTGGTGCTACAACCGAAAATCCAAGTTTTGAAGTCATTCCTGCTTTACTTTCACGTTGTCAGGTCTATACTTTAAATGCATTTACCAAAGCCGATTTAGAATCTCTTTTGGCTCGTGCCATGAAAACGGATACGTATTTACAAACTAAGAATATCCATTTAGAAGAAACAGAAGCGTTATTGCGACTCTCAGGCGGAGATGGTAGAAAACTATTGAATATTTTTGAATTGGTCGTAAACGCTTCGGCTGAAGATGAAATTATTATCACAAACAATCGTGTGCTTGAATTAGTACAACAAAATACCGTGTTGTATGACAAAAGTGGCGAACAACATTATGACATTATTTCGGCTTTTATCAAATCCATTCGTGGAAGCGATCCTAATGGTGCTGTTTATTGGTTAGCAAGAATGATTGAAGGTGGCGAAGATGTAAAATTTATTGCCCGAAGATTACTTATCTCCGCTAGTGAAGATATTGGAAATGCCAATCCTACTGCCTTGATTATGGCCAATAATACATTTCAGGCTGTAACAACTATAGGCTATCCTGAAAGCCGAATTTTACTGAGTCAATGCGCTATTTATTTAGCAACTTCTCCTAAGAGTAATGCTTCATATATGGCAATTAATACGGCACAACAAATTGTAAAACAAACCGGAGATTTATCTGTTCCAATACATTTACGAAACGCGCCAACTAAGTTGATGAAAGAATTAGGATATGGTGAAGATTATAAATATTCGCACGAATATGCTAATAATTTTGCTGAGCAGGAATATTTACCCAACGAAATTAAAAATACGCCCATATATGTTCCTGGTGATAATTCGAGAGAAAAAACAACTCGTGAATTCCTTAAAAACCGTTGGAAAGACAAATATGGTTATTAGGAAAAGTTAGAAGCTGGGAGTTAGGAGTAAAAAAAACAGACTTCAGATTAGATGATTAACATTCTTAATCTGAAATCTGAAATCTGAAATCTGAAATCTGAAATCTGAAATCTGAAATCTGAAATCTGAAATCTGAACTAAAACTTAACGTTTATTTTTTCAGAAACTAATTGATCATTTTCATAATATTCAAAAAACCATTGGTTTTCTTTTTTAATCAATACACCTTGTTGACTTCCTTTTTGAGCTAAGAAAGAATTAGCATCTGAAGTTTTATAAAGTTTCATTATCACAGTTGGTTTGCTATCAATAAGCTGATAATTCCCCCCTGCCAGTGGTTGTGCAAACAGCAATTCGTTTGGATCAAGAGGCTTGTTTACCGGAACTTCTGTTGTAGCTACAGTCGTTGTTGTAACTACTGATTGTTTTACTGCTTCAACCTTTTCCGGTTTTGAAGCTGCCACATTTGTTCCTCCGTTGTATTGGTATTCTAATTCATAAATAGATGCAAATGCTTTATTCAAAGCATCCGTGTAAGCCAATTGGAATTCTTTTTCTCTACTCACTCCAATTTCTGATTGGTATATAATTTTACCATAACAGTCTTTAAATGTGATGTACAATTTTGTAGTTAAAAATCCACTGTCTTTTACAACATCATAATTTAAAACAGCACATCTGTCAATGGTACTTGGAACAACCTGATTAGAATAATACACATCAAAACCTACTTTGTTCAAATTAAATTTAGAAAGTGTAGATAATCTATATTGATTTTCTGATTTTAAGAATTCAAATTTTAAAGGCACAACTACCGTTTTATAGTCGTTTAAGGATTGCGCAAACCCAAAGCTGGATACCAGCAATAAAAGCAATAGAAATTGTTTTTTCATATTAAGTAAGTTTTTGTTTGTTAGTTTATAGTAATTAGATTGTAGTTTATTGAATTAGTTGCTTCAAAGATAAATCAATGGAGACAATAGTTTATAGGTAATTTTTAAGTTCTAATAAATGATTAATTTGTTTGATATTATGATCTATTTCCTGATTGCTTTCGTTAAAATGAATCGCATCAATTCCCGCATCTAATGCGCCCAAAACATCTGCTTCAATAGAGTCGCCAATCATGATACTGGTTTCTTTTTTGGCTTTAGCCAAATCCAAAGCATATTCAAAGATAATAGGATTTGGTTTTTTAACTCCTGCCATTTCTGAATTTGTAATTGTCGAAAAATAAGAATTTAAATTAGCATTAGTAATCTTCTTCACTTGTACTGGAGCATAGCCATTAGTAATAACATGCAACTTGTATTTTCCGATTAAGTAATCTAAAATTTCAAAAGCACCATCAAAAAGATGATTGTTCTCTGCCAACGAATCGATGTATTCTTCCGAAATAATATCAATTTCTGAATCTGAAATTTCATAATTGATAGCATCAAAAGACAATTTCAATCTATCGTAACGCAATTGCTGATGTGTTATTTTATCATATTGGTACAATTTCCAACAAGCCTGATTGATAGGAATGTAATGAGTAATAAAGGAATCTATACTAACTGCGGGATGGTTTCGAGCAAAAATATTCTCAAAAGCAATTTTAGAATTCTTATCAAAATCCCACAGGGTATGATCTAAATCAAAAAAAACATCTTTTATATTATCAATTCTCATTTCTACTTTTTAAAAAATCCCTTCATCCACAAAACTAAAATATTTTGTCTCTGTTACAATCAAATGATCCAAAACTTTAACATCTAAACTCTCTCCTGCCAACTTTAATTTCTTCGTAATTTGTTTATCGGCATCACTTGGAATCAAAGTTCCTGAAGGATGATTATGACACAATATTAAAGCCGTTGCTCCTTTTTCGAGCGCCATTTTAAAAACCAAACGCACATCTACAATTGTTCCTGTAATCCCGCCGACACTAATTTGTGCTTTAAAAATCACTTTATTGGAATTATTCAAATACAAAATCCAAAATTCCTCATGTGGCAATTCGCCAATAATGGGCTGCATAATTTCAAAAACCGTCTTACTGGAAGTAACTTTAGTTAATTCGACTGCTTCTTCTCCTCTTCTGCGTCTTCCCAATTCCATTGCAGCAATTATCGAAATGGCTTTTGCCTCACCTATTCCCTTAAACTCCATCAATTGCGCCATAGACAATTTGCCTAAACTATTCAAATTATGAGCTACGCTGGCCAAAATCCGTTTGCTCAAATCAACCGCCGATTCATTCCTGCTTCCGGAACCAATCAAAATAGCAATTAATTCGGCATCACTTAAAGCACTTTTGCCTTTGAGCATTAATTTCTCTCTTGGCTTGTCGTCTTCGGACCAATTAGTTATCGGGAAATTCGTTTGTTCCAATGAATGTTATTTATAAATAATTATACTACAAAAGTAAAAATAACGTTATTTTGATTAAAGATAAAAAATTATGAAGTCAATTTATTTATTCTTATTTATATTTTCGTTTCTAACAAACGAATCCAAAGCACAACTTCAAACCGCAAACAAACCATTTGCTAACAAACTATCCGATGCAGCCATTGCTATTATTGACCCAAACTTAATTTATGATCCTTCTTATTTTGGTATAAAATATCCAAATGGAGACATTCCTAAAAACAAAGGAGTTTGTACCGATGTTATTATTCGGGCTTATCGAAAATTGGGTGTTGATTTACAAAAAGAAGTACATGAAGATATGAAATCTCATTTTTCTAGATATCCTAATTTAAAAAAATGGGGAATGACAAAAACCGATACTAATATTGACCATCGAAGAGTTCCAAATCTTGAAATTTTCTTTGAACGAAAAGGGACAAAATTAACCGTTTCAAAAAATGCCAACGATTATAAAACTGGCGAAATCGTGACTTGGCTCATTAATAATAAACTTCCTCATATTGGTATTGTAACCAATAGAAAATCAAAAGATGGTAAACGAAACCTAATTGTTCACAATGTAGGCAACGGACAAGTTCTGGAAGATTGTCTGTTCAAATATGAAATTGTAGGACATTATAAGTATGAAAAATGAATTAGATAAGTCAAAAAAAATGTGCCGACTGCAAAGCAACTGACACATTTTATAATTTTAAAAATTGACTAATTATCTAATTAATCAAACCTTTTACTTCGTCAAAATTCAATCCGCCATAATTCCCTGAACTCATCAATAATAAAGCTGAATTATCCAGATTTAAATTGAAAAGATATTCTTTGAACTCAGCAGGGTTAGTATAAATAATCAAATCTTCTCGATTGAAAGCTTTGGCAATTTGATCATACGTTACTTCTTCTAGTTGTTTAATTTTCACCGCATCTGGCGAATAAAAAACAACTGCTGTATCAGCATAAGCTAACGCACCTTCGTATTCTTTTAGAAATTCGGCATTCAAACTGCTGTAAGTATGCAATTCTAAACATGCTACTACGGTTCTATCCGGATATTGTTCTTTAACCGCTTTTGTAGTTGCCGAAACCTTAGATGGCGAATGTGCAAAATCTTTGTAAGCTACTTTTGTTTTGCTTTCTGCAATTTTTTCCAAACGTTTTGAAGCTCCTTTAAAGCTCGCAATTGCTTCGTAAAAATCAGCTTCATCCACACCCATATTTTGGCAAATCCATTTGGCTCCTGCCAAATTATTCAAATTATGCGCTCCAAAAACCTCAATTGGCATATCCCCTTCCGGAGTTTCTAATAAGGTTGTTCCATTTTCTACTCTGTAATTTGGCGTGGAATAAGGTATTTTTCTAATCGGATTTGTTGCTGCTTCAGCTACTCGTTTTACTTCTGAATCATTTTCATTGTACACTAAAATTCCGCCATTGGTAATTTTATCAATAAAAATTTCAAATTGCTCCACATAATTTTCGTACGTTGGAAACACATTAATATGATCCCAAGCAATTCCAGAAATCAGAGCAATATTAGGCTGGTACAAATGAAATTTTGGTCGTCTGTCAATTGGCGAAGACAAATATTCATCCCCTTCCAGAACCATAAAATCATT
>Ga0247805_1001099_pt1 | contig 13213 bp, 10 predicted proteins | sample UWRJL044104R1_FD_180930 | JGI IMG/M metagenome (GOLD analysis project Ga0247805, IMG submission 180930) | Plant litter microbial communities from Arlington Agricultural Research Station in Wisconsin, United States - UWRJ-L044-104R-1 | ecosystem: Environmental > Terrestrial > Plant litter >...
AGGAAGCCATAAACTATATTAAATGAATATGAAAAGCATATTGAAGCTAACCTGGACAAGATCTCTACAAGAAGCCACCAGGGAATTAACAACTTTTTTTAGAAGTGCAGTAACTATAAATTGTGATAGAACCTGTTTTTTTTTTAAAACTCTATCCCTGTATATATATACTACAATCAGAAAATCAACATTAAAATCCCCTGTCAGATTTATTTGTTAAAATATGTTAACATCTTGACATATATAAAGCCTTTATCTAGCTTAGCGGACAATTATTTTTAATTGACGTTATCGTATTATTAACTTATCTTTGCAGAATGTTTAAAATTAAACACGTTTTCATACTATCTCTTACTGTAATTGCTTTGACCATTGCAGGTTGCAAAAGCCGATTTGAGAAAATCAGGTTGAGCAATGATGTGGCCAAAAAATACCAGGAGGCCATCAGACTATATAATAAGAAGGATTATTCAAAAGCATTAATCTTATTTGAAGACCTTTCACAAAAATATCGTGGGAGAGAGCAGGCAGAAGATTTGAATTACTACTACGCTTATACTTTATACAGATTAAAGGATTATACAACCGCACGTTATCAGTTTAAATACTTTGCCGACACTTATCCGACAAGTAAAAACGCTGAAGAATGCCGGTATATGGGTGCTTATTGTTATTATCTGGATTCTCCTGAGTTCACACTTGATCAGGAAAACACTTATAAAGCAATCGACGCACTTCAATTATTTATCAACTTGTACCCTAAAAGTGAAAGGGTAGCCCAAGCCAGTCAGTATATCAGCGATCTTCGTGGTAAATTGGAACTGAAAGTATTTACCAATGCAAAGTTATATTATGACCTTGGTGGTTATGACATTTTTAACTACAAAGCAGCGGTGATCGCATTGAAAAACGCACAAATTGATTTCCCGGATATTAAGTATGCTGATGAGATGGATTTGCTGATCGTTAAATCACAATTTGAGTTCGCAAGAAACAGTTATGCATTCCGCCAGGAAGAAAGGTATGGCGAAGCAATTACCTATGCTAACGAATTTATTGAAAATCATCCTGAAAGTAAGTACCTTGCAGAAGCAAAAGCCTTAAAAGCTGATAGTGAAACCCGTATTGTAGCCGCTAAAAAATTAATAGCTGAAGATGATAAGCTTCAGGCGAGATACAAAGCATTAATGGAAAAAGATGCACCTCAAACAGACAGTTCAAAAAATAAGACGATTAAAACCCCCACACAATAATGAATACGAATAAACCCGCAATACCAAATACTACGGTAACAAGAAATGTTAATGATTTAGATCAAAAGACAGAAAACATATATGAGTCTTTAGTGATTATTTCTAAAAGGGCTAATCAGATTTCTAACAACATGAAAGAAGAACTTCACGGTAAATTAGCTGAGTTTGCATCTTCTAATGACAACCTGGAAGAGATTTTCGAAAATAGGGAGCAAATCGAAATCAGCAAGCACTATGAGCGAATGCCGAAACCATCTCTTATTGCAATTGATGAGTTTTTAAACGATAAAGTTTACCACAGAAATCCGGCTAAAGATCAACAATAGTCTTGCATAGGCATTAAATTGCATAAACATTTGCATTAATAGACCATGCTTAGAAATAAAAATATCATCCTTGGCGTTTGCGGCAGTATAGCAGCATATAAGTCAGCAATATTAGTCAGGCTCCTGATTAAAGCTGGTGCAGACGTCAGGGTTATCCTCACTGCAGATGCGGCAAATTTCATTACGCCGCTTACCCTTGCTACCCTGTCAAAAAATCCTGTCTACACTAAATATTTCGAAGAAGAAACCGGGGTATGGAGTAACCATGTAGAACTTGGCCTCTGGGCAGATTATATGATTATAGCTCCGGCCAGCGCAAATACTCTGGGGAAAATGGCCAACGGACTATGCGACAACCTCCTGAGCGCAGTATACCTTTCAGCGAAATGCCCGGTTTTCTATGCCCCTGCTATGGATCTTGATATGTGGAAACACGAAAGTACAAGAACCAATATCAAACAACTCCAAGCTTTTGGCAACCTGATGATCTCCCCTAACAATGGAGAACTGGCAAGCGGTTTACATGGGGAAGGCCGCATGGCTGAGCCAGAAGAAATTGTTGACTATATTTCAGACACCATAAAAAAAGGGCTCCCCCTTGCAGGAGTGGTAGTTATGGTAACGGCCGGACCGACTTATGAACCTATAGACCCGGTACGTTTTATTGGCAATCATTCTTCGGGGAAAATGGGTTTCGCAATCGCAGATGAATTAGCCCTGCTTGGTGCCGAAGTAATACTGATCACCGGGCCTACTGCTGAAAAAAGCAATCAGGCAGTCAGACGAATAGATGTAGTTACTGCAGCTGATATGCTACAGGCTTGCAGCACTCACTTTTCAACTGCTTCGATTATCGTAATGAGCGCAGCGGTTGCTGATTACACGCCGTCACAGGTGTCCACACAAAAGATAAAAAAGAAAGAGGAAAGCTTTACGATCGAACTTACAAAAACGACTGACATCCTTGCGATACTCGGACAGCGGAAAAAGCCGGAACAAATCCTGGTGGGATTCGCACTGGAAACCGACAATGAGGAAAAAAACGCAAAATCCAAATTGCACAAAAAAAACCTGAATCTGATTGTCCTGAATTCACTGAAGGATGAAGGAGCAGGCTTCAAGAAAGATACCAACAAAATTACTATCTTTAATCGTGCACAGGAAAAAAAGGAATACCTGATCAAATCTAAAGCAGAGGTAGCCAGGGATATCTGCACAGAAATCTTAGAACTATATCGATAAAAAAACGTGCTGATGAAAAGAACCTTTCTTTCAGTTTTATTTATCCTGCTGATTATCATTAGCAGTTATGCACAGGAACTTAATCCTAGGGTCCAGGTTACCGCTCCGCAAGTACCCAACATCAATAAAAAGAACATTGAACTGATCCAGTCTACAATACGGAATTTCCTTAGTAACAATAAATGGAGCAACGAAATCTACCTTCCACAGGAAAGGATCGAATGTAATCTCGTCGTTAAAATTACAGCATGGGATGGTAATGCGGCATACAAAGCAGAAGCACAGATACAATCGAGCAGACCAGTATTTGGAACTGCTTATAACAGCACATTGCTAAATCTAAGCGATAAGGATTTTGATTTCAACTATAATGAAGGTCAGCCAATAGATTTTTCCGACCAGAACTTCCTGACAAACTTAAGTTCCCTCCTCTCCTATTATGCCTATACAATTATTGGCTTTGATAAAGACAGCTTCGGTAAACTTGGAGGTACACCTTATTTTCTCAAAGCACAAAATATTCTCAATGTTGCCCAGCAGTCAGGCAATAGCGGATGGAAAGCTTATGACGGACTTAGAAATCGGTACTGGATGAATGAAAATGTACTCAACAAAAGCTTTGAAGAACTGAGGGTATTCATCTTTAATTACCACGCAAACACACTAGACCAAATGCAGCCAGCACCTGCTAACGGAAGCAAACTTCTTCTTGGTTTCCTTACCAGGCTCAAACAGATGGATAAACAAAAGCTCGGATCTATATTCCCAAATGTTTATTTCGCCGCAAAAGCAGAAGAGATGGTTGGAATTTTTTCATTAGGGACGGCCCAAGATAAAATACAGGCTTACAATATGCTTGATGACATAGACCCTGCAAATATCAGCAAATACGAACAGCTCAAAAAGAACTAGCATTTTATTCAGCTATTACCTTCACTGAGGTGTTCAACATAAGTACGGTCAGCATTACAACAATAAACAGAATACAGGACACTCGAGTATATCAAAATTTTGTTTCCGATACGGATACTATAAAAAGCTATTTAACAAATAAACTGTCAATATTTGTTCGTTTATTCTATATGCAGCTTAACCATCAAAGAACAAGTCCATACATTTTTTGTTAAAAAAGAATAAACTTGCATTGGCTAAGTTTTCATAATTTAGCAAACAAATATGCTACAGAAACTTTCTATACGTAACTACGCACTAATCGACAGTGTTGATCTGGAACTGGACAAAGGTCTGAATATCATTACCGGAGAAACCGGTGCCGGAAAATCTATCATGTTAGGTGCGCTGTCACTGATCTTAGGTCAGCGGGCAGAAACCAAGTATTTTTTTAACCAGGAAAAAAAATGCGTGATTGAAGGGCAGTTCAAACTTTCAGGTACAGTACTAGAATCCTATTTCGACGAATTTGACCTGGATTTTCATGAAGAAAGCATTTTAAGAAGAGAGATATCTATAGACGGTAAGTCAAGGGCTTTCATCAACGATACCCCGGTTACTCTAGCCGTCATGAAACAAGTAGGCGAAAAACTGATCGATATTCACTCCCAACATGCAACCCAGGAAGTAAATGATCCCGGTTTTCAACTAGCAGTAGTAGATACATTATCTGATCATAGTACGCTGCTTTCAAAATACAGACAGCAGTTTAGAGCCTATAAAAAAAGCCTGCAACACTTGATTAATCTGCAGACATCCGCCGATGAGGCAAGAAGCAAGCAGGACTATGAACAATTTCTATTTAATGAACTGGAAAATTCAAACCTGAAAGCAGATGAACAAGGTGCGTTAGAAATTGAACTGGAAGCATTAAATCATGCAGAAAGTATAAAAAGAGGTTTGCTAAATGGCTATAGCCTGCTGGACGGAGAAGAAACGGCAGTGATGCCGATACTGAAAGAAGTAATCAACCAGATCCAGGGAATCGAAAAGTTTAATCCTGCTTATGTTGCACTCAATCAAAGGTTACGTTCCGTACTGATTGAAGTAAAAGATATTGCCGGCGAAGCAGCAGATCTGGAAGAAAATATAGTTTTTAATCCTGCAAGGATCGAAGAGATCAATGTAAGGCTGGATGTAATTTACACCTTACAGCAAAAACACAGGGTGAACAGTGTGGATGAACTGATCGCTATCCAAAATGAGCTGTCCGACAGTCTAAGTACATTGCTCAATAGTGATGAACAGATCGAACGTCTGCTCAGGGAAATCAACACGCTGAAAATTGAACTGGAAAAAATAGCAGATACACTTTCCAAAAACCGTAGCAAGGCAATTGTCCTGGCTCAAAAACAGGTTGGGGAAATACTGGTACGTGTAGGTATGCCGAATGCAAAAATCAAAATCGAACAAACGGTAGTGGAAAACCTCAATAAAGATGGAAAGGATATGATCTCTTTATTGTTTTCCGCAAATGCGGGGCAAGCCCCTGCGCCTGTAGGAAAGGTTGCCTCTGGAGGTGAGCTTTCCAGATTGATGCTGGCGATCAAGTCTATTATATCTAAACATACCTCACTGCCAACTTTGATATTTGACGAGATTGATACGGGAATCTCAGGAGAAACAGCACTACGCGTCGGCGATGTAATTGGGGAACTGGAACAAAACATGCAGGTTATCTGCATCACCCACCTGCCACAAATCGCGGCAAAAGGAGAAGCACATTACTTTGTTTATAAAAAAGAAGAGTCTGCACGTACAACAACGGGTATCCGCCGTCTGGACAATCACGAGCGTATTCTCGCAATTGCAGAAATGCTGAGTGGTAAAAATCCGGGAGAATCTGCTTTAAAAAATGCGGAAGACTTATTGAATGCGACAAAATAATAGTACACAATATATTTAACCCTAAACATCCAGGGGTTTCCTACCAAAAGTTCTGGTATACGTGACTGGACATCATACAGACTGAAAAGAATTTTTTTATATAATCTACAGTAGATCAATTAAATTAGCCGCATGATAAAGTATTTTTTCGGAACGATCCTGCTTTTGTTATTTTGCCTGACCTCATCCGGACAGAATCTATTTTCCATTACCGGAAAAGTGGTGGATAAAAAAGGTGAAACCCAACCTGGCGCGGGTATTTACCTGAGTGGATATTCAGTTGCGACAGTTACAAATAATGACGGAAAATTTAGCTTGAATAATCTAAAACCCGGATCGTACGAAGTAGTGGTACAGATGATGGGTTTTCTGCCATATAGCAAAAGTGTCATTATAGCCGACCGCTCGATGAATATCTCTATTACGCTTATTGAAAACACAGTACAACTACAGGAGGTAGTAATCACCGCAGATCCAAACCGTGAAAAAAATCTTCAGGTTTTTAAGGAATTCTTTATCGGCATGACACCCAATTCCGCAAAATGTAAAATCTTAAACCCGCAAGTGCTGTATATCAAGTATGATGGTGACCGTAAAATACTAAGCGTTACCAGCAACGAATTCCTGATTGTAGAGAACAAAGCCTTAGGTTATCGCTTAAAGTATATGCTGAACCTATTCGAGTATAATTATAATACGAGAATCATATACTTTGCGGGACTTCCTGTATTCGAAGACCTGAAAGGATCGAGTAGTAAAAAAAGAATGTGGCAAAAAAACAGGGAAATTGCTTACAGCGGATCTCCGCAACACTTCTTTCAATCCCTTTACAAAAACACAGTACAGGCAGAAGGTTTTATTGTTTATAAACGAATAAAAATACCTAACCCTAACAGACCGTCCGACGCCTTTTTGACTGCTATGAAAGCACGCCTGTTAAAAAATATCAGACATATTTCGGTGTTGAAAGTAGGTAATGCGGAGTCCGATTCACTGTCTTATTACAGAAAGTTGGCAGACCTGCCTAAAGAATACGCAACTTTGGATATGACTGGTGTAGTCATAGACACCTTAGTTAAAAAAATCTATCCCAACAGAAAAACCATCAATTTCAAGGATGAGTTATATGTGATATATACAAAAGAACAAGAAACTGTTGCCTATTCTAATTCATCGAGTTATATAATAAGGCCACTTAGCGTTCCGAATTATCAGATTACAGTAGTACATCAGATGGAAGGGCCTTTTAGCTTTTATGCAAATGGTGGAATGCATGATCCTAAATCTGTTTTATATGAAGGATTCTGGGCATATGAGAAAATTGGAGACATGGTTCCGCTGGATTATATCCCGATTAGTAAAAGATAAAACAAAATGCGCTATTTACTAATATTATTAGTATTTTTAGCTGATGATAGTAAAGGACAAGACTGGCGACAATTACCTTAAAGGAAGAGGTGCACAATTTAATCCGCATAATCGATTTTTAGAAAATTCATATGTCAAAGAGCATGTAGAAGGCATCGACAATTGGGAGGCTGATCATCAAAAAACCACATTTATTTACAGCGAGGCAAAAACAATAGTCAATAAAGTAGCCAGTCCTGACGTAGGTATGGCTTATTCCCTTAATCCATATCAGGGATGTGAACATGGATGTACGTATTGTTACGCACGAAATACACATGAATATTGGGGCTTTAGTGCGGGACTCGACTTTGAAAGGAAGATTATTGTCAAAAAAGATGCGCCGGAACTATTCAAAAAGTTTCTCGAACGGAAGGGCTGGGATGCATCAACAATATCTCTATCTGGTAATACTGATTGCTATCAGCCGGCAGAAAGGGAATTCAGGATTACACGACAACTATTAGAGATTGCATTGGCCTATAAACAGCCAATTGGTCTGATCACAAAAAATTCGCTGGTTTTGCGAGACCTGGATATTTTAACAGATCTGGCGAAACTCAACCTGTGCATGGTTTATGTTTCAATTAATTCCCTAGATGAGCAACTGAGGTCAAAAATGGAACCACGAACAACCACGATAAAACAACGTTTAAAAGTAGTGGAAGAGCTATCAAAAGCTGGCATTCCTACCGGTGTGATGGTTGCACCATTGGTACCGGGACTCAGCGATCATGAAATTCCTTCCATTTTGAAAACAATAGCCGCATGTGGCGCAGAAAGTGCTGGTTATACGATCGTCAGGTTAAACGGTGCGATCGGACCTATCTTTGAAGATTGGCTGCGTAGCAACTTTCCTGACAGGTTTGACAAAGTATGGCACATGATCCAGTCTTGTCATGGTGGTAATGTTAATGACAGTCGCTTCGGACAGCGGATGACAGGAGAAGGAAATATTGCCAAACTGATCAGTGATAATTTTAAACTGCATTGCAGGCTCAATAAGCTAAATAGTAAAAATACTATACTGGACTCCAGCCTTTTCGCTGTTCCCAAAGTACAGCTAAGCTTATTTTAACACTATTTCCGACACAAAAAAAGGCTGTCTTGTTATAGACAGCCTAATATTAGCACTTAGAACAGAAGATCTTTACTAAACTTCTTTTTTCTTTTTACCCGGGCTCTTGTTTTCTACTACAATCAGATCCGTTTCTTTGTTATAATCGATTTCAAGGATATCACCTTCATTAATTTCTCCTTTAAGGATTTCTTCAGCAATTGGATCTTCCAGGTATTTCTGGATCGCACGTTTTAGCGGACGGGCACCAAAGTTACTGTCAAATCCTTTGTCTGCAATAAACTCTTTAGCTACATCTGTCAATTTGACTTCATAACCTAGTGAATGTACACGACCAAACAAAGATTTCAATTCGATATCAATGATTTTAAAGATCTCATCTTTACCTAAAGTATTGAACACAATTACATCATCCACACGGTTCAGGAACTCAGGAGCGAAAGCACGTTTCAATGCATTTTCAATCACTCCTCTTGAATGCGTATCTACCTGGTTGGTTTTAGCAGTTGTAGAGAAACCTACACCCTGTCCAAAATCCTTCAGCTGACGTGCTCCAATATTTGAAGTCATGATAATGATTGTATTCCTGAAATCAACTTTACGACCTAAACTGTCAGTCAGCTGACCTTCATCCAATACCTGTAGCAGAATGTTGAATACATCAGGGTGAGCTTTTTCAATCTCATCCAACAAGATTACAGCATAGGGTTTACGGCGTACTTTTTCAGTTAACTGCCCCCCTTCTTCGTAACCTACGTATCCCGGAGGCGCTCCTACTAAACGTGAAACAGCGAATTTCTCCATGTACTCACTCATATCAATCTGGATCAGTGAATCATCACTGTCAAACATGAATCTTGCTAATTCTTTGGCCAGCTCAGTTTTACCTACACCTGTTGGTCCCAGGAAGATAAATGAACCGATTGGTTTTTTCGGATCTTTTAGTCCTGCCCTTGTACGCTGAATAGCTTTAGTCAGTTTTTTAATCGCATCGTCCTGACCGATAATTTTAGCTGCTACAGTATCATGCATGTTCAGCAATTTAATACTGTCAGTCTGTCCAACACGTTGCAGAGGAATACCAGTCATCATAGAAACAACTTCCGCTACATTATCTTCCGTCACTGTGTAACGTTTAGTTTTAGTTTCAGCTTCCCATGCGGATTTGGCTTTTTCCAGTTCCTCTAAAAGGTTCTTTTCAGTATCCCTTAGTTTAGCTGCCTCTTCATATTTCTGGCTTTTAACAACTTTATTTTTCTCGACTTTGATATTTTCAATCTTAGTTTCGATTTCAATAATGTTTTCAGGCACATGGATGTTTGTTAAATGCACCCTTGATCCGGCCTCATCCAAGGCATCAATAGCTTTGTCTGGCAAGAACCTGTCAGTGATATATCTCGAAGTAAGGGATACGCAAGCATTGATAGCTTCATTTGTATAAGTTACACCATGGTGTTCTTCATACTTTTCTTTAATCCTGTTCAGGATTTCAATGGTCTCATCAGGTGAAGCTGGTTCGATCATTACTTTCTGAAAACGACGGTCCAGCGCCCCATCTTTTTCAATGTACTGACGGTACTCATCTAATGTAGTTGCACCGATACATTGAATTTCTCCCCTTGCCAAAGCAGGTTTGAACATATTCGATGCGTCCAATGAGCCTGAAGCACCACCTGCACCAACGATCGTATGGATCTCATCAATGAATAAAATTACATCAGTTGATTTTTCCAGCTCGTTCATTACCGCTTTCATGCGTTCTTCAAACTGTCCCCTGTATTTGGTACCTGCAACTAAAGACGCAAGGTCTAACGTTACTACACGTTTGTTAAACAACACACGTGATACTTTACGTTGTACGATACGCAAGGCAAGTCCCTCTGCAATCGCAGATTTACCTACACCGGGTTCTCCGATCAGAATCGGGTTATTCTTTTTACGACGGGATAGAATTTGCGAAACACGTTCGATTTCTTTCTCACGTCCAACAATAGGGTCTAAACGTCCTTCTTCTGCTGCTTTAGTCAGGTCTCTTCCGAAATTATCCAGCACCGGAGTTTTGGATTTTATGTCAGACACTTTCTTCGGACTGCTAAAGCTTTCCTCTTCACGGTAATCATCATCGCCCCCAGTTGAAGCGCTTCCCTGTGTTTCATCTCTAAAACCATTTTTATTCACTTCTACCTCCTGTTTAAAAATTTCGTAATTTACACTATACTGCAATAGGATCTGTGAAGCGATATTATCGTCATCCCTAAGGATTGAAAGCAGTAAATGCTCTGTACCTATAAGGTCGCTTTTAAATATTTTAGCTTCCAGATATGTTATTTTTAAAACTTTTTCGGCTTGTTTAGTCAACGGGATATTTCCCAGGTTAACCGTAACACTGGATGTACCTCTTACAGCGTCTTCTATTGAACGACGTAGTTTAGATGTCTCCACACCGAGTGATTTTAATATTTTGATGGCCATACCATCGCCTTCGCGAATAAGACCTAGCAAAAGATGTTCAGCGCCTATATAATCATGACCTAATCTCAGGGCTTCTTCCCTGCTAAACGAAATCACGTCTTTTACTTGTGGTGAAAATTTAGCTTCCATATATACCTTTATTAAACGGGATCGCCTCTAAACTATAAAATATGTTTTATAAAACAAGCGTCGCCAATCTGATTTATTTTATCAACAATTACGCCATAGCGCACAATGAAGATTTCGTGACTGACGTTATTTCACTAAACTTACTAACTTTTGACACTAATACCAATAATATTTCATTTCACCTAAAAAAACAAAAACTACATCTAAGGTACTTTAAATAATCATTGCATAACCTGCCGCCGGGGGTTTTGAGAGAATTGTCCCTATATTGTAATGATTCCACGTAATAATGAGGCCTGTCATTTTGTAAGCCGGACTTTTTTTATGTACCAAAATGGCAGAGAATGAGAGCTCGGGCAATGCCGTTCAGCAGTTTAAACCAATGATTCCGATTAAATCTTATAAACCATTTCGTTACTTCCTTCGCTTGTTTATCTTTGTAGCTATCTGCCTTATCACTACAAAAGAAAGGCCGTTAAATTATATCAATAAACGTCTTGTAAAGACGCAAACATAAAACCCAATATGTCAGACGAGAAAATAATATTTTCAATGGCGGGAGTAAATAAGATTTATCCTCCCCAAAAACAAGTACTAAAGAACATATACCTTTCCTTTTTCTATGGTGCCAAAATCGGTGTTATCGGTTTAAATGGTTCAGGTAAATCTTCTGTTCTGAAAATCATCGCAGGAATTGACAAAGCATTCCAGGGTGAAGTTGTATTTTCTCCGGGTTATACTGTTGGCTACCTGGCACAGGAACCAGAACTGGACGCAGAAAAAACTGTTAGAGAGGTAGTAGAAGAAGGTGTTGCCGAGATCACTGCAATCTTACAAGAATACGAAGCGATTAATGAGCAATTCGGTTTACCTGAAGTTTATGAAGATGCAGACGCTATGGATAAGCTAATGGCTAAACAAGGTGAACTGCAGGATAAGATTGACGCAACAAACGCATGGGAATTGGATACGAAATTAGAGCGTGCAATGGATGCTTTACGTTGCCCGGATCCTGATACTAAAATAGGTGTACTTTCAGGTGGCGAACGCCGCCGTGTGGCAATGTGCCGTTTATTACTACAGGAACCGGATGTATTATTACTGGATGAACCTACAAATCACCTGGATGCGGAGAGCATCGACTGGCTGGAGCAATTCCTGAAAGATTACAAAGGGACGGTTATCGCTGTAACTCACGACAGGTACTTCCTTGATAATGTTGCGGGATGGATCCTTGAACTTGACCGTGGAGAAGGTATTCCATGGAAAGGTAACTACTCTTCATGGCTGGACCAGAAAGCAAAACGACTGGCACAGGAAGAAAAAACTGAAAGTAAACGTCAGAAAACCCTGGAGCGTGAGCTGGAGTGGGTACGTATGGCTCCGAAAGCCAGACATGCAAAATCTAAAGCACGTTTGTCAAATTATGATAAACTGGCTTCAGAAGATTCTAAAGAAAGAGAAGACAAACTGGAGCTTTTTATTCCTGCGGGACCAAGATTGGGTAACGTAGTGATAGAAGCAAATAATGTAACGAAAGCGTACGGAGATAAAATCTTGTTTGAAAACCTGAGCTTCTCTTTACCTCCTGCCGGAATTGTAGGTATTATCGGCCCGAATGGTGCAGGTAAAACGACACTTTTCCGTTTGATTACTGAACAGGAAACTCCTGATACAGGAACATTCAGGGTTGGTGAAACTGTAGCCTTGGGTTATGTAGACCAGATGCACAATGACCTGGATGGTGATAAAACTGTATATGAAAACATAACCGATGGTTTAGACAATATCCAGCTGGGCAATAAAGCAGTAAGCGGAAGGGCCTATGTTTCTAAATTCAACTTTAACGGTGGTGATCAGCAAAAGAAAGTAAGTGTGCTTTCTGGTGGTGAACGGAACAGGGTACACCTTGCCATCACATTGAAAAAAGGAGCGAATGTCTTGCTGCTCGATGAGCCTACCAATGATATTGACGTAAACACGTTACGTGCATTGGAAGAAGCTTTGGAAAACTTTGGCGGATGTGCTGTTGTGATTAGTCACGATAGATGGTTCTTAGACCGTATCTGTACACACATCCTTGCATTTGAAGGTAATTCACAAGTTTACTTCTTTGAAGGTAACTACAGCGATTACGAAGAAAACCGTAAAAAACGCCTGGGTGATGTAACGCCACACAGAATTAAATACAAGAAATTAGGCTAAGCTATTTACGCCCGAAGTTTTGTAAACGATAATTAAAACTCAGTAAGAAATATCTGGTAATTTGATTATACCTGCTATCTGTAATCGAATTATCAGATATACTTCTTACCAGGTTATTGCCCTGGTTCAGCAAATCATAAGCCTGTAAAGCTATAGTGCCCTGTCCGTTCTTCAAAATATTTTTTTCGAAATTGAAGTTAATCAACAATGGGTTCAGTGCATTCAATGAATATCCTGAATTAATCCGCTTCGATACGTCCGCA
>Ga0247805_1001100_pt1 | contig 13199 bp, 11 predicted proteins | sample UWRJL044104R1_FD_180930 | JGI IMG/M metagenome (GOLD analysis project Ga0247805, IMG submission 180930) | Plant litter microbial communities from Arlington Agricultural Research Station in Wisconsin, United States - UWRJ-L044-104R-1 | ecosystem: Environmental > Terrestrial > Plant litter >...
AATTGGCTTCTGCCAATCCACCAGACCTTGCTCATAGCCCTTCTCAATCCCACATTTGGTAATGCCGTTCTCAAAAGTTACATAAGCACATTCCTTATTGCCATCCACGCAGGGCGTAGTCAGGTCACCATCGGCGTCTACCACCGAAGTACCCTGTTGTTCAATGGCTTCAATTCCTTTAGGTTCCAGCAGGTGTTTAATTTTAGGATAAATATCCTTTAAAATGGCGGTTTCAGCTACATCCAGTGGGGCACCAGCATCACCTTCCACACAGCAAATCCCTTTACATTTATTCAGGTTGCATACAAAGCTTTCTGTAATGACATCCTCATGAACCAATGTATTTTGTACTTCTATCATTTTTTATTGAACTATGGCCAATGGATATCTTAACCCATCAGCCGATTTAATTTCCATGGTCACAGAACCGACGATTATTTCGACCTGTGCTTTTACCGGAACCCGGTTGCCATCATCAGTAACCCAAAGATACAAACGGCTATCCTTTCTAAAGATCCGACCTGGTTTAATTGAAGGGCTAAATTTCAAACACCTGATTTTCCCCAGTTTTGTTTTGATGACCTCACGACCTACAAACTGTATTTCAAGCTGACTCACCTCGTCACCCAAAAAGTAATTCAGCTTGACAAAGTCATTGATTTTTATTTTAGAGATGTCCAGGCTCCGCGCAAAGTAATAGGCAGAGACCAGGTCAAAGGTCTGCGTTGTCGGTGTTGCAAAAGTACCTTTAGTCGCAACTACTTTTTTATCTTCCTGATGAAACCGTGCCTTATCCTGGCGGCGGTAACTGCCTTCACGGATATTCTCCTGGTAGAAATAAGGTTTCAGATTCTCTTTATCAATATAGGAATCATAATGGTCCCTGATTTTATAAAACACATCAAACGTTCCGGAAGTCTCTCCATCAACCAATAGTTTATAGGTGGGTTTACCGTTAAACTTCAAATCCGAATCTTCTACCTTGATTGTCCCCTCAGCGGCAGTAATGAAACCATACTTCAGCTTATACTTCAGGACTTCACCGGCCTGAAATACGGGTTCCTTAACAAATGGCAATTCCTGCGCTATCGCGTTTAAGCTTAGGAATGCAAAAATGACGAACAACAATGATCTTCTCATACCTAAGTTTAATGTTTGATTACTAATCTTTACGCTTGTATACCGGCACTGTAGAGCATGGCTCCCCATACATGATGCTCTTTACAACCGGAGTCAGCAAATTGGTCACTTCTACATAAGCCGATACTGGTACCTCAATATCTGCACAACCTTTGATCACCACACGTTCATTCGCAAATGCAGCTAAATCAATTTTTGCCAGCGCTTTACTGAACAGCACAGCTTCCAAGGTCTCCAGACTTCCAAAAACAACTTCATTGGCAAAAGGTTTCATTCTGTTGGCCAGCAGCATATAGGCCCAGGTTGGTACAATCGCATCCGCACTGCAAATGATTGCTACATTTTTACCTGCATAGGCCGACCAGTCATGCGTTTTAATAAACTCCCTGAAGTCTTTCTCCCTCAACATCAAACCATGAAAAAGATTCTCCTTAATGTCATAAACTACCCTTTCACCCTGGTCGAAATATTCTTCCAGATTTAAGGTAATCAATCCACTTGCGGCTACTTTATTGACAAAATTTTCTTGAATATCCATATGCATGAAATAAAAAAACCGGAAGCAATACTGCTTCCGGTTACAAAATTACGTAAAATAAGATTAATAGAATTTCACCCTATTGTCTTTTATGTTAGCCTTATCCTGCAAAGCCTGGAAAGCACCGCCTAAAGAACGTTGAGCAGCGATTTGCATCATGCCTTCTTTTTGTTTGTAAGTGTTTGCCAACGGCGCTGGATTGGTAAATCCATCAACTACAAATGCATAAACACCTTGCTCGCCATCTACCGGCTTAGAAAGTTTACCTGGTTGCGCACCAAAAACAGTTCCTACCAATTTATTTTCCTGTGCTGCTCCCGGGATAATTGGATTTGCAAACACAATGTTTTCAACCGGCAATACTGGCTTACCCAATTTTTGAGCAACCTGATCAATTTTAGCAGCACCTTGCAATGCAGCGTTCATTTTCTCAGTCAGCATTTTTGCTTTCACCGCTCTGCGAACCATAGGCTCAATATCTTTCTTCACGGCGTCTAAAGGAAGCGGACCTTTTGGCTTCACATCAACCAAATGAGCAACTACATAAGCATTCTCCATTTGATAAACATCTTTCAACACATCACCTTTATCTGCCGCATAAGCATCACGGATCAACTGGCGCGGGTTATCTAAACCTGGAGCAAAACCTTGAGAAGCTGTTACTTTATCAGCAACACCTACAGTATAACCTTTCTTTTGAGCAAGCTCAGAAAAGTTACCACCATTTACTTCGTTTAAGAATGCAGTCGCTTTTTTGTAAGCCGCATCTTTAGTTTTATTACTTGAAGTCAGGCTTTTCTCAATGTAAGCCAGTTTAGCCACTTTAGAAGAACCAATCTGTTTTTCAATTTTGATCAGGTGAACACCAAATTGTGAAGTCACAACTTTAAGGTCGCCAGCTTTACCATTGAAAGCTGCATTTTCAAATACAGGAACCATTTGTCCGCGACTGAAAGTACCCAGGTCACCACCTTTATCTTTCGAACCATCAATGCTGAATTTTTTCGCTAAGTCTGCAAAGCTTGCACCATTTTGAACCAAAGTTTTCAATGAGTCTGCAAATTTAACCGCTTTATCAGCGCCACCCATTTTACTCGGGTCAATTAAAATATGACTTGCTTTAACTGAATCCGGAGAAAACCTGGTATCAATTACTTTTACCAGTTTATACGAATTACCAGAAAATTTCGGTCCGTAAAAACTTCCGGCAGGAAGGTTAAATACTACTGAATCAACAGCAGGATCCAATTTACCTTTACTCATATAGGTGTATGGAACTTTCACATCTGAGTTTACTACAGCAAACAAAGAATCATTGGCGGCGATTTTAAAATCAGCAGCCAATTTATCCACCTGAGATTTCACTGCAGCTGAATCCTCTTTTGTCGGGCTTACGCTGAATGACACATACTGGAATGTACGGGTCTCAGCAGGGCTGTCGAAACGCTTTTTATTATCGTTATAATAATCGCTGTAATCAGACTCTGACAATTTAACGCTGGCATCAGCGATAGCTGCATAATCCAGGTTTACATATTTGAAGCTCGCCAGTTTGTTGCGGTTTAAATATTCATCATTCGCCTCAAGTGTAGTTACATAAATTGAGTTACGGATTAAATTGGAGTATTTTTTCTGTAAAGCTTGTTTTTCAACTTCTGTTTGCAACAAATCCCATTGTTGTTTCAACTGAGGATTTTTATCTTGTTGTTTTAAAGAGTTGATTACTTCAGCACGGTTTACTTCACCTGTTTGGGGATTACCGAAATACTGTACAATTAGTGGACTTGGATTTTTTCCTTGCAACAGGTCAAACAATTCATCACTGGAAACAGTTAAACCAAGACGGTTATACTCTTTAGTTAAAAGAATGTTTGCAATCTCACCCTGCCATGCATTGTCAACAGCCATAGCTTGCATCTGCGGATTTGCAGAACCGCCATATTGTTGTTTAAACTGAGCTAAATTCTGATCCACTTTTGGAGTGAATTCATCAATGTTTATTTCTTCGCCGTCAACTGATCCTACAACTTTTTGAGAAGCAGCCCAAAAAGGCTTACCTACGTTAATTGCATCACCAACTAAAAATGCAACAATTGCAAAACCGATGGCTCCAACCAGGATATAGCCTGCGCGATTCCGCAAAAATGTCATTAATCCCATAATATTCTTATTTATAAATCTTTTTTAAGAGGGCGCAAGATACAACTTTTGGTAAAAAAAGAAAATATTAAATTGTATTTGAATAAGTATTTAAAAACTAAGGTTCTAAGACCTGTATTTTTCCGATTTTACTCGCCCAATTTTCCATTGATAAATGCTTCGCCATTTCCGCTTCCGGTGGAATAGGTGCTGAAATTTTGAGGGGCACTAAAGTTTACAGCATCGGCAAATGAACCATCAGGATTGGTTACGATACCTTTTGGTGAAAAAAACATCTGTTTATTCTGGTCCCAGATTAATTCTTCAGTATTGAAAGTCATGGTTTGGTTAACCACCACCACATTGCGTTTAAAGATGATCAGCTTCTCCGTCTCCTTCATAATGGCATAATCGGAAGTAATGGTACCGGTAATCTTTTGGAACTCATCCAGGAACTGAATTTTAACCCCATTAGGCATTTCCTGATAAGGCGAACCGCTGGATGGGGTAACCTTATCCAAAACCGGCGCATAACCTTTTGCTTTTACCTTAGCAGAATCACTGTATATAATTTCTACACCTTTAGTCCGGTCAACATTTAAGCTGATCTTTTTGATGACTTCAACTTTCTTCAAATCATCATCCCCACAACTGCTCAGTAACAGCTGAACCAGACAGATGGCAATTCCCTGAAAAAAAAAGCGACCTGCTTTCATTAATCAAACCTAAATCGTTTAAACCAGGTATCGTTTAAAGTGAATCCTAAATGGATGTTGATGTAATTTTCCTGTACCAGACCATTCGTCATCGAACCTCTTTTACCCAATTCTGTAGTCAGGTTGATCTTATAAACGGCATATCTGTTGTAAACCAATGGCAATCCAAATCCAAATGTAACTGCCATTTGTTTGATGTCCTGACTACTGATTCGCATATACGTTTTATCATAAGTGAAACCAGCACGATAATCCATACGGTTAAAATAACTGCCGATTGAATTGATATCAGGTGTGATTTGTCCACCCGCTGAGAAACCCCAGCTATCCTGTAAGCCATCATTTACACCGTCCATGGTCAGTTTAGACCATTTTCCGGTTCTAAAATCAGCGCCAATCATCCATTTGTTATCTCTTTGAATGGAAAAACCAAAATTGTGCATCAAAGGAAGTTTCAATTTAATACCATTCTGCTGAACTGAATCCACGGTAACATAAGAAGCAGGATTCTCTTCACCAGTAGAGGGATCGAAAGGGAACCTGGTTAACACTGTACTGCGATCGCTGCTGATGCTGGAAGATGCTGATCCGGAATAACCCAATGTAATACGGCTTTTGGTACTCAAAGGAATTTCAAATTGGGCACCGTAAGAAAAGCCAATTCCACCAACACTGTTTTTAATTTGCTGTCTTGTATTGTAAGCAGGATAAGTAACAGGCTCAATGGTTTGGGTTTGGATCAGGTTACCGAAAATATATTCAACATTGGCACCAATGCGCACATAATCGCCAAACTGTTGTCCTAATCCCAGATATGCTTTATTTAAGCCACCTTCACCAGAATAACGGTTATTGAAAGCCGTAGAATCCAGTGTACTTGATCCATTAGCTGCATACCCGGAGTTTTTGGTGTATTGGTAACCTACATCTGTAAATGGCAGCAAGCCGAAGCTTAATCCGGTACGACCCGGGTTTAAAGGGAAAGCCAATGCAATGTGACTCAATGAACCATTGAAACTGCCTTCTGAAAGACTGCCTTGTTTTAATTTTTTAAACTCAACTGAAGCACCGATGTCTACAGCAGTCATCATGATACCTGAATAAGTAGCCGGATTCTGCATGTTGATGTTGCTATAACCGTCCGGGCGATAAACACCGGTAGAAATACCACCCATTGCCTTAAACTGAGGCAACAGCAAGCTGTTTACGTTTCCTAACCCATATCTGGAATATGGAGATTGTGAAGTAACCTGCGCCTTAACCGAAACACTGGCAAACAAGGCCATTATAGCTACTATATAATTAATTTTTTTGTACATATTCAAACGCAATAACTTCATTTAATCCTTTTAACACCAAATACGGATCGTGTATAATTTGCGGCGCAAAGATGCTGTTTTTTAATTGCTTCAGCAAGAAAGCTCCGTTACCACCTGTTAACAGTACCGTAAGATCAATATTTTCTTTATTATAGGAGGATATATATCCTTTAACTTCATTCAATAAACCTTGTAAAACCCCATTTTTTATCGCAGATATCGTATCTGTCCCAGCTGGAATCTCTTCATTTTCATTCCAGTCTACCCATGGCAAGCGACCTGTAAAATGGTTTAAGGCACTAAAACGCATGTGTATTCCCGGACTAATGCTACCGCCAAAATACGCTGAAGCGCTGTTGAGTAAATCGTAAGTCATACAGGTTCCAGCATCAATCATCAGACAATTCTGACCAGGATAAGCTGCATGGGCTGCCAAAACTTTAGCCCACCTGTCTAATCCCAAGGTTGACAAGCTGTGGTAATGGTTATCAATGCCCGTATTCACTTGCGTTGAGAAAGGGATGTACCGGGTTCTTTTTTTCAAAACATCAACAACCTCCTCCAAATCTGCATTTACACTTGAAATCGTTGCATTTTTGATGTCGTACTGCTGGATTAAAGAAATCAGCATATCCGGACCAATTTGCTTTAAAATCTGGTAATCAACCAGCGTTCTTTCCTCAAAAACGGCCAGTTTAATATTCGTATTACCAATATCTAAAACAAGGTTATGCATGACCTACTTCAAACTTCATGGCACAAAGCTATCAATCTTTAGCAAGTTTCAACGCGTCAATTTGTTAAAAAACGTTAAACAAAAAGCATTGGATCGCAAAAACCAAAATCAGGAACAAGCTTTCATAAAACCATCTCTTTTTGGCATTAGAGTAGTAATAAGCTAGTAAAACGGCACCCGGAGGCACACAAAGTAAGAAATGATAAAGGTTAAAATCCGGTTTGGTATAAAAACTGACAATCGAAATCAGGAACATAAAAAACAGCATTTGAAAGGCCTTTCTGGTACTGATAAAGCTCCTGAAAAAGTTCTCCCGCAATTGAAGAATAGCCAAAACCATCATCACCACTACGGGAACCAATACCAGGTAATCATTGTATTGAATTTTAAATACGGAAGGAAATTTATTGGCCAGTGGCAACCAGATCTTATAGAACATGGAAAGACTATCGTTCCAATAATAATATACGGCTACAAAAAAGAAAATGGTTAAAAAACCCACCAGCCCGGAAATCCATTCCCGCCAGTTGAAGGAACGGTACAGCAGTAAAGCCAGCCAGATCATCACCAACATCACGATGAAGGGGAAATAGATGAGGGTTCCTATAGCAATAATCATCCCGATATCAAACATGATCATGATGGCATTTGAGGACTTACCGATTTTGAGAAACTTATCCATCATCCAGATCAACAGAAAATTACAGATCAAAGTGGGGCTAAGTACCAGGAAGGGCATAAACAAACTGGCCCCCGTAATGTACATCAGTGCCGGCAGAAAACCAGGCTTATTCAGCAAATTATGGTTATTCACCACGCGGTTAAACAAAATGGCCTGGATATAAATGATGATGCCCGCAAAAAACACATTGGCACTTGGCGAAAATGTATTTTGAATAGGTATCTGAATGAAGAACTTGGTATAAGGTTCCAAAAACTCAAAATTAAGTTCCGGAGGCGTTTCTGCAAATATGGCAATCCGCATAAAAAAAGTATATGCGAATAATATGAGCAGATTTATAGGGTTTAAATTTCTAAATTGATTGATCATGCCTGTTTACTAAGGCAAAGTAAAGCAAATTATCTGGCAAACTGTTTGACAACTTTATCTATTACTGCAGCGGTTTCATCCGGAAAATGAAATTGATGCTCTTGCGGACGCTCTACCCAGTCCTTAATTACAGGCAACCAATTCTTATTGCTCCCCCAAATGACAGGCAAACCAAATTGCTTCAATGCAAAAGCATTACATTGCTGCTCATATTGGAATTTCATAGGCACCACCAATAGCTTTTTCCCTAGAAACAGTGCTTCGGCAGGGCCTTCAAAGCCCCCACCACTCAAAAAACCAGCACAGGAAGCCAGACTGATGTTAAACAATTCGTTGTGAATTGGCGAGACCGCGACATTTCCATCCGTATAACTCAATTTGGTATGTTTAGAAAACACCTGCCAATTTACGTTTGGCACCTGCTTGAGTAAAGGCACAAGCCAGCGGTCATCTACCGCAGGCAAATAAACCGTATAATGGCCAAGGTTGCTGGTGCGCATGTTCCGGATTTCTGCACGAATTACAGGTGTATAGATGAAATCATCGTAACGATCAAAATGAAAACCTACGTAATGTGAGGCGGGTGCATAGTACTTCAGCACCAATTGTGCCCAGTCTATGCTTTTTGGTTTAGGAACCTTTTTAGATTGAAAAGAGGCCTGATGACTTAAGCCCACACTTTCTATGCCTTTTACCCGGCACGCCCAGGCTGTTACCGGCTCAAAATCATTTAATATGAGGTTATAGTCTTTTAAAGGAAGTGTCCTTACATCTTTAACAAATTGAGGTAAGTCCATGGTCTTCCAGGTTTCAAGGTGATTGACCCCACCCTTTTTTCCGAAAATAAAACTGAACCCATGCAATTGGTACTTGATATCCTGCGTCAGCTTAACGTCGGCCTGGGTACCACTGATCAGCAAATCTACGTCTCCATACTGCTGCAGCAATGGCACGATTTCTCTAGCGCGACTGACATGCCCGTTACCTGTACCCTGAATGGCATAAAGTATTTTCATCTGCACCTAATATCTGTAATTTTCACCAGTATATAATTATTTTTTAACTGCGATGAATAGAAAACAGGAAATGTAAGCTCATGTAAGTGTTATGCTTTAGACAATTTCCAATTTAATCTTCTGGAGCAAAGCATTGATGTCCAGCTTACTGGATAAATCTTCGCTATCAGACAATTGCCCTTCCTCAACCTCATCTTTTTGAAAGTCTTTAGGATCGTATTTAAAAATCTTCCAGGTTTTATTGTGATACTCAAGTGCGGTCAGATTTTCCACCCAGTCGCCACTATTCAGATAGGTCACCTGTCCGTTTTCTACAGCAATGGTTCGCATTTCCGGTTGATGAATGTGTCCGCAGATCACAAATTCATAGCCGTTTTCGATCGCCAGTTCGGCAGCCGTATTTTCAAAACTATTGATAAATTTTACCGCATCTTTAAACTTGGCTTTTATCTTTTTAGAAAAACTCATTTTTTCCCTTCCGAATAATTTGAGGATCCAGTTGACCATGCTATTGATCAGGATAAGTGAATCGTAACCAACTGCGCCCAGTTTGGCAAGCCACTTGGAATGCTGCATCGTCACATCAAAGATATCTCCATGAAAGAACCAGGCCTTAGCGCCGTCCAGTTCTACAACCAATTTATTCTGGAGGTGAAACGTACCCATGTGCATATCTGCAAATTTCCGCAGCAATTCGTCATGATTACCGGTTAGATAGTGAACAGGTACACCTTCCACAACAAACTTCATCAGTTTGCGTAACACTTTCATGTGCGTTTCCGGCCAATACCTTTTGCTGAATTGCCAAATGTCGATGATATCCCCATTCAGGACCAGCATTTTGGGCTTAATGCTCTTCAAATATTTTAGAAGTTCTTTAGCATGGCAACCGTAGGTGCCCAAATGGACGTCAGAAATGACAACAATATCAACTTCTCTTTTAGACATCATCCTCCTCTATTGTAAGTTCATAAGAACTAAAAAAAAGCGCAACAATTGCGATCAGACAAGCAATAAAAAACAATTCCACCATGGGGATATTAGTTTATTCCCAAAAGTAGAACATAAAGATTAACAAACGATTAACAATACGTTATCATTTGAACTAACGGTTTATAGAGAAACTTACAGGAATATTAAATTTAACCCTGACTGGAAATCCATGTTGCTTACCGGGAATCCATCCAGTCGATCGCTGAACAACCCGAACAGCCTCGGCATCGAGATCCGGATTCAGGCTTTTAGCAACCTTAACATCTGAAATGCTACCGTCCTTCTCTACCACAAAGTTCAAAAACACCTTGCCTTGTATACCAGCTTGCCATGCTGCATTGGGATATTTAAGGTTTTGCTTTAGGTAAGTAAAGAATGCTGCGATACCTTTTTTATAACTTGGAGCCTCTTCCTGTATGGTGTATTTGTAATTCTGACCGTCTTTCGAACTCTCCCCTGAAACAAATTTGCCTTTATCAAACTGCTCTTTATACCAATAGGTACCAGAAACATTGGTGGCAAACCAGACACCGTTACTAAAGCCAGCAGCATAATCCCCCTCTAAACTAAGCAGCTCTTTTTGGTCCGGGCTTTTAAAAAACTCTTTAAAATGTCCATTCCCATCCTTAACCATAACATTTCCTAAAGAATCTGCCATGTACATTGTTTTTTCAACCTTATAACGCCGATCATCAAGTGCATATTCAGTAATTTTCTTAAGCGCGCCGTTCTCAAAAAAAAGATAGGATTTATCCACCAGCTGATTGTTTTGGTAGTTGAACATAGCTTCCTTTGCCCCATTCATTTTATATCTGACAAGACTTCCTTCATATATCAGGAAAGGATAAAAACTTGAAACGGAACCTAAAGTTTTAACTTTGCCATTTTTAAAGTATTCTACCAATTTAAAATTCACCGAACCTGAATCAGCCCTTTCAATAACACGTATAAAATCAGCACTATCCACACTGGTTACAAATTCGCCATTATCTTTTAGATAAAATACGTTTTCACCACTTTGTGCATACAAAGACAAACTTGTTATAGTTAAAAATGCGAATACGATGATCCATTTCATAAGAGCTATTTGATAACTAAAATACAAAAAGTTGCTTAAGTTATTTCTTTTTCTTCCGTTCTGTGTAAAAAGCTAAACCAAACCCTGCAACTAGCAAAATAGATCCTGCCAGTGAGATGTGTTCACCCATGTAATATGAGGTTGGTTCGAATTTGAATTCCACTTTATGATTTCCAGCCTCAAGCTGTGCCGCACGCAATACGTAATCGGCTCTGAAATAAGGTTTCTTAGCACCATCAACATACATATTCCAGCCTTTGTCATAATAGATCTCCGAGAACACAGCTACAACATCCGTCGGTGCGCTATAGGAATAAACCAGATGATCCGGATGGTAACTATCTAACTTAATCATCGCTCCTGTACCAGGGCCTAAACGCTTTTCATCCAATTTATCTTTATACATGACATCTACAATCGCTTCCTTTTTTGGATCGAAACTGCTGATGGCCTGCATCTCTTCGTCCGCATTTTTTGCAAATTGTACGTTCGGCACAATCCAGGCATGGCCCGCAGCTGTTGCGTTACGCTGCATTTTATAAGAACCATTTTGCGGGTCCTGTGTGATGATATATTTCGTATTCAACATATCCAGCACATCCTGGTTCACACTTTTTGCAAACTGCTTTTCAATCAACTCCTGGTAACGCTTCAACTTCGCTGCATGATAGCCACCAATTGTTTTATGAAATTGCGAAGCACTGGCATCTGAGAAAGTCGAAATACTCTGGTCATAAACCCTGAAGTCAGGGTCTTTATCAGCCATAATGAAATCATCCACATCACGAGGCTGAAAATGAGCACTCAAATCAGCTTTACTGGAGAAGTTGCTGTTGTTCAGGTAACGACGGTCAACCTGCCACATATCAACCAAGACCACCAATGCCAGTAAGACCATAACCGTCTGAAAGCCCATTTTTTTACCAATCAATGCCCACATCAAACCGAAGGCAATGGCAATAAATATAAAGGAGCGGAAGGCATCAGCCCGTGCAATGGCAATACGATCGGAAATCAGGGCATTTGCAATGTTATGAGCAATCGTTGTGTTATTTTGTAAACTTTGCGTAAGTGCCTGTACAATTTCCTGGTGATTTGCGGTCTTAAAACTGAAGAACAAAGTTGGTACGACAGCCACAATCAAAGCAAAACCTCCTGTAATTCCTGCCGACCAGGTTAGTTTTTGTAACAATACCTTCTGATCGGTCTGCCCGTCCTGAACTTCTTTGACGGCAAGAATGGCTAATATCGGCACCATTAAGCCGACAACAGCTAAAATAGACTCTACAGCCCTGAATTTATTGTACAATGGGAAATAGTCAAAGAACAGATCAGAGATTAAAGGAAAATTTTTACCGAAAGACAGGAATATAAACAATACTGTTGTTCCCAATATCCACCACTTTAAGTGACTTCGAACGATAAATAAGCCAAAAACAAATAAGAAACAGATCACTGCACCAAAATAATATCCACCAGAAGTTCCAGGTTTTTCCCCCCAGTACTGTTGCATATTCAAATTTTGACCCAGCTGCTGGATTACCTGAATGGTTTGGTTGGGATCACCACCTGTTACCTCAGCAACAGCCTTATACATATGGCTTTCTGGTTTTACCAGTTCATTGATGCTTGTTGCACCACCATATAAATCGGGAATCAAAAATGTAAAGCTCTCTCCTACACCCTGACTCCATCCATAAGCATATTCTTTTGCGTTGGCATTTCCACCGTCGCTGGCTGCACTGGTTAAATTAGATTTTCCCCTGTTGGTTTCCTGAGCATATTCTGCTGTAGTCCACAATAATGCAGCATTAACCATAACACCTACGATTAAAGCTACAGCAAGTGTGCCTATCGCTTTCCAAACATCAGGCAAAGTTTTTTTCTTATAGGCCTGATAAATTTCTACACCCATAAAGATGATAATGGATAAGAACAGATAATACGCCATCTGCACGTGGTTTGCCCGGATCAGCAAAGCCAGGAACAAGGCTGACAAACTACCGCCCAGCAAATATTTACCCCTTAAAGTTATGATGATACTGGCAATCAACGGTGCAAAAAAGCCTATGGCCAGTACTTTGTTGTTGTGCCCGGTTGCAATCAACACAAAGTTATATGTAGTAAATGTAAAAGCGATGGCGCCCGCAGCAGCGAGCCAGGGATTTACCCGAAGTACTATGAATAAAAAATAAGTACCGATCAGCAAAAGCAATACAGGGCCAACTGGTGCCGGAAGTGTATTCACCACCAGATGCATGGCATAGGTAGCGACGCTGGAGCTATATTTTGCCCAGATCTGGTAAGCAGGCATCCCACCAAACATTTGATTGGTCCATAAGGGGGCTTTGCCATCCTTCTCCTTATACTCCATAATCTCTTTTTGCATGGCTTTAGCCTGCAATACATCACTTTGTGAAGGGCCTTTACCTTGCAGCACAGGACTGAAATAGACAAAGCAGATGACAACAAA
>Ga0247805_1001101_pt1 | contig 13194 bp, 5 predicted proteins | sample UWRJL044104R1_FD_180930 | JGI IMG/M metagenome (GOLD analysis project Ga0247805, IMG submission 180930) | Plant litter microbial communities from Arlington Agricultural Research Station in Wisconsin, United States - UWRJ-L044-104R-1 | ecosystem: Environmental > Terrestrial > Plant litter >...
GATCGATCAGAAATTTACTGATCCCTAAATTTGCCTTTTTAATCCCTTCAACCACACATTTCGCAATTTCATACGCACCATAGGTATTGAAATGCGTATTGTCAGCTAAGGGTTTATCTTGTCCCGGATAGGAATTTGCCGGATAATGCACAAAAGCCTTTTTAGAGTTCTCTTCTCCCAAAGCATTGAACAAATCAGCGGTCATCACATTTAAATCAATCAATGCCACTTTTTCATCGGCAGCCACCTTACGCGCAGCTTCCGGGAAATCACCCAGAGAGTTCACAATCTTTCCATTTTCGAAAGCACGGCGGCTGGTTGACGTGACGATCACCGGAATTCCTCCTTTTTTCTTCGTTTCAGCAACAAAGTTTTTCAAACGTTCTGTATAAGATTTATAAGCCCCATCGTTAGGCCCTTTTTCTTTTTGGTCATTGTGCCCGAATTCAATAAACAGATAATCCCCAGGCTGCATGACACTCAATACTTTCTTTAGCCTGCGACTTCCAGCAAAAGAACCCAGGGTCAATCCGGATTCTGCATGGTTCGCAAAGGAAACACCCGGTTTAAAGAACCTCGGGATCATTTGACCCCATGAGGCCCAGGGCTCATCATCCTGGTTGACTACAGTGGAGTTACCAGCCAGGAAAACCGTAATCTGATCCGATACTTTTGAAATCTCAATGGATTTAACAGCAGGCTGCTTTGCAAACTCAAGCGTCAGTTTATCGTCCCAATCTAGTTTCGTTAATTCACGAGGCTTCAGGCCAACTACTTCCCCACCATTAATGTTGCGATCCTTCACATTGACAATGAAAGTTCTCGTAACCAGTTCACCAGCCTTAGTTTTCACATCTTCCAGCATCAGTCGCCTGGACTCTGCTTTTACAGTAGTCTCCATTGCTTTTTTTGCATCACCTAAAGTCACAGTTACCTTATAATTTCCTTCAGGTACAGCAACCGAAAAATAAAAGGGCTGGTCTTCAGCATTGATCTTCGTATCCAGGTCAAATCCATATCCTTTCAATTTGGAATACGTATCTGAGGGCAATACCCGGGTAAACCCAGAAACCTTTTTACCGTTGGAGAAATCAAATTTAAAAGCAGTTTTCACCTGTGCTTTTAAACTTGTACTAAACATAGCTGCAGCAAATGCTACCTTTATGAAGCTATTGGCATTCATCATTATTTTATCGTTTATATTCAGATCACAAGAGTACATTTCCTTTCCGTAACATCCAACATGCACCATCCTGTTAAGCATTGTAAAAATGATATGACCAAGGCACAAATTCAGGATAGAGCGGGTTGCCAAACGCGCAATCGGGCCGTATTTTGAGGCAAATTAAAACCGGGCAATAAAATCAGCTAACCAAATGCAGCAATTGAAACGTTTATTCTGGCTTATACTTCTCTTCATTCCTGTATTGGTACATGCGCAAAATAACCGGAAAGCTCAACTGGTACCCAAGCCTATTTACCGTGATCCGGTATACGATGGTGCAGCAGATCCGGTTGTCATCTGGAATAAAGCCGAAAAGAAGTGGTTTATGTTGTACACCAATCGCCGTGCAAATGTAAAAGATCTGGACGGTGTGACCTGGGTTCATGGAACCAGGATCGGCATTGCCGAGTCCTACAACGGAGTAGACTGGAAATACCGTGACACCTGCGACATTCAATACCGGCTGAGCGATTATACCCACTGGGCACCTGAAGTGATCGAAAACAAAGGAACCTATCACATGTATCTTACCTATGTACCCGGAGTTTTCAGCGATTGGCGGCACCCCAGATATATTGTCCACCTAAGCAGCAACAACCTGATCAACTGGAAATTTGAGTCTAAACTAACCCTTGCCTCAGAAAAATGTATCGATGCCTGTGTATTTAAAGTACCCGGAGCGGGCTGGCGGATGTATTACAACAATGAATTGGATAGCAAGTCCATTTATTACGCTGAAAGTGACGACCTCTACTATTGGAAGGACGCAGGGAAACGTGTGATTGCAGATCGTGGCGGCGAAGGCCCCAAGGTATTTTTCTGGAAGGATACCTATTGGATGATTGTCGACAATTGGAAAGGGCTTGGCGTCTATGCATCGAAAGACCTGATCAGCTGGAAACGGCAAGCCGAAAACATTCTCCAGCTTCCAGGCAAGGGAACTGACGATGAGGTGATGGGTGGTCATGCCGATGTGGTGGTAAACAATGGACGCGCATTTATCTACTATTTTACCCATCCAGGCAGGACACCAGCAAATAAAGGCATAGACAATTACGAAACCCGACGCAGCAGTTTGCAGCTTGCAGAACTGGAATACCACCATGGCGAAATCACCTGTGACAGAGACAAACCCTTAAAAATCGCCTTAAAACATTAAACACACAACCCAATTTATGAGACTTAAACTGACCTTAATCTTAAGCTTTTTCATAGGCTCCATAGCCTTTGCCCAGTCCGGAAATCCGGTAAGGGTAACTTATAATTTTAATCCCGGCTGGAAACTATATGTTGGCGATGCAACAGATGCAGCATCGCCCGGCTTCAACGATAAAGACTGGAAAGACATTACCCTTCCGCATGCCTGGAATGAAGATGAAGCATTTAGAAAATCGATTGAAGATTTACCTACCGGCATTGCCTGGTACCGCAAACATTTTAAAATCCGGCCATCAGATGCGGGGAAAAAGATATTCCTGGAATTTGAAGGCGTTCGTCAGGCCGGGGAGTTCTATCTGAATGGAAAATTCATCGGTTTGCACGAAAATGGAATTATGGCTTTTGGTTTCGACATTACCGATGTATTGAAACCCCAGGGAGAAGAAAACGTACTGGCTGTACGCATCGACAATGCCTGGAATTATAAAGAAAAAGCCACCAACTCCGGTTATCAATGGAACGATAAAAACTTCAATGCCAACTATGGCGGATTGTCTAAAAACGCCAGGTTACATGCCACAGGTAAGTTGTACCAAACGCTCCCCTTGTACACCACATTGAAAACAACAGGGACTTATATTTATGCACAGGATTTTGACATTCCAGGTAAATCTGCAACCGTCGTAGCCCAGTCGGAAATTAAAAATGACGACAGCACCGTTCAAAGTTTTCAATATGAAGTAGAAATCAGGGATGCCGATAATAAAATCATCAAAACCTTTAATGGTCCAAGCTCGAGTATCAAACCTGGCGAGACCAAAACACTGATGGCACAAGCCGCTGTAAACAATCTGAATTTATGGAGTTGGGGTTACGGCTACCTTTATGCTGTAACTACCCGCTTAAAAACAGGGAGTAAGGTAGTGGATGAAATGACCACAAAAACTGGCTTTAGAAAAGCTGAATTTAAAAACGGCATGGTTTATTTAAATGACCGCGTATTGATGATGAAGGGGTATGCACAAAGAACCAGCAATGAATGGCCAGCCATCGGACTTTCTGTTCCGGCATGGATGAGCGATTACAGCAATAAGCTTATGGTTCAAAGCAATGCCAACCTGGTGCGCTGGATGCACATTACACCATGGAAACAAGATATTGAATCTTGTGACCGTGTAGGTTTAATTCAAGCTATGCCTGCCGGTGATGCTGAGAAAGATGTAGAAGGAGTAAGATGGGAACAACGAAAATCAGTGATGCGCGATGCCATTATTTACAACCGCAACAATCCAAGTATTTTGTTTTATGAGTGCGGTAATGAGTCGATCAGCGCAGCGCACATGCAGGAAATGAAAGATATCCGCAACCAGTATGATCCACATGGATACAGAGCGATTGGTTCAAGAGAAATGCTGGATATTGACCAGGCAGAGTATGGCGGGGAAATGCTGTACATCAACAAAAGTGCAAACAAGCCATTATGGTCTATGGAATATTCCCGTGATGAAGGCTTAAGAAAATACTGGGATGAATATAGTCCTCCTTTTCATAAAAACGGTGCCGGCCCTTTGTACAAAGGTGCTGATGCCAGTGATTACAACCGAAACCAGGATTCGCACGCGATTGAAAGTATTGCCCGTTGGAATGATTATTACCAGGAACGTCCGGGTACTGGTACACGCGTGAGTTCTGGTGGTGTAAATATCATTTTTTCAGATTCCAATACCCATCACCGTGGCGAAGAGAACTATCGCCGCAGTGGAGAAGTAGATGCCATGCGCATTCCAAAAGACGGTTATTATGCCCACCAGGTCATTTGGGATGGATGGGTTGAGCCAAAAAGAACGGGGATCCACATCATGGGACACTGGAACTACAAAGCTGGTGTAAAGAAAGACATCTATGTAGTGGCTACAGGCGACAAAGTAGAACTGGTGTTAAACAATAAGTCTCTGGGCTTTGGCGAACTCAGCGACGGTTTTCTGTATACTTTTAAAAACATCAGCTGGAAAGCCGGCATTTTAAAAGCGGTGTCCTTTGACAACAATGGCAAGAAACTGGCGGAAACCCAGTTGAAAAGTGCAGGAGTTCCTGCAGCACTTCGCTTAACCGCCTTAAAAAACCCGACCGGATTTAAAGCGGATGCAGCTGATGCTGTATTGGTAGAAGTGGAAGTTATTGATCAGAACGGCAACCGTTGTCCTACTGCATTGAACCTGGTTAACTTCAAATTGACTGGCCCGGCCGAATGGCGTGGTGGCATTGCCCAAGGCCCGGATAACTATATTTTATCAAAAATACTACCGGTTGAAGGCGGCGTAAACCGTGTCATCATCCGCTCTACAACTACCGCTGGAAAAATAGATTTAACCGCAAGTGCTGAGGGATTAAAGACGGCTTCTATTTCTTTTGAGTCCTTACCTTTCCAGGTACAGGATGGCTTAACAACAGTATTACCTGCAGACGGACTGAAATCTGATTTGAGCAGAGGTGCTACCCCCGCTGGCCCTTCCTATACCGTTAGCCGTAAAACGGTAAAAATCGTGGCTGCAGATGCCGGTGCTAATGCAGACAAGGCAAAACTAAGCTATGATGATAATGAACTGACTGGCTGGGCCAATGATGGTAAGGTTTCAACTGCCTGGATCAAATATACTTTAGCAAAAGAAAGTACCGTAACAGGTGTCGGGTTAAAATTGAACGGATTCAGGACCAAGATTTATCCAATCCGGATTTTAGTTGACAATAAGGAAGTATTCAATGGCCTTACTAAGCCTGGTTTAGGCTATTTTACCGCTGTTTGTAAGGCGACAACAGGCAAAACGGTTACCATTTTGCTAAGCAATACCGGAACTGGTCAAAACGGCAGCAATTTCGGCACGGAAATGAATGGCAAAAAGTTGGATGACGGTATTGATATGCCGGGTTCCAATTCAAAAGGTACCTTTAGCATCATTGAAGCAGACGTATATGAAAATCCTTAATTGACTAAATACTCAAAACAAAAAAGGAGTTGCGCATGTGCGCAACTCCTTTTTTGTTTGATGCAAACCTGCTCAATCTCACTTGCTTTTAATTCGTTAAAATATTCTCTTTAGGCATGGTAAACTGTTTGTTTTCACCATCGGGTTTTGGCAAGCCAAAGTAAAACAACAGCGTTCTTTTTTTGGTGCCATTGATGTGATTCAACTCCCCAAGTGGACCAAGGTTTTTCGCATCTGGTGTTACATTTAAGGCCAGTTTACTTCCAATTGGCGGGATTGCATCCAGAAAGGAAATGTCTCCTACAGGAAGCTGCGGATAAGAAGCCACGCCGCTTAAGCCATAAAAGTTAAACAGACGAACAAACAAATCATCATCCGGTGAAGCGATGGTAAATTTACCCTGTACAGTATTCATTTCCATCCAAACCACATCCGAAAAATAGCCCTTAAACTCTGGATAAACCCATGGCGCGCTACCTGTTTGAGTATTGTTATTTCTGTTTTCAAAAACATTATAGGTACCGCCTTGCAAACGGTTTTTCCACACCCTTGAAGGGCCTTTACCCAGCCATTTGGCACCTAAAACAAAGTTTTCAGGATAATTGAAGCTGATGCCAGCAAACCTGTAATCGCCATTTAACGCATATTCATAAGTCATTTCCAACCAACCGTTCGCGTTCATTTTCCAGCGCACATATTTCATATCGCCTGTATAAGCCGCTTCGGCCACAATGGCATCACCTTCTTTACTGTATTTTAATCCGGTAAAACTGGCATTGCCGGAAACCAGTACAGGTCCGTTATTGAAAAATAAACCGGCACTACTTTCGTTACCCAATTGTACCAGTTTACCCGTTTTTTTGCTTAACGTAACCGATATGCCACTGGCTTTCATCGTAAGCGTACTATCAGTTTCTGTAGTTGTTACTCCAGCGGTATTGGCGGGCTGCCGCGCCATTGATTTGGCAAACAACTGTGCATTAGATTTTACTTTCCATACCCATCTGTATAGCTCGTTTCCAAAAGGATCATATGCCGAGAGTGCCAGGGCATCGTAATTATTCCAATCTCCGGGCAAATCTATTTTTAAATTTCCTTTTGCTACCGGCGCAATGGCAGGTGCAGTTACCCCACCCTGTTTTAAAGAAAGGTATCCATGGTCCAGTTCATCCTGTTTTTTAAAATTGATCAGTTCCCATTTAAACTTACATTGGTTGATATTGGTAAAATGGTAACGGTTTTCAACCAGAATGGTTCCATTAAAGTCTTGAGGCAACACTTTCAGGTCAATTTTCACCGGGCTATAAATTTCACGTATGGCATAAGCACTGCCTTCTTTTTCGCGATGCGGACCAACCAGGCCATCCGGTGCATTTACACCATTCACATCAATGATCCGATTTTGGTCGGTACGTACCAGACCTTCATCTGCCAGGTCCCAGATGAAACCGCCTGCACCTCTTTTTTCGTTCCAGTGCAAATCCCAAAAATCAGCCAGTGATGCTGCACCACCGCCATCATCCTGGGCATGCAAAAATTCGGTAGGCATATAGATATTGGTATCGGCAAGAATCTTTTTAGTGCTGTAATAATCTTCATAGTGATTGCAGTCGATACCGCCAAAAGCATTGCCTGGCTTATGATGTGCATGAATGACCGGACGTTTGGAAAGATCATATTTCGCATAGTCTGCATCCAGATCAAAGTTATGTCCGCCTTCATTTCCATTGCTCCAAAAAATAATAGAAGGATGGTTGACATCGCGAATCACCATTTCTTTAACCAATGGACGCCCTGCTTTGGTACTGTATGCTTTTTGCCAGCCTGCCAGTTCATCCAGCACGTACAATCCCAATGAATCACAGATGTTAAGAAAGCTTTGGTCTGGTGGATAATGAGAGCAGCGAACAGCATTCATGTTCATTTCTTTAATCAGCTTCACATCCATCAAATCAATTTGCGGATTAATTGCGCGCCCGGTCTCCGGCCACCACACATGGCGGTTCACCCCTTTCATTTTAATCTTGGTTCCATTCAGGTAAATCCCGTCCCCTTTTCTGATCTCTATGGTCCTGAAACCAAATTTATCAGTTGCCTGATAAATGGATTTGCCTGCATTCTGCACCGTGATATTCACCTGGTAGCGGTTCGGACTTTCTGCGGTCCAAAGTGCCGGATTTTTAACCACCGCCTTTACATTGGCGACCGAGTCGTTACCTGTAGTCGTTTTTGTAGTGGCCACAACCTTCCCCTTGTTATCCACAATTTCGGCAAGAATGGTTCTTCCAGGCTTTACATTTTTCAAATGAACATTCATGTTGAATGTACCGTCTGCTCTGGCATCAATGGCAGTCCAGTCGATGTGTTCTTTTGGGAAAGCTTCCAGATATACGGGGCGGAAAATTCCACCCAATATCCAGTAGTCGGCCAGGCGTTCCGCATTGTTTACAGAGGCATCGGCCGACATTTTGCTAACCACAGCTTCCAATTGATTTTCTCTACCAAATTTGATTAGCGCGTTGATGTTGTACCTGAATCTGTAAAAAGCACCTTGATGGGCAGGCCCTGCAGATTTACCATTAATTTTCAACTCAGTATCCGTCATCGACCCCTCAAAAACGATGTAAACATCTTTGTCTTTCCAGTTTACAGGTACTGTAAAGCGATGCCTGTATATACCTTTTTCATCGGCAAAGCGGAAGTTTTTTCCATAAGTTACATAGTCGCGACCGTAATTGTATGCGCCAAAACCTTGTTGCTCCCAATGTGAAGGCACTTCAATTTTAGACCATATCCCGCTATTTCTACCGCCTGTGGCCCAGAAGTCCCAGGTTTTGGTATGCACGTTATCTGTTCCGGAAAGGTACTGGATCTGCTTTACAGGTTTCGTTTGTGAAAAACCCGGTAGCGCAGAACAGACTAATAAGCTCAGGCTAAAAATTCCTGCTTTTAAATTCATAAGATTGTTTACTATGTTGTTATTTACTTTTTGCGATTTCTACAGCGTACACCTGGCTTTCACCTTCAAAATTGGCTCGAAAAATCACCCATTTACCATCTGGAGAGAAGTGTACATTGGGTTCTAGTTTATACCCATGTGCTTTCATATTAACCAGCTTTTCTGACTGGAATTTATCGCCAACCGGCTTAAACAGGTAGATCCACATGCCATCATCGGCCTTGGCAACTTGTTTGGGATCTCCTCCGTCGCCCGCAAACAGACGCTGATCGGGAGAGATATTGAAATGGATAGACCATTCATTTCTCTGCAGTTCATATTTCTTTTCAGCACCAGTATTCAGGTTTACGCCTGTTAAATAAAATTTGGTGCTGCGTGGCATCTGGTGGTCAAACCAAATGGTTTTACCATCAGGTGCAAAAAACTCATGTCCGGCAATTTCCATGTCCATGGTCCGGTTATGCCTTTTTTTAACTTCTCCGTTGGCGATGTTAATGGTCCAGATCCGGTCCACCTTATGCCATGGTCCTTCCTGGCAAAACATCAGCAGGTTCGGATCTGTGGGAGAAAACTGCACATGCCCCAGCCAGGTCTTTTCAGTATGGATCTTATTCAACTTTCCTGTTTTCAGATCGATGGTAAACAAGGTGTTCGGAATTTTAGCATCATAGATCCGGTTAAAGAACTGGCTTTTTTCAGGATACTGCTTTAAGATCTCCCGTTCGGTGTCTCCATCACTAAATTTGCCTGCCAGTACCGTTTCATCTGCATTCATCGTCGATACTGTTGCTTTAAGATCTGCGGGAAAAACATACAATAAGCGTGTTTTCTTGGTTATTGCACTACTGGCAAATACGCTATCCTGAATCTGGTAAACTACTTCCTGCGATTTATGGGCCACAATTTCGGCACGCATCGGATTTTTCTGATGGGTAATCTGTTCCGTTTTCAGGGTTTTCATATCTACCGTAAATACCTGACGGCTGTTATTTACTGAGTTGTAAAAAAACATTTTATCACCCACAAATGGATTGTTATGAAAGTAAAAGCTATTACTGTTTCCGGGTAAACGGGAAAGGCGGACAACTTTATGACCGGTCTGCAAATCTATCCATTCCTGGGGCATCGGTTTCTTAGAACCCGTTTCGAGTTTTTCCTGCGCTTGTCCCGGGAGCCACAACAGCGCTGTCAGACCAATTAAAATACAATTTGATTTCATCATCATTGAATTGATTATTTATACATTTGAACGGCACTGTCATTTATTTCAAAGGGATGTTTCTCTAACATGCGGTAAGTTTCGGCACCGGCCAAAAGCACGGGACCATAACTGTGTGCAGCGAAAATATTGGTGGGGCGGTAGTAATAAAAGGCCGGATCAAAGCCCATTCCGGTGCCCACACAGGTGCCTTCTACCTGTCCCTGCGCATTAATTTTAGTACTCACGGCATTCCATGCCAGTAAAGCCATGGGGCCGTAAGCTTTGGCATCCAGCCAGCCTTTATTAATGGCACGGGCAATGCAATAGGCATAAATGGCAGTAGCTGAAGTCTCCAGGTAAGAATCATTTTTATCCAGCAACTGGTGCCAGAAACCCGTTCCATCCTGCAAGCTCGCCAAACCCTTGACGTGTGCTTTTAACATTTTCAATACAATTGCCCTTCCGGGATGATTTTCAGGCAAGACGTCCAGCATTTCAATCTTCGTCATGAGTCCCCAGCCATTTGCCCTGGCCCAATGAAATTGCGGGTGCGGATCCATATCCTGTACCCAACCGTGCATATATAAACCTTTTTCAGGATTAAACATCCGGTCGGCAAACAATTGATATTGCTTTACAGCCTCATCAAAATATTTTACGTCACCTGTTAAAACACCCATTTGCACCAGTGCAGGTAAGCTCATGTACAAGTCATCCAACCAGAGGGTATTGGGCTGTGGCCGGTTTCTGGCCAATGTTCCATCTTTCAAACGAAACTCCTTGGTCATGATATAATTGATGTAATTGTCAATAACGGGACGCAGGTTTGATTTGATCTCTCCGGTTCTTTGTGCTTTAATCATTGCAGCCGCGATGGCTCCGGCATCATCCAGGGCATGCGGATCTATGATGGAACGTACGGGCGTCAAAGCACCTTTGTTTGTTTTTAAGTAGTTTTGATAAGTAGCCACTACATCTGCCAAAAAGTTGATCCTATTGATCGTATAATTACGATACTTCTTATCTCCTGTTGCTGCAGCCACCTCAAGCATTCCAGTATAAGTTACCCCCCATTCGTAACTGGTCAAGCGGTAATCTCCTGGTTTAAATATCGAATTTGAATTGGCCTTTTCTAGATCAGCAAGCGCAGTACCGGTGGTTTTATCCACCAGTTGAAAAGGTGTGGTCGCATTGAGATAATTGAAAACACGATCTAAAGATATCTTGATGTCAGCTAATTTTGTTTCACCGTAAGGTGTGATATAAGCAGGTTTTAGCAGGTGTAAAGGTGTGGTTACATCATTTCCTTTATGGGGAACATATTGGGCAAAAGACGGCGCCGCCGGAAATATAAGCCCGCAGATGCAAAGCAATTTAAACCCGGTATTTTTAACAGACTGAGCGGAGTTAAACATGATTCAAACGTCTTATTTGGTTATTTGTCAGCCTAATCTAGCGCATTTCAACAGCAAGGGCATCCTGCCGCATCCTGTTAGAGGCGTAAAGAAGTCATTACAATTGGGAAAAAGCTAAAGGCTGACCGGGGCAAGCAATCCATAGCTGTACCCGCTTTTTAAACCACCAAAATCCAGAATAATGCGGTCCAGAATCACGCCGGGATCAATCATATAGATGCGCAGTGTATGTTTTCCCGGATTCAACGGATCCAGTTTCAGTTTTTTAGTGGCGCTATTGCTCAATACATTCTGCTTCCATTCTTCGCTCCTGCCCTGGGTTTTGAAATCCATTACCTGGTAGGCGTTGCCATCAACTTCGACTGCATAACGCATGCGATAATTGTTGTTGAGCGGATGGGTTGGCAAAGTATATATGGTTATTTCAGGACTTGTGGCTGCTGCAGTGTTGAAGTCGTATTCAACATAAGCATTATTTTTAAGCGATCCAGTGACTTTCATGTCAGGAATTTGCACACCAACAAGCGGCAAAGCCATTAAACTTTGGCCTGTGTGCCCCAGATCTTTTAACAGAGACCATTGTTGAATTCCATGATCCACTTTTCGGCTAAACGCAGTTGCTGGAATATCGAGATAACTGTCTTCGGTACTCAGATCAACATGTACTGTCCGTCTTGTTCCGTTGGCTGTAAATGTAATCTGTCCACTTTTTTGATTTGCTTTAGCCCAGTCTATGCTTACCCAAATGCGATGCTCTCTTTTTCCAGATTGCGGCTCCAGTTTACCCGAACTTTGCGATAATTTAATCCAGGATTCTGTTTCGGCCTTCCATTCTAAAACTTTATCTGTGCTTAGAAACACATCGACAAAATAACGCTTGTTGGCAAAACGGTTAAAAGCAGGTAAAACAAAACCTGTGCCTTTAACTAACGACGAGTCGGGCCGAATAAAGCCTTCCGGAGCTATGTTCCATACCGCTGCTTGATCAATCGTGGTTGCGGGCAAATCAGGGGTTTGGTAAACTGGTAAATTACGTGGGCTCCTGGACATCATTCCTTTCCATTTCCCGCCACTCATTTCATTATTGTAATATTGGGTTTCTTTCACAATATCTTCGTAGGCCTGTTTAGATAAGTTGGCATAATCGGCTGCACTTGTCCTGTTTTGTTTGGTGTACCACATGGCTTTATCGCGGTATAGAAACTTCTTGTTCATGAGGGACGCACCGACAACCGGATAATAAACCAATTGATAAAAAGCATCCGCATCTTTAGCTTTGATCTGGGTTCGCAAAGCCTTTACTGCAGCTGTTAAGCCCTCATATTGGTCTATTCTTCGTTGTGCCTCATCACCATAATAGAAATGGTTATAAGCGGTATGATTGGTTTTTGTGGTCGGCTCAGTCTGACTCCACCCCATAAATTCCGGCTTACGATCGAAAGCAAGCTGGTAGTATTGCCAGAGCACCTCGGCAATCTGACTGGCATTTTCGGGGCCGAATATATCTGAAACCCAGTTCTGCAAATGGGATTTGGTATGACTGCTTTCTTCAAAAGGCTTAGTTTCGTACGCCATATCCAGGAACAATTGCATGTTGTACTCTGAAGGTTTAATATCCCCCACATTCAATACCCACAAACGATCAGATTTAGTCTGATAAGCTTTCATCATTTCTTCGCGGATTAGCCCCGGATGTGTGGTGCTCAACCACAGGTAGTCGTGCGGACGCCCCCAATATGAAGCGTGATAGTAAACTCCAGAGCCGCCTGCCCTGGAATTTTCCTTTCCATTGTTTAAGCGCTGGATGTATCCATAATTGTCATCCGGCCAAACCAGGGTGATGTCTTCCGGCAGTTTAATCCCCCCATCGTAAATGTCCAGTACCTCTTTATACACGGTAAATACTTGTGGAACAGCAGCAGGATTCGGATTGATGTATTTTTGCAATAGCTTCCTTTGATCCTGAATAATTCCCTCGAGTAAAGGAATGGCTTCTTTCACACTTTTTACACCTTCCATACCGCTATCATGAACACCACGCATACCTACTGTATATACAGCATCGTTATTTTTACTTTCTTTCACCCGATCTTCCCAGTATTGATGCACCGCATCTTTATTGGTCAGGTAATTGAAAGCACCCCTATTTTTAGTCCATTCGCTTACATTATTGCGTAACATGGGTTCTGCATGAGAAGATCCAACCACAATGGAGTAATCAGCGGCCGCCTTTTCATTACCAGGATAGTGGT
>Ga0247805_1001102_pt1 | contig 13183 bp, 13 predicted proteins | sample UWRJL044104R1_FD_180930 | JGI IMG/M metagenome (GOLD analysis project Ga0247805, IMG submission 180930) | Plant litter microbial communities from Arlington Agricultural Research Station in Wisconsin, United States - UWRJ-L044-104R-1 | ecosystem: Environmental > Terrestrial > Plant litter >...
CAGTCTACCGTTTCCGGACGGCCGGTTTTCACGCCGCAAAATCCGCACGAACGCGTACAGGTATTTCCGAGGATCATGAATGTCGCTGTTCCTTCACCCCAGCATTCGCCCATGTTTGGGCAGCTTCCTGAGGTGCAAATCGTGTTGAGTTTGTATTTGTCAACGAGGCCGCGAAGCTCGGTATATTTTTGTCCGATCGGCAGTTTTACCTTCAGCCATTTGGGCTTCCCGATGGGTAAAGTATTGTCTAAAACCGTTTCCATACTTGCAAATTTTGAAGCACAAAGATAAGGATTGTTTTGATTTAAACCGTTAATTTCATGTTAGTGAAAAGCGTTGGTTTGTTGGTGAAAATCGAGATGAAAAATTCAGTTTTTCGATTTTATTTTTTGAAAATAGCAATTTGAAAGTTCATTTTTTTTGCGAGGAATAAGCGATCGAAGTTTTTAAAACGCCCATTCCGTAAATGGTGCTTCGTTTAAAATTGATCGATGACGCTTCTTCGAAATATCTGGTTGGGCAGGTGATTTCGGCAATTTCTATCCCTAAAAAGCAAATCTGCGCGAGCATTTGGTTGTCAAAAACAAAATCATCGGAATTTTTGTGATAGGAAATCTTTTGAAGCACATTATAAGAAAAAGCGCGGAATCCGGTGTGGTATTCAGATAATTTTTGTCCCATCAGGATATTTTGAAACAGTGTCAGGAACCGGTTTGCAATATATTTGTACAACGGCATGCCGCCATGAAGTGCGCCTTTCCCTAAAATCCGGGAACCTAAAACCACTTCGTAGACCTCATTTGCAATTAGATAACACATAGAATGAATCAGTTTTGGCGTGTATTGGTAATCCGGGTGCAGCATCACGACAATGTCTGCCTGCAAGCTTAACGCCTTGTCGTAACAGGATTTTTGGTTTCCTCCATAACCTTTATTTGAATTGTGACGAATGACATGCTGAATGCCGATTTTGCGTGCAATTTCAATAGTCATGTCCCAACTGAAATCATCCACGAGAATGACTTCGTCAACAATGTCAAACGGAATTTCGTTGTAGGTTTTTTCGAGTGTTTTCGCCGAATTATAAGCAGGCAAAACAACGATAACTTTTTTATTTTTGATCATAACAAGCGATTGGCTTTTGTTTCAAAAATAATACAGTTTAGGGCATATTGATCTTAATTAAATAAAAAAAGCAGCACCCGAACAGCGCTGCCTCCAAAAATGGGGTTATGTACCCAAATTATTGCTTAACGACCTTATCGGTAAACTGCCCCGATGCGGTCGTGGTTTTCATAATGTAGATACCTGATGGCAAATCAAGCGGAATGTCATTTGTGCCGGATTTCAAAGCTGATTTCAAAAGCATTTGCCCACCTAAATTGTAAATTTCCGCGTTTCCAGATTCTTCCGTTTCTATTGAAATCAATCCTGAATTTGGGTTTGGATAGTATGAAAATTTAGTATTTTCAAAGGCAGTTGTTTCAAGGAGGCAGCTGGTGAACGGCGTAAAAGTAACCAATCCCAAAGCCGCATTGTCCACCTGATGGCTGATGACATTTTCAACTGTTTCGGCCGTTGGTGTTGTGCCCTCAATCCAGCAATTGTTTACAGCGCTGATTGGCAAAGCGGTGTTGTTGAATAAAGCATAAGTCTGCCCGCCATTGGCATTTTCAGAGAAAATATTTCCGCCTTCGTTGAACGTAGCTTCGTCATTGCTACCCAAATTAATGTTTGCAGTTCCAATAACCGTAATTCCCCATAAGTTCCTGCGGATTTGGTTTTGGCTGGCAATGATGTTCATGGTTGCAGCTCCTGTGGCATTTAGCGAAATCCCGCTTCCACCTAGGTTTGGTGAATTTTGGGTATTGTTGTCTTCGATAATATTTCCGCGGATGTAACCTGAAGAATTTGCCCCGGCAACTGTAATTCCGTACCGATTGTCGGTAATGATATTGTTATCGATGACGACTTTATTCAAATTCCCTAAAAGGCTTGACGCTGAAATTCCGCCCACCATAAGGAGTTCGCGGTTTCCTTTGATAGTATTTCCTGTAATCCTGATGGTGTCATTTCCGCTTGGGCCCATATTGATTTGCGGACGGTTCGTATTTGAAGTGTTGTTGCCTTCAATATAATTGTTTGTAATAATGGCTGCTACTTCCTGATTTGCACCCGATCCTAAAGCCGGAACCACATTAAACGTAAATCTTGAGTTGTCGACAATCGGTCGTCCTGTTGAAAAAGAAATGGCTGCGCTGGTTGTTGTTCCTGCCACATGATATGACATCGAACAATTGTACATTTGGAAATTTCCGGTCGAAGCGCGTATTCCTTTTCCGTAATTAATGGTAACATTCCTAAGAAATCCGGTCGAATTTTCCTCAAATCTAATGCTGTCATAAGGCGCCGCAATGTTTGAAGCGGTGATCAAAATGTTTTCGGCATCGGCTGTAAAAGTTCCCGCAACTTCAAGCTGAACGTTGGCATCAATATGTAACACTGTAGTTTCAGTGATTGAAAAAGTATCAGCTGAGGCAATAGTCAGGTTTTGTGAAAGCGTATAGATTCCGTCAGAAAACGATAATACGCCGGCAGGTGCATTGATGAGAATATCGTTAAGTCCCCAGTTTACGCCGGTTCCAGGAGTAGTATATTGGGAATAGCCGACTATGGGAAGTATGGTTGCCAATAATAAAAGTAAAATTTTTTTCATCGGATCGGATTTGAGTTGAACTTAAAGTTACGGCTTAAATCAAAAACGAAGGGTTAAAAATAAGTTAATTGCTGTGCCTTAAAATAGAAAAGCCTGCTTCTCGGGATGAAAAACAGGCTTCCGATTATTTTTTTTGGTTATTCAGGAATATGCAATGCCGCACAAACTTGTTCATAACTCATGTTTTCGTATACCGATCGTTTTGCGGCGACACCACCGGGAATAATCACATAACGCATTTCCACGCCGGTGCCAATTGAAACGACTCCTCCACCGTCATGGCGGAACCTGAAAAGTTTAAGATTTCCGACAGCTGGTATCGATGTCACTGTATTTGCAAAGCCACCTGCTATCGAAGTGTAAGGCGTAGGTAAAATATTGGTTGCATCAAATTTAAGATAAGATAAAACAACGCCTTTTTCCAATACATCTGCGGTAATCTCAGGTGCTGCAAAATCGTAAGCCCTACCGGCAGTTCCGTCTATTGTGACATTCGTTCCTGCAGGGATGGTGAGCCATTCGCTGTAAATTACGTTTGCTGTTCCGGTTGCTCCGTCAATGCCATTTTTTCCGTCTGTTCCATCGTCTGAACACGAACTGTTTGACAACGCCATGGCAATAATCATAAGAAAACTGCCGATTTTCGAGATTGGTTTCATACTATAGTTTTTAAATTATTTTTCGAAATTACAGTACTTTAACCATATTGAAAATTACCAATATACGAATGGGCGTTTTTAATATACCAACAACGTGAATATGCGATTTTTTTCTAAAATTCCGGCAGTTCGTATAAATGTTGCTATTTTTGCGCTTCTAAAAATGACAAATATGGAAGTTAAAGACAGCAACGGAAATCTATTGAATGATGGCGACTCTGTAACGGTAATTAAAGACCTAAAGGTCAGAGGTTCATCAGATGTAATCAAAAGGGGAACAATGGTTAAAAACATTCGATTAACAGATGATCCGGCAGAAATCGATTGCCGCGTCAACAAGACCGCCATGGTGCTCAGAACCGAATTTGTAAAAAAAGCATAAAAAAAGCAGGACATTTGACCCTGCTTTTTCAATTTATAAATCTGGGATTATTGCATTTGTACGGAAATAGGCAAATTGTAGGCCGTTCTTACGGGTTTGCCATTCATGATTCCAGGCGACCATTTGATCTTCAGGGCTTTTAAAACCCGGATCGCTTCTTTATCCAACCCGTAACCTGGATTGCGCAGTACTTTAATGTCGGTCATCGAACCATCTTTTTCAATGACGAAAGCCACTAAGATCTTGATGGTTTTGTTTTCGTCAATCTCCGGTTTTTCAAAATTGCTGCCGACATATTTGTAGAATTTCTCAATTCCGCCCGGAAATTCAGGAAGCTTGTCTAAAACAGCAGTGATCACCGGTGTGTTTGTATTGACCGGAGCTTCAACAACTGCCGTTCCGTTTCCGCCAGTTGACGGGTTTTCAGTTGGCGTTGCGGTTCCGCTTCCCTGGCTATCATTTGGCTGGTTGGTTGCAGGCTGACTCTTAGTGGTCACATCATCAGGCTTTTCTGTGCCCGACACGACAGTAGTGTGGCTGCTGAGTTGCTTTTGGTTGGTAACAGGCGCAGCAGCTGCCGCTTTTTTAGGAAGCATCACTTTCGTGGATTTCGGGATCACCGGATTGGCGATTTTTACAATTTTCAGCACTTCCCAGTCTTTATCGACAGGCAACACTTCAGGCTTGGCTCCGAACGAACTCAGCAGCATGGTCAAGCTCGCAAAGGTTCCGATAAATAAAATTCCGAAAACGAAAGCGGCTAAAGTGGTTCGGTCGCTATTTTTCCGCAATTGATAGGCACCATACATTTTGTTTTTGCCCTCAAAAACAAGATCGAGCCATTTTTTTTCATAGATACTAACATTTGGCATAATAAAAATTTAATTGGTTAGGTAACTATGTTTCATAAGTGAAGTCGTTTTAACATATAACTTCAGATATGTATAAAAAATTATGTAAAAATTAAGAAATTTTTACTTTGCAGGTTTAGCGCTTGTTTTCGATGATTTCGGCGAGAAGTTTTTTGGCGCGCAACAATTTGATTTTGACATTGCTCAAAGGCTCGGCCAATTGATCAGCGATTTCCTGATAACTCAATTCCTGAAAATACCGAAGCTGAATGACTTCCTGATAATGCGGTTTCAATTGCTTAATGCATTGCAGTAAACTAGAAAGGTTTTGTTTTGCAATAAGCTCATCTTCAGCAGATGGCGCCGTGTCTGCAACGTTATAAGCGGCGTTGTCTTCGTTGTCGGTAATGTCGATGAAAAGAGACGATTTCTTTTTTCGGAGCAAATCGATGTGAACGTTTTTTGCAATCGCGATGAGCCAGGTATTGAATTGGAATTCAGGGTTGTACATCGCAATTTTGTCGAAAGCTTTTGAGAAAGTTTCGATTGTAATATCTTCGGAATCGGTTTCGTTTTCCGTACGCTTCAGCATAAATCCGTAAACTTCATTCCAATAATGATCCAATAGAAAAGTGAAGGCATTTTGGTCTCCGCGCTTCGCTTTTTCTATGTACGCTGTTATTTCCAATGTACCGGTTTTGAAAAGACGTTGCTCAGAAAGATATTCAATTGGGTAAAAATCAACGTGATTTCAATGATCGGAAACCAATACATCACATCTTTTTCCTTTAATTTTCCCGCCGAAAAGCCAAGTGTAAGCCAGGCAAATAAATACCGGAATCCGATTAATCCCAAAACGATGATCCATTGAAATCGAAATGCCAAAAGGACAATCGGTAAAATGATAAACAGCAATTGCGACAGGTAAAAAACGGCCAATTGCGACCGGTCGAAAGGTTTGTAAAAAGAAGCTGTAGAAACATGCCGCCTTTTTTGGGTGAACCATTCTTTAAAGGTTTTTTTCGGTTCCGAATACGTAAAACTGTCCGGCGTATAACAAATCGTCGTGTTTTTTGCAGTCGCCGCCTGGTTGATAAACAAATCGTCATCGCCAGAGCGTATTTTCATGTGATCAATAAATCCGTTTACGTTAAAAAATTCTTCTTTTTTGTATGCCAGGTTGCGCCCAACGCCCATGTACGGATGCCCGGCTTTCGCCCATGAAAAATACTGCACTGCTGTCAGCATCGTTTCAAAACGGATGATTTTATTCAGGAACGAGTTTGCGATTTTTTCGTATTTTCCGTAACCTAAAACAATCGTTTTCTGCAAAGTGAACTGCGAAGTCATGTCTTTGATCCAGTCTTTTGATGTCGGATAACAGTCAGCGTCGGTAAAGAGTAAGTATTCTTTTCGGGCTGCTTTTATGCCAAGCGTCAGCGCAAATTTTTTGTTGCCCCAAAATGCCTCGTTATTTTCTACTTTAACCAATTTAATGTTTGGATATTGCTTTTCAAAGGCTTCAAAAAGTTCCAATGTTTCATCGCTTGAAGCGTCGTCGATCAATACGATTTCAAAATCAGGATAATCCTGTTCGGCAAGGATCGGGATGAATTTAATGACGTTTTCCTCTTCGTTTTTTGCACACACGATCACTGAAACCGGAATGCGTTTCGGGTTGCTTTTCTGCGTTTTCGAATACGCAAATTTCCCAAAAATCACCAGATAATAGAAAAGCTGAATGGCAACAACGACGGTAAAAAGATAAAAAGTAATAGTCAACATATAAGCAGGTTGTCTTTTAAAAACGTGTGCAAAGGTACAAATTCAAATAGGAATATTAAATGCAGCTTTGGAATTTGTTGAGAACTTTATTCGACAGAAATTTTGCAGAACAGTAGCAAAAATCAAATCACATTTACTTCCGCTTCAATCGAAATTCCGAATTTTTCTTTGATCGTTTGCTGAATGTTTTTCGACACATTTAAAATTTCCTGCCCCGTTGCGTCTCCGTAATTGACCAAAACAAGCGCCTGGTTTTTATGGATGCCGGCATCACCGAAGCGTTTGCCTTTAAATCCAGCCTGTTCAATGAGCCAGCCAGCCGGAACTTTAACTTCGGTTTCAGACACTTCGTAATATTTCATTTCCGGGAATTTGGCGTAGATCGGGGTGAATTCGGCTTTAGTAATGATCGGATTTTTAAAGAAACTTCCGCTATTCCCGAGTTCTTTCGGATCGGGCAATTTACTTTGGCGGATTGCGATTACTGCGTCGCTAACGTCTTTTAATGTTGGCGTAATAATGTTTTGCTTCGACAGTTCAGAACTGATATCACCGTATGAAATATTGATTTTATGATTGTGTTTCGTCAGTTTAAAAACAACTGAAGTAATGACGTATTTGTCTTTTTCTTCATGCTTGAAAACGCTTTCACGATATCCAAAATGGCATTCAGATTTGGTAAAAGTGCGGAGTTCTTGAGTCTCAATTTCCATTGCTTCACACGACACGAAAGTATCTTTGATCTCGGTTCCGTAAGCACCGATATTCTGGATTGGAGTCGTGCCGACATTGCCTGGAATCAGCGACATATTTTCGAGTCCGCCAAAATGTTGCCCGATCGTAAACAGCACGAATTCGTGCCAGTTTTCCCCGGCCATCGCTTCAATCTCTACAAAATCATCGTTTTCTTTGATGATTCGTATGCCTTTTAAATCGACATGGATCACAAGTGCATCAATGTCCTGCGTCAATAGCATGTTGCTGCCGCCGCCAAGAATGAATTTTTTCTCGTTCGGATTTTGCTCTAAAATATCCTTCAATTCTGCAATCGAACGCACCGAAATAAATTTTCTTGCGTTGGCCGCAATGCCGAAAGTATTGTATTTTTTTAAAGAAAATTGGTTCTGGATTTCCATGTAAAGTTAGGATTCGTCGCTCGTTAAAGCGCGGTTCAGGAATTCATTCAACGGTTTCAATGCGATTAATTTTACAGCTGTTTTTTTGACAAAATCTTTATGGTTCAAATCTTTATCATCAATTTTTGCCGATGCTGTAAAGCTTTTGAGTTTTAGGAATTCAATTGCCGGATGGTCTTTTTCAAAATCTTTGGGCGATGTTTTTAGTGCATTGTTTCGGTCCAATTCGCCAAAAACCGATTTAAAACGCTTGTCGTTTACAATATCTTCTAGTTCGTCATAAAAAAATGCGATCTCCTTCCTGACTTTTTTCAGGTCAGGGTTTTCAGGAGAATACAATCCTGCTGCGATGAAACTTGCACCATTTTCAATATGAACGTAATATCCCGAAAGATTCGTGTTTTTCGATCCGGCCGACATCCAGATGCCCATGTGTGTTTTGTAAGGCGACTTGTCCTTACTAAAGCGAATGTCGCGGTTTACACGAAACACGCAGTTTTTGACTTCAAGATGATCGAGCGTATGGTCGTTCGGCTTCATTTCGTCGAGGAAATCCTGGACCAGCTGGTGGTATTCTTTTTTATAGGATTCATAACGCGTCCTGTTGGCCAGAAACCAGTCGCGGTTGTTATTTTTCTTTAAATCGTCAAGAAATTTCAGGCTTTCTTTTGAAATCATTGCAGTTGTAATTTTAGGTCGTTCTCGCTGATAAAACCCTTATGCATCCACGTTTGTTTGCCATTCTCGTACAAGATCAGCACCGGAAGTTCGTCAAGTTTCATTTCAGAAACCAGCGTTTTATTTTCATCGGCGTTAAGCCTCGAAAAGCTCATTTTGCCTTTCAGATCGCTTTGCATTTTGAGTAAATAAGGCGCCATTTTCTTACAAGGCTCACACCAATCAGCATAGAAATTGACTAATACTTTGTTATCGGATTTGATTAAATCACCATATTCCTGGGGGCACATTCCGACGATTTTGTCGCTTGGTTTGGAAAATCCAGCAGCATTCCATTTCATAATGCCGCCTTCAAGATTGTACACTTCGGTAAAGCCGAGTTCGCTGAGCTTGTCTGCTGCTTGTTTGCTGCGTCCGCCCACTTTGCAATACACGAAAACAGGTTTGAACTTGTCGTATTTTGAAGCGTTGGAAATGAAAGATGGATCGTTCCAGTTTACATTTTCCGCCTTGTCCAAATGCTCACCAGAAAATTCTTCGGGCGTGCGCACATCCAGGATTTGCGCATTCGGAGTAGCTTTTATTTTATCGGCGTAAGCTGCAGCCGGAATGGTCTGGACGTTTTTGGATTGGGCGTTGCAGCCCATAATAAACCAGAAAGGACTAATAATAGCGAAGATTTTTGCTTTCAATTTGTGCAGATTTTAATGTTTGCTAAATTACAAATTTTGACAATCAAAAAAAGATTTTTGTTTTATTAAAGCAACGCCGTACATCCAAATTTCGACATAATTTTCTGTGCGCAGTTCGGTTTCAAAGATTAAAGATTTTGTAACTCTGATGCGTCGATTTTATCACAGTTTCAGTACGTTCCGGATGCGTGTCCGAAATGAACAATTGCCCAAACTCATCATTGTTGACCATTTCTACAATTTTTCCAACGCGCGTTTCATCCAGTTTGTCAAAAATGTCATCAAACAACAAAATCGGTTTTTCGCCGCATTTTTTTTTAATGAAGTCGAATTGTGCGAGCTTTAGCGCGATCAGGAAAGTTTTCTGCTGCCCTTGCGAACCGAACTTCTTGATCGGGTAGTGGTCGATTTCAAATGAAAGATCATCTTTGTGAATTCCGACCGAAGTATATTGCAACGCACGGTCTTTTGCAATGTTTTCCTGTAAAAGCGTCAGCAAATCTTTCTCTGCCAAAAGACTGTCATATACCAATTGTACTGTTTCAGATGAGTCAGTAATGGCCTCATGGTGCTTTTTAAAAATCGGAATAAAATCGGCCAGGAAAATTTTACGCTTTTCAAAAATGCGCTGCCCGAGATCGTTCAGCTGCTCATTATAAATGGATAAGGTGTCATTTTCGAAAATGTGGTTCGATGCAAAATATTTAAGCAAAGCATTGCGCTGGCTTAAAACTTTTTGGTATTGAATCAGTTCCTGCAAATATTTTGCGTCAAGCTGCGAAATTACCGAATCGATAAATTTGCGCCTCGTTTCACTGCCTTCAACGATCAAATCGCGATCGGCGGGCGAAATAATTACGAGCGGAATAAACCCAATGTGGTCTGAAAATTTATCGTATTGTTTTCCGTTGCGTTTCAGGATTTTTTTCTGGCCTCTTTTAAGGCTGCAAACGATTTGCTCCTTGCGGCTTTTGATTTCAAATTCGCCGTCGATCACAAAAAACTCTTCGCCATGCCTGATATTCTGCACCGCAAGCGGATTAAAGTAACTTTTTCCATACGACAGATGGTAGATCGCGTCGAGCACATTGGTTTTCCCAATGCCGTTTTTTCCTGTAAAACAATTGATCTTGCGGTCAAAATCGAAATCGGCTTCGGCAAAATTTTTATAATTGAAAAGGGAGATCTTCTTTAAATACATCTTGAAATGTCGCGGTGCTACTGCCAAATGACAGTTTCTGAAAGCGGCTGCAAATTACCGAAAATTATCCATAAAATCTCCAATTGATCGTTTTGGAAAAGAAAAAATTATGAACAGCAACCTGCTGATTTTTTATAAAATAAATTAAATTTTCTTATTTGAATATAAAATCGATTTTTTTTATGTGGGTTTGAATAAAAATTTTATTTTTGCGGCTCACTAATTTAAATTAAATGGCAACGTATAATAAAAGAGGTTACAAAGCTCCAAAAGAAAAAGAAGAAAAATTAGACGATAACTTTATTGAGGATGTAAATGTTGACGAAAAAGACAGTACAACCGCAGGGGTATTCAATTCTTTGGATGCGACGGCTTCTAAAACTGAAGAATGGTTCGAGAAAAACCAAAAAGCCATCTTTGGGATTGTAGGTGCTTTGGCGCTTGTCGTTGTTGGGTATGTAGCATATCAAAAATTTGTGGTAGGCCCGAAAGAAGACGATGCGGCAAACGAAATCTTCGAAGCGCAGCAAAATTTTCAGAAAGCGACTGACGGAACCGGAAAATCAGCCGATTCATTATACAATTTAGCCTTGAAAGGATCTGAAGGAAAATTCGGATTTGTCGATATCGCTGATAAATATTCAGGAACAGATGCTGCAAATCTGGCGCATTATTACGCCGGAATTTCTTACCTGAACTTAGGGAAATATACAGAAGCGATTGCTTCATTAGAAAAATTCAAAACCGATGACATGATCCTGGGCGCTTTGGCGAAAGGAGCGATCGGAGATGCTTATTCACAAAAAAATCAGCCAAAAGAAGCGTTGGACTTTTACATCAAAGCATCTGAGATGAACAAAAATGATCTTACAACGCCACGTTTCCTGGTAAAAGCAGGGCAAGCAGCGTTAGCAAGCGGAAACAAAGCCGATGCCTTGAAATATTTCAACGAAGTAAAAGAGAAATACGAAAATACACCAGAAGGTTCTTCAGTTGATGCCTTGATCGGACTGGCTCAATAAAGAAAGATATCAAAATTGAAAGATGAGAATTGAGATCGTAAAAAGATTCCTCAATTCTCATTTTTTTTTAACCAGTTTTCAATACTAAAATCTCAATACTACAAAAATGGCTACCGCAAATAAAAACCTCTCCAATTACGATAAAAACACCATCCCAAACGCAAAGGATTTCCGGTTTGGAATTGTAGTTTCAGAATGGAACGACCACATTACAAACGGCCTTTATTCCGGTGCCGAAGCTGCGCTTTTAGACTGCGGCGCGCTGCCAAAAAACATCATCCGCTGGAATGTTCCCGGAAGTTTCGAACTCATTTATGGTGCCAGCCGCATCACCCAAACACACGAGCTCGACGTGGTCATCACGATCGGCTGCGTCATCAAAGGCGAAACGATGCACTTTGAATTTGTCTGCGAAGGCGTCACCCAAGGCATCAAAGACCTCAATGTCAAAGGCGATGTTCCTGTAATTTTCTGTCTTTTAACAGATAATAACGAACAACAATCCATTGACCGCAGCGGCGGAATTCACGGGAACAAAGGAACTGAAGCCGCCATCGCCGCAATCAAAATGGCCGATTTGAGGAGAAGCAGTAAAGTTTCAAAGTAGCAGAGTTTCTGCAGCCGCAAGCTTTACAAACAAGTTCGTGTCTTTTTAGACTTTCGAATGATTTGGGCGTTGCCTTCGGCCGGGCTATTGTTTCAATCTTTTGTTCGTGCCTCACAAAAGGATTTTCACGGCTATCCCTAACGCTCAGGAAGTTTTTCGGGAACAAACCCAAAATCAGGATCCCAAACTTTTTAACGCGCAGTAACTTTAAAACTTACGTACTCAAGTACTCCGGTACTCAGCGACTCAGCGATACTTTTCCCCAGCTACTTTTGTGAAAACTTTCTTATTTCCAACCTTTTTCCATTCGGCATAAATTCCGTACTTTTGAAAGTCGTTTTACGAACCAAAACGCTGCTAACCAACAAACACAAATGTCCAGCATCATCCAATTGCTTCCCGACCACGTTGCCAACCAGATTGCTGCCGGTGAAGTCGTGCAGCGCCCGGCTTCCGTAGTCAAAGAACTGCTGGAAAATGCCGTCGATGCCAAAGCCACCGACATCAAACTGATCATCAAAGATGCCGGAAAATCACTCGTCCAGGTCATCGACAACGGCGTTGGCATGAGCGTTACCGATGCGCGTTTGTGCTTCGAGCGCCACGCCACTTCTAAAATCCGCCAGGCCGAGGATTTGTTTTCTTTGTACACGAAAGGTTTTCGCGGCGAAGCGCTTGCTTCGATTGCCGCGATCGCGCACGTTGAAATGAAAACGCGACAGGAACAAGAAGAACTCGGCACGCACATTGTCATCGAAGGCAGCAAATTTGTTTCACAGGATGTTGCCGTATTGCCACGCGGCACGTCATTTGCAGTCAAAAATTTATTTTTCAATATTCCGGCCAGGCGTAATTTCCTCAAATCGGAAACTGTCGAGCACAGGCACATTGTTGATGAGTTCCAGCGCGTCGCATTGGCACACCCAAACATTCATTTCACGTATTATCATAACGGAGGCGAGTTGTTCAATTTGCCACCATCAAATTTCCGCCAGCGCATTGTCAATATTTTAGGGGGAAAAACAAACGAGAAGCTTGTTCCGGTTAAAGAAGAAACCGAAATCGTCTCAATCGCCGGATTTGTCACCAAACCCGAATTTTCTAAAAAGAACCGTGGCGAACAGTTTTTCTTCGTCAATGACCGTTTTATTAAAAGCGGTTATTTGCACCATGCAATCATGGCGGCTTACGAAGGTTTGCTCAAAGACGGCTGCCAGCCCGGATATTTCCTTTATCTGCAAGTACCGCCAAATACGATCGACATCAACATTCACCCAACAAAAACCGAGATCAAGTTTGACGACGAGCACGCCTTGTACGCGATTCTGAGATCTGCTGTAAAGCATAGTTTAGGACAATTCAATGTGTCGCCGGTACTTGATTTTGAGCGCGATTCGAACCTTGATACGCCGTATGCTTACAAAGATGCCGAAGCGTCGTTTCCAACGATCCAG
>Ga0247805_1001103_pt1 | contig 13180 bp, 9 predicted proteins | sample UWRJL044104R1_FD_180930 | JGI IMG/M metagenome (GOLD analysis project Ga0247805, IMG submission 180930) | Plant litter microbial communities from Arlington Agricultural Research Station in Wisconsin, United States - UWRJ-L044-104R-1 | ecosystem: Environmental > Terrestrial > Plant litter >...
GGGTATTGTCATCAATACCGCCACCCCAATTTTGAGCCTTTGCCGCATTCAGAAAAAAAATGCCTGCCAATAAAAGGTACAACTTTGGTTTCATGCTTATCGGTTCTATTTTAAGATCAGGGGTTAATTTAGCTATTTTTGTCCGGTATATATGGTACTGATACCAAACGTTAAACGAATTTCTTTAGTTTGTTTAAATCCAACCTTCTCCATCAATTCCACAAAAGCATCTCCATCTGGAAAAGCCGACACCGACTCTGGCAAATAGGTATATGCACTGTTGTCTTTAGAAAACAGTTTACCAAAATGTGGTAAAATCTGCTTAAAATAAAAATTGTAAGCCTGTTTAATGGGGAAAGCACGTGGTTTTGAGAATTCAAGAATTACAATTTTCCCACCTGGTTTTAAAACCCGAAACATATCCGACAGTCCTTTTGCCAGGTTTTCATAATTCCGCACACCAAAAGCCACTGTGATGGCATCAAAATGATCGTTGTCAAAATGTAAACCTTCAGAATCGCCCATTTGCACTGAAAAAACACCGCCAAAATTGCGTTCCGCAATTTTTTTACGGGCCACATTCAGCATACCATCAGAAATGTCAACACCGATTATTTTCTCTGGCTGCAAAATCGTGATTGCTTCAAAAGCAAAATCTCCAGTTCCGGTGGCCACATCGAGCATCACCCTTGGTTTAATTGATTTTAGTTCTCTTATGGCCCTTTTACGCCATAGGATGTCAATTCCCAGAGAAAGAAAGTGATTTAAAAAGTCGTACTTTTTCGATATATTATCAAACATCGAAGCTACCTGCTCTTTCTTAGTAGCCGTTTCGGATTGGTAAGGTGTAATGTTTTCGTTCATCGCTGGCAGCAAAGATAAGTATCTTTGAAACCAATATGAGTTTACACTCATACTAATTTTCTACCTTTGTAAAATGATTATAAAATCAGCAACATTTATTTGCAGCAATACCAAAGTCTCGGCTTTGCCAGTAGCCAACATGCCAGAGTATGCCTTTATTGGCCGTTCTAATGTAGGAAAGTCTTCTTTGATCAATATGCTGGTTAACCAGCACGGCCTTGCAAAAACTTCGCAAAGACCAGGTAAAACCCAATTAATCAACCACTTTCTAATTAACGAAAAATGGTATATTGTCGATTTACCAGGCTATGGCTATGCCAAAGTATCCAAAAGCAGCCGAGAGAACTGGGAAAAATTCATTCGCAACTACATCACTAAACGTGAAAGTCTGCAATGCGTTTTTGTGTTGATCGACAGCCGTTTGGAGCCACAAAAAATCGATCTAGAATTTTGCTGCTGGATGGGGGAAATTCAAATTCCATTTGCATTGGTGTTTACCAAGGCGGATAAACAATCGGCCGTAAAAACAGATCAGAACGTAGCCGCATTTAAAAAAGCACTGGGTGGCTGGTTTGAAGAAATCCCTTCCTGTTTTGTAACATCTGCTGAAAAAGGAGCCGGACGTGATCAGGTACTTGGCTTTATTGAAGAAGTAAACCTGGATTTTGTGATGCCTGTTTTAGCCCCAAAAGAAACCCCGAATACGAATAACTATTAAGATACATGAAGAAGTATTTTTCTCTGGTTTTGTTTGCACACTCCATTTTCGCCTTGCCTTTTGCAATGATCGGATTTTTTCTGGGTGTAACCACAACTGACAATCCGTTCAACTGGATCAAACTTGCACTGGTACTTTTGTGTATGGTGTTTGCCAGAAATGCTGCTATGGCATTTAACAGGTATCTGGACCGGAATATTGATGCTAAAAATCCACGTACAGTGATGCGTGATATACCCGCCGGTAGGGTATCGGCCAATGAAGCCCTACTTTTTGTCATCTTCAACTGTGTCTTGTTTATCATCACAACCGCATTTATCAACAGTTTGTGTCTCTATCTGTCGCCTGTGGCGCTATTTGTAGTCCTTTTTTACAGTTACACCAAAAGGTTTACTGCTTTGTGCCATCTGGTTCTTGGCTTAGGTCTTTCTCTCGCCCCCATTGGTGCATATATTGCCGTAACTGGTGTATTTAATCTGGTTCCGGTATTGTACTCCTTTGCTGTACTGTTTTGGGTAAGTGGTTTTGACATCATTTATGCCCTACAAGATGAAGATTTTGACAAAGCTGAAAAACTACATTCAATTCCGGCTGCACTGGGCATAAAAAATGCACTCAGGCTGTCCGTGGTATTGCATGTACTTTCAGCAACTTGTGTCATCCTACCTATATTTTACAGCCATTTTAGCTGGTTCTATTACCTGGGCGTAGCTTTTTTCTGCTGCATGCTCATTTACCAGCACTTGCTGGTGAAACCAAACGACATCAGTAAAGTGAACCGGGCATTTGCCACCACAAACGGCTTCGCTTCAGTAATTTTTGCCGCCTGTTTTTTAATTGATGCTTTTTTAAGAACTCATTTCAACTTTTAAATTCCATGATTAACCTGACCATACCTCAAAAAATTAGGACTTATATCCCACAACAACTGGACATCAAATGGGAAAACCTTGAACCCATTTTCAATGAGCTTCTGGCCCGACCGATTGACAATGTAACAGAACTGGAACAATGGTTAAAGGACAAAAGTGAACTTGAAGCAGCACTGGAAGAAGACTTTGCCTGGAGATACATCAAAATGAGTTGCGATACCGGCAATGAACAACTGGTAGAAGCTTTTCAGTATTTTGCTACGGAAATTGAACCAAAAATCTCTCCGGTAGCGAATTTGCTGAACCAGAAATTTAATGACAGTGCTTATATTGATGAGTTGGATCAGGAGAAATTCTTTGTATACATCAGGTCAATCCGTAAAGCCATAGAACTATACCGTGAAGAAAACGTAGAGCTGTTGACCAAATTACAGGTTGCCCAGCAAAAATATCAGGGCATTACCGGTGCAATGACTGTGCTGATCAACGATCAGGAATACACGTTGGAGCAAGCGGCAAACTTCATTAAAGATACCGACCGCGCTATCAGACAGCAAGCCTGGGAAACCATACAGCAACGTCGCCTGATTGATCAGGACGATTTAAATATCCTATTTGATGAGTTGATCGTAATGCGGCACCAGGTAGCTTTAAATGCTGGTTTTGAAAACTATAGAGATTATATGTTCCAGGCATTGGGACGCTTTGACTATACCCCTCAGGATTGCTATCATTTCCACGAAGCGATTGAAAAGCACATTGTACCGCTATTGAAGGAACAAGCAGACCAAAGGGCTGTTGCTTTAAATATCGAGGTATTGAAACCCTGGGATATGGAAGTGAGCACGACCGGGAAACCGGCGCTAAAGCCATTCAAGGATGGTAATGAATTAATTGATAAGAGCATCAGTTGTTTCAACGCCATCAACCCTGAATTGGGACAAAAGCTGGCGATCATGAAAGAAAACAACCTGTTCGACGTAGAAAGCAGGAAGGGTAAAGCACCAGGCGGCTATAACTATCCGTTAGCAGAAACTGGTGCACCTTTCATTTTCATGAACTCGGCCAATTCATTCCGCGACCTGACGACCATGGTACATGAAGGTGGCCATGCGATCCATACATTCCTGACTGCAAATCTGGAACTGAACGACTTTAAGCACTGCCCATCAGAAGTTGCAGAATTGGCTTCGATGAGTATGGAATTGATATCGATGGACAACTGGAATATCTATTTCGACAATGACGCCGATTTAATCCGTGCAAAGAAAGAACAATTGATAGACGTGCTCAAAACACTGCCATGGGTAGCGGTAATTGATCAGTTCCAACACTGGATTTACACCAACCCAACGCATAATGCAGCGGATCGTGAAGAAGCTTTCAAACAAATATATACCCGTTTTGGCGCCGGTTTCAGCAACTGGGATGGGCAGGAAAAACAACTGGCCAATTTATGGCAAAAACAATTGCATTTGTTTGAAGTACCTTTCTATTATATTGAATATGCCATTGCCCAGCTGGGTGCCATAGCGATCTGGAAAAACTATAAAGAAAATCCTTCAAAGGCCCTGGAGCAATATTTAGACGCATTGGCCCTGGGATATACCAAACCGATCAATGAAATCTATGAAACTGCCGGCATTAAATTTGATTTCAGTCAGGCTTACGTTGCAGAACTTGCCCACTTTGTCAAAGATGAATTGCAGAAATTAGGCTAGTTTACAAACTAAATTTATAAGTTTGAATAAACTTAAACTAATTTATGCTTCAAAAACTGTTCAGGAAAAAGTCTATTAGCAAAATACTGGCAGATGCCGAAAAGGGATATGGCGAACATGGAGCCTCTTTACATAAAACACTTGGCGTAAGAGACCTTACGGCATTTGGTATTGCAGCAATTATCGGGGCCGGCATCTTCAGCACCATTGGTAAAGCAAGCGCAGATGGCGGTCCGGCGGTGATCTTCCTGTTCATTTTTACTGCGGTTGCCTGTAGTTTTGCGGCTTTTGCATATGCAGAATTCGCATCTATGGTTCCGGTTTCAGGAAGTGCGTATACTTATTCTTATGTCGCATTCGGTGAAATTGTAGCCTGGATCATCGGCTGGTCGCTCATCATGGAGTACGCCATTGGCAACATTACGGTAGCCATTTCCTGGTCTGATTATTTTACCAGTCTCCTCTCGTCAATACGAATCCCCTGGTTGCACATCAACGGCATTAACCTGCCTGATTGGATGACTATGGATTACCTGACAGCTTATAATGGCCATAAACATGCAGAAGCACTTGTCAATGCCGGAAAAAGCTTTGTCAACCTGGATGACGCTACCCGCATTGCCAACAATGCATGGGTCACTGCTCCAAAGATCGGAAATTTCCACCTTGTAGCAGATTTACCGGCATTGGGGATCATTATCTTCATCACCTGGCTTGTATACCGTGGGATGAAAGAATCCCGCAATGCAAGTAATGCCATGGTAATTGTAAAACTGGCGGTGATTTTACTGGTGCTTTCTGTAGGTATCTTTTATGTAGACACAGCCAATTGGAACCCTTTTGCTCCTAACGGTGTTAGTGGTGTACTGAAAGGAGTTTCGGCTGTATTCTTCGCTTATATCGGCTTTGATGCCATTTCAACCACAGCCGAAGAATGTAAAAATCCGCAGCGAGACCTACCTCGTGGAATGATGTGGGCCATTATCATTTGTACCATATTATATGTAGCCATTGCCCTGGTGCTGACAGGTATTGTGAATTATAAACTGCTTGCTGTTGGCGATCCGCTAGCCTTTGTATTTGACCAGATCAACCTCAAGCTCATGAGCGGTATCATTGCCGTAAGCGCTGTTTTTGCTATGGCAAGTGTATTACTTGTCTTCCAAATGGGCCAACCAAGAATCTGGATGAGCATGAGTCGTGACGGTTTGTTACCCAAATCATTCTCTAAAATTCATCCAAAATATAAGACTCCTTCTTTTGCAACCATTGTAGTTGGTTTTGTTGTGGCCGTTCCTTCTTTGTTCATGAACCTGACGATCGTTACGGATTTATGCTCTATCGGAACCTTGTTTGCCTTTGTATTGGTTTGCGCCGGCGTATTGGTTTTACAAAACCGCCCTGATGTACAAAGGGGGAAATTCAAAATCCCCTATGTAAATGCTAAATACATTGTTCCTGTAGCCTTTATTGCTGCTGTTATTTTTGGTTTCACCAAATTCAAGGCAGAAACTACACACTTTTTATTCAATACGCCAACGATTAATGACCCTGTCCGGATCATCACTTCACTAAATGATACAGAGCTCAAAACCATTAAGAAAGAAATCCAGACAGAACAGGCAAAACTCAACATCATTGACAAAAACACGGATGCTGAAGCTTACCTGAATCAACTGGACGCACAACAATACCAACAGTTTATCGACAATTCTGCGATTGACCAGGAAAAAAAATACGAAAGTGGCTGGGCACTGTTCAAACACAAAATTCCAATGTGGATTTTCTTAGGCATTTGCCTGGTGATCATCTATTTCTGCATTACCAAAAACCTGTCCCTAATTCCCGTACTCGGCCTCATCAGTTGTTTGTACATGATGTGTGAACTGGGCATATCAAATTGGATTGGTTTTGGAATCTGGTTGATTATAGGGCTTGTGGTTTACTTTGCATACGGTTACAAACACAGTAAATTGAATGCAGTCCGGCCTTAATTAAATAAAAACGAAATAATTCCAATTATTAAAATAATCTAGCTATCTTTATAATAACGTATGCGTTATTTATAAAGCATTGCGCTTTGAGCAGTTAGTTCGGGGAGAACTTGAAAGAATTGATCAATAAAATAGCCCTCCTAATTATCCCTATAAAAATTGATTTGGTTGGACGACCAAACAATGAAGGCTCCTCCCCGGAGCCTTATTTATTTGTTTAAATGCTATTATAGATTGTTATCTTACCACAACTGCACCGGAACTTCTCCTTTTTGAATTTGTGCTAAATTAGCCCATAACAGTTTTTCTTTATCTCCACCTTTGATGAAACTGTCTTCGCAGGCTTTTCTCATCATATCCGCAGCTTCTTTTTTCCTACCGGATTTCAAAAGTAAACCGGCATATACAGCTTCAATCGAAAAGTGAGGAAAATATCCTTCTGCCAATTTCACCCATTCCATAGCTTTTGTAAGCATTTTAGGGTTATCTACTATGGAATAGATGGCCTGAGCGGCATCACGCAATTTATAACATATATCCACCATTTGCTGATTGGCAGAGATTCTTTGCATGCTGGTCCAGCCTTCCACCTGAGCTGAATCTTTCTCACCTTTGATATAAGGTTCCCGCATTTTCTGATAAGCCGCTTTATCAGCCGCAATTTTTCCAGGTACATCTAATTTCAATAATCCATTATTAACATAGTCCAAAGCTGCGGGAACCAGTTTTTTTGCATTTTTAGTCCCCTTATAATATTTCATGGTTAGCCCCTTTAAAGTCGCATCCACATCATCACGTTTCATCAGTTCCATCAGTTGTTTTTGCGCAGCCAGCATTACGGTCAGCATTTCTTCCTTATTGTTCTTAATGATTTCCGTGTTGAAGTACTGATAAATCCCAGCATTAGTCACCCCCAACACATAATCGTCCTTTTCTCCTATGCGTGCTTGTACGGCTTTATAGTTCTTGATCACATACTGGTAGAACTTGCCTCCAGGAACGAAAGTCATGTTCGGATCGTAAGCAAATACTGCCTCCATCAATTCTTTATTCTCCAAATCCTCCTTAATCAATACAAGAAAAGCCTCTTCTAATATATCACCGTTGGGTACTTTAACCGCGGCCCGTTTTTTTAAATAGTCCATTAAAAAGGTTTTGTCTCTCCTACCTGCGAGATACTCCTCGTCCCATAAAGCCAAAGGCTTTGGATCGTGCTTTTCTTTGATCGCTATATTAGCTTCCTTCAAGAAGGCAGGAGCAGGATTATACCCTCCGGAACGATATACGAGTATGCCATCCCCAGTGACAAACAAATAGGTGGGAAAAGATCTTACTCCGAATTGCCGGGCAATGTCGATACCTTCTCCTTTTTCTGCATCAATTTTATAATTCACGAAACTGGAGTTAAAAACTTCCCCGACCTGAACAAGTGGAAATACCTCTGCAGACATCTTTTTACAAGGACTACACCAACTGGTATATACATCTATAAAAACCAATTTGTCCTCAGCCTTTGCTTTAGCCAAAACTTCCTTCCAGGTGCCTTGATCAAAATTAATTCCCTGTGCAAATAAAGCTGTCGTACACAAGAATAGGCAGTTCAATAAAAAATATTTTCTCATCTGATTTTTATAACTATTTACCAAAAATAGACTTCAACTTCGAATCAAGTTCATCTCCATCTCCAACATAACGCGCGATGATATTACCTGCCTTATCCAGTAAAATTTTAGTAGGAAAAGCGGTTACCCCATAAGCATGAACCGCATTAAAATTATCAATCCCTTCGTTATTTAATACCTGCAGCCAGCTGATCTCATCCTCTGCAATTGCTTTTTTCCAGGCCTTCAGGTTGTTTTCGAAATTGTCGTTTTGCTCTTGTGCAATACCTACGATTTCGAATCCATCAGTCTTGTATCTGGCGTACAATTTTTTCAGATGTGGATGTGAGGAACGACATGGTCCGCACCAGCTTCCCCAGAAATCGAGCAGCACATATTTACCCTTCAAGCTTTCCAGATTTACATCCTTACCATTGATGTCTTTTTTATGGAGCGGAATCGCCTTCTTTCCGACAGCTGTAGCATCCATATTGGTGATTTTAGCGGTCGTAAGCGTGGCGAAGGAACTATTTTTATGGGTACTGCCCAACTTAACATATTCCTTTTTTAAGTCTCCAAGACTAAGAGAATTCTGCATTTCAGAAAGAAAATACATACTAACCAGCGATCCTGGATACTTTTTCATAAAATCAAGTTTTAGCTTTTCTGCCTGAATATTATTGTCCTCACGTAATTTGTCTGCCTGTTTAAAAATGACAGAGTCATCCCCACGCTTATATGTCTCAAATGCTTTTTTTAACGTGATCCAGCTTTTATGCGTCAAGCCATTGAGTTTGGGCTTGATGATATTCCATTCTTTATTAGCCAATCCTCCCTCTACTTTTGCAAGGTAGATTGCATTGATATCGCCATCTATTTTGATTTCCTCATTGGTTAAGAAGAAATTGAGCGCCGGTCCGGGGATAAGTCCAATACTGGTTTTAATTAAATTGGCCGGGTTCCGACGTACGCCAAAACTGGCTATCATGGGTTCAGTCACTTTACCTTTAAACAACATCCAGCCGTTTAACATGGTATAATTAGTATCTACCACATATTTACCTGCACCTGCATAGGCCAGATAGGGCGTATAGTTTTTGATATTGCTTATTTTTACTTTTACAGTATACCCATCCTGGGCTGCGCAAGTCATTAGGCTAAACACAAGGCATAGCATTAAAAAATATCTTTCCATTATTCTGAATTAAGGTTAATAGAGCAATTATTTAATTAATCGGCTGAGTTCTTTTTCTAAATCTTCGCCACGAAGATTTTTAGCCAGGATAGTTCCATCAGGTGCTATGAGGAAGTTCTGAGGTACGGCTTTTACATCATATAAATCGGCAACTGAGTTTTTCCAGCCTTTCAAATCGCTCACGTGTATCCATGGTAAACCATCAACTTGAATAGCCTTTAACCAAGCCTCCTTATTGTCATCCAAAGAAACCGCAATGATTTCAAAATTTCTGTTCTTAAACTTTTGATAAGCTTTGACCACATTTGGATTCTCTGCCCTGCAGGGGCCACACCAGCTTGCCCAAAAATCGATCAGTACGTAACTGCCCTTCAATGAAGATAAAGAGATCAGCTTACCTTCTGTATTGTTCTGAACAAAGTCCATTGCAGGTTGGCCCAGGTCGATTTTTTTTGCAGTGCTTAATCTTGCGGCTAAATTCTTTCCTTTTTGAGAATTTCGCATACCTGGACTAAGCGCATTAAATAATGGTTCGAACTTTTTCGGATCTATTACCGCGCTTCTTGTGCTAATGAGGTTAAAACTGACATAGGAATCAGGATGCTGATAAATAAAATCATCTTCTACCTTGTTCATTTGCAAACGTACCGCCCTTAACTGTGGAAAAAGCTCATCCCTGGCTTTATCATTCTTATCCTCAAAATACTGAAGCATTTTTTTACTAAGCGGTTCCATTTTGTCTTTCAAAGGCTTTAATTGTGATTTCAAAATCAGGTAATCTCCTTGTACCACCCCTCCTTTAATCAGGGCTGTTTTAACGTTTGCTCCTTCAATATTAAAGTTGCCATTTTCCAGAAAGAATTCCTGCTCATCTAAGGCTTTGATTTTCGTTATGGGTTCTAGATCTTCTACCAGAGCCTTTAGTACAATATTCGCTTTTACAGGCTCTTTCACTTCACCTTTTAATAAAAAAATACCATTTTTCACGATAGCAGAGTCCTTGACAATCTTTTCGCCAGAAAGGTAATTCAGCATCACTTTTTGTCCGTCTTTGGCACCTGTAAGATTTCCTTTTAGAAAAAAACTATGCTGTGCATTTGCAGAAAAAGCCAAAAGGGCACATACTGCGGTAAATAATTTTCTTAACATATCTGTTTAAAATAATGGATAAAGAATAGGGTTAAATTGATTAGCGATTGTTTTGCATACCTGGATTTTCGTCAATTACCTTTTGCGAAAACTTCAAGGTAAAACGATCCGGCTTCAGAGTATAAATACTTGCTACAGCACCCGCTTCAGTATATAAAGTATGGGTATATACAATGCCATTAAAAAGAGGATCTACGGACAATCGCCTCATGTCAAACCAACGATAACCGAGCACCGCAAATTCGCGGATGCGCTCTTCTATAATAAACTTTAACAAAGGCAGTTGCTGTGTTGCAATGGTTGTAGGCACACCGAAACTAGCGGGAGTCATCCTTTTGCTACGTAAACTCTCTAAATCAGTTTTTGCACCAGCCAAATCATTTAGTCTGGCTTTACACTCTGCCCTCAACAAATACAAATCAGGCAAAACAACTCCCATTTGTATACTATTAGGGCCTATCCTCCGCAATAAACCGTTCGGGTAAACTGGGCCAGAATAAGCATTGATGGAATAGCACTTCAGGCGCAGGTCTGAAGTAACGTATAAATCTGCTGTTTGCTTCGTGACTACCAACTCATTATTGATAAAAGTCCAACTATCTGCCGCTTGCTTGCCAAATACATTTTCTTCGTTATTGGGGATCGTTGGATAGGAAGGCCCAAAAAGACCGATAGGCATGAAGATTCCACCCGGGCCAAAAGTTATATTGTAATCGTATAAACGTAAGGGAATAACCGAATTTCCGATATCAGTGAACGCAGCGTTCAAAAGTGGTAAAGCTTCATTAAATTTCGCCATAAATACATATACTTTGGCCAGTAATCCTTCCGCAGCAGCTCTGGACATCCTTAAACGATGCGTTGTTTTCGCTGGTAGGTTTGGAATCGCAGTAGTCAGATCGCTCACTATAAAATCATACACTTCCTTCACTGTGGCCCGTTCAAACTTAGTTCCCGTCACATCATTTTGTTTTACAATCGGGAAGCCTGGATCATTGACAGAATTTGTGGTGTGATAAGGCTTACCAAAATAGTTGATTAGCAAAAAATACGTCCATGCTCGTCCTGCCATCGCTTCGGCTTGTATAGCCAACTTTTCCTGTTCTGTACCATCTATTGCTGCAGGAACTTCATTGATGATCTTATTGTAAGTATAGATATTCTGAAGTGGAACTTTCATCTCAGCAGCATCCTCATTAGGTTCGTAAACGAGATCTTCCCAACGAAAAAGTCTTTGGGTTTTTAAGTCTGCTCCACTAAAAAAGGGTTCTATAGCAGCTACTTCATCACCCATAGGCACCTGTGCATTTGCAACAATATTTACAAAGTCCAGATTGCTGAGCAATAAATTATAATCTGCTACTTTTTGGGCGATTAGTTTACCTTTTGGTGTTACCTCCAGGAAAGTTTTCTTACAAGAGCAGATTAATGCACAAGTCAGCATCAAGACCATACTCCAGTTTGGTTTATATATAGTTTTCATTTGTGTTGGAATTAGAATTTCACGTTTAGTCCTAATGATACTGCTCCCTGGTTAGCCAGGACACTTCTGGTACCATAAATTGCATTCATATATTCTGGATCGATGCCATCTCTATTTGCCTTCCACAGCATCAGGTTGGTCACTTGTATTCGAAAAGTAACCTGATCTGCCTGTAGCTTTCTAACCAACAATTCCGGCAGACTATAGGCCAGTGTAATGTCTCTCAATTTAACAAACGAAGCACTTACCACGTTGATGTCAGCGTAGGTATAGTACTCAATATCCCTACGCGTCTCACTCAACGAAGAATTGGATAAGTAAGATGGAATGTTAGTCTGTAGCTCATCTCCAGACTGCTTCCAACGGTTGGCGAAATCAGCATGAGGATCTCCGCCCGTAAAGCCTTTAGCCGTACTCAGTGATTCAACGTTTCTATGCGTAATCCTACCCGAATAAAGCTGATTGACGTCTTTACGCATCACATGACCGAGGTTAAATATGGCATTTGCAGTCAGACTAAAATTCCTGTAGTTAAATGTATTCGTTAAACCACCACTCCATACTGGCTGATAAGTACCCTTAAAAATAACATCAGAAATCTTACCTGCATTTGGCGTTTTGATGATCGATCCGTCTGCCAGCTTAATCTGTGGGTCTCCTAAATTATCTAATCCGGCAAATCTGTAGGCAAATACGGTAAAGGCTGGATAATTCTCTGCATATTGTTGTTTTACCTGACTTCTGGCTGTGGTAATTGGTGCGCCGAGATTCAATTTTGTAATTGTGTTTTTGTTATAAGCAATATTCAACATTGTGTTCCACCTGAAAGCGCCTTTGCGGATGTTCAGCGAATTTAAACTGAGTTCTATTCCTTTGTTCTCTAAGTCGCCCATATTTCCGACTATGCTTGCATATCCGGTGAAGGTATTGGTAGGTATATTGCCCAGTAGATTACTTGTTTTTTTCTGATACCAATCAATCGAACCACTAAAGCGGTTATTAAATAAGCCAAAATCAATCCCAATATCAATGTTCCTCGTACTTTCCCAGGTTAATTTGGTATTGGACGGTGTGACAACGCGTAATCCTGCACCACCTGGTAAAAAACCACTTCTTTGCGTAGCCAAAATGTCATAAGAGGCGGCAGTTCCTGGAGCAGGAGAATTTCCTGTTAAACCATAAGTACCCCTTAAAGCAAGGTGGCCTAACCAGATCAGGTTTTTCATAAAATATTCCGAACTTATTGTCCATTTTCCGCCCAAACTCCATACAGGCCGATTCTGAGCCGACCTATCTAACCCGAAAAGATTGCTCTTATCAATGCGTAAACTTGCATTAAGGGCATATTTTCTATTGTAAGTGTAGGCTAGGTTCGAATAATAGGAGGAGAACCGGGTTAAGCGCTCAAACTGACTAAAGACATCGTTACTGAGCAAGCTTCTTCCTATATTATTTGGCATGACTGGATTCGCTACTCCAGTTACGCCCAGAGTGGCATAATCTACAGCACCAAAAGCTTGCAATAAATCACTGTATCCCCTTACTACACTTCCGTTACCAGTTTCCAGCTGTTCCTGCGCTTC
>Ga0247805_1001107_pt1 | contig 13141 bp, 18 predicted proteins | sample UWRJL044104R1_FD_180930 | JGI IMG/M metagenome (GOLD analysis project Ga0247805, IMG submission 180930) | Plant litter microbial communities from Arlington Agricultural Research Station in Wisconsin, United States - UWRJ-L044-104R-1 | ecosystem: Environmental > Terrestrial > Plant litter >...
GAAAAACCCCAATTTTCAAAATGTGAGCCTACACCAAGTCCGCAGATTATTGTATTGGTTTTAGATTTTAATTCGAGCATCGTTTCATAATCAAGATGATCATAATGATCGTGTGTAATCAATAGATAATCAATTACAGGAAGTTCATCAACTTTGTAAATATCGCTTCCTTTAAATGATTTTGTAGTTCTCGCAATAGGTGAGGCGTTACCGCTAAAGACAGGATCAACCAAAATACGTTTTCCTTCAATCTGAATAAAATAGGAAGAATGCCCAAACCAAACCAGGATATCCTCCTCGACAGGAAGTGTCAGTAAATTGGTTCTTACAGACGGAAGTACATCAACCGGAACTCTTCTTATATTTTTTTTAAAAAAGAATTCTGAAAGGACTTCAAAATAGCTGTAGCCTTCGGTAATCTGTGGTGTTTTATGAATGTTTTCAAATTTACCATTCCTGAAATTAGGTGATTTTAGTATTAAATCAAGTCTTTGTCCGGACGGTTCTTTTCCAAATTTGGGTTCTTTCAGGTATTTAGATAAAAAAAATCCTATCAGAAAAATAATAATAAGCAGGGTAAGCATTTTTAGTTTTTGGGATATAGTTGGGTTAAATCTTCAACTGATTGTGAAATCATTTTTTTCAGTATTTCAATGTCAATGTCGGCTATTTTTTTGATATAAATACAGCCTTTTCCTTCTTTATGTTTTCCAAATTGAGACAGTAATTCTTTTTTATTATCAAATGATGGAGACAGATAAAGTGAAATAGCATCTTTTCGGGGAGAAAATCCAACAAGAGGTGCATCGCCTTCATGTCCGCTGTCATATTTATAATGGTAAATTCCAAAACCAACAATACCAGCTCCCCACATTTTTGCATCAAAACCGGTTTCTTCCTTCATCAGTTTTATTAGCTCCAAAGCATCAATACGTTTTTTCTCATCTGCAATTGCATTGATAAAATCAATAACGCTGGTTTCTGTTTCTGTTGTTTTATTTTTTGCCATGGGAAATTGTTAATGTTATTAAAACATTCCGTTTTCATTAATCATTTTATTTGGAATACATTGTCCTAAATCCCAGAGTTCAATTATTTTATCCGATTCAAATTTAAATATATGAACAACGGCAATACCTAAGTCGCTTGTACTTTGTTTAACGTGCGAATGTACGGCTACCATATCCTGATCTCCAATGATATGATGAATTTCAAAAATTTTATTTGGATTCAGTCTTGCCGATTCCTCCATGGCAAGCATCAGGGTTTGGGCATCACCTTTAAAATAGACATTATGATGCTTAAAATTTGGACTTACATATAATCTAAATGCCTCATGGGAATGGCCTTTGGCTGCCCGATTTAGAAAATCTCCTGCTATTTCTTTCGTTGTCATGATTTTCATTTTTAAAACATACTAAATTATGAATTAAAAGTGATTGTGGAAAATATAAACAGAAATAGAATCAAAAAAGATTTTGTTTACCTTTTATTTTGCTAACTTATCTAAACTGTTTAGGCTTTAGTTTTTGAGCAGCAAGTTCTGCTGTTTCATTAATTCTATTTTGTCTGGTCTCAGGTCGTTTTGCGCTGACAATCCAATGCAGGATAATCTTTTTGGCAGACTTGCTTAAACTTAAAAAAAACTCCTTTGAATCTTTATGGTTTTCAAAAGCTTTTTCCAAATCGGCGGGAATTAGCAATTCTTCTACTTCGTCTAAAATTGTCCATGAACCGTTTTGTTTGGCAGTTTCAATGCTTTTATAGCCTGCAGGTGTCATAAGTTCATTCTGAATTAGTTTTTCTGTTTTTTCTTTGTTTATTTTTGACCAGGCGCTGTTGGTTTTTCTTTTACAGAAGAATTGTATGAATTTATCATTATCAATTGTTTTTCGTGTACTGTCGATCCATCCGAAACACAATGCCTCGTCAACGGCATCGCTCCAAGAGATAGTTGGAATATTAGTTTGTTTTTTATAGCAGATGAGCCAGACAGATTGTTTTGAGTTATGGTATTCTTTCAGCCATTCTCTCCATTCCTGCTGGCTGGAAGGACAAAAAGTTTCCAGTTCATTCAGTTGAATTGTTTTTTTATCGTTTGAATTTTCCTTTTGAATAGTCATGGAAATTATTTGTTGATTTATAAAACAAATCTACAGTAGCTTAATGACAGCCCTTTGTCAACAGTACAATAAAATCAAAAAAAATTAAGTTTTTTTAAAATTTAAATTCTCAACAATCCGCGAAAGCCTCTCGCTGCATAGTAGGACTGGGCACCGTTATGGTAAACAAATACATTATTATAACGGAAATCAGCAAATAGTGCTCCTCCTAGTTTTCTGATGGCTTCAGGCGTTTGAATCCAGCTTGATGTTTTGGCATCAAAATTCCCGAATTGCTGTAATTCTCTATATTGCTCTTCTGTTAAAAGTTCAATTCCCATTAATTCTGCCATATCAATGGCGTTATTTTCCGGTTTATGTTCTTTTCTGGATTCCTGTCCTTCAAAGTCATAACAAACACTTCTGCGTTCTTTAGGGGTTTCTGCTGAACAGTCATAAAAAATATATTCATCTGTTTTTTTGTCATAATTTATAACATCCGGTTCTCCTCCGGTTTTTTCCATTTCGTTGAGTGACCAAAGTTTTTCAGGATTGGTCTGCAGTTTTTTCTCTACTTCTGACCATTCCATATTTTTATGACGGTTTGGGTTGTTTTCAAAACGTTTTTCCAGTATTGTTAACAGCTCATTTTGCTCTTCTGCTGATAATCGTTTTTTATCGTTATTACTTTTTTTCATGTTTAATAATTTAATGAATAGGAGTGAGGTTAGTTTTTATGTTTATTAGAATTGGTCCCCATTAGAAACATAGCCGCCAATTTCATCACTATTAATGTCCAGTTTATCGTTTGTTTGCTTAATTTATTGTTATTCCAAACTTAACAATTTTTATATAATGCTTTTTAATTTAAGGTACAGTTCAGCTATCAATATTGCCAGGCCAAAGCTTATCAGAGTTCCTATCAAGATGTATTCGGTTAGTTTTATTTCTTTATTTTCTTTTAAATCCCCAAACCTGAAGATTGATTTGGCAGCCAATAAAAATCCGACACCTTCCCAAAATGAGGTAACTATAAAGATGAAAATAAAGAGACGCTCCAGCATTCCGATATATTTTCCGGCTTCTTTTATACCATTATTTGGAAAAGGATAATTAAAAATGGCCATTATTTTTTTCATAACAATTGCCGAAACGTAGGTAATGCTAACTAAAGAAATGAATAGCAAATAATTTTCTGAACTAAATATAAAGTCAAAATCTATTTTATAAGTATAAAAATAATTGATAAATAGTGCTATTGCAATCCCGTGTGCTATTTGATCAAGGAGTAAATTATTAATAGCATTGACTTTATTCCTGAGTATTATTTTTGTTATTATATCAATTACTAAATGGGAAAAAGCCAATAGGATAGCTGGAAAAAAGTATTGTTTCTCAAAACCTGTAACAATTAGCAGCAATAATAAATGAATCAAAGCGTGCAGATATAAGTACTTTGACTTTAGTTTTTTTGCATCAATATCTGCCACCATTTTATTGGTCTGAAAGACAAAGTCACCTAATAAGTGAGCCAGCGTAATTTTTAAGATCAGTTCAAACATTGCAGTATCTTTTTAGAATATAGATTTATAGTTTCTATTATTTCATCATAACCACCTCTTTTTAAAGCTTTATTGATTGTTGTGCTGTCTTTTGATAATTTTTGAGCTATTTCTTTTTGCATTAATTTTTTATTTGTTAATGCAAAGAAAATGGTTTCTGATGTTACTGGTTTCCAGTTGTCTGTTATAAAACTAAGCAATTTTAGGGTGGGATTGAAATATTCGTCAAACTCGTCAAATGGACTTTTTAAGATCAGGGTATTATTTTTTATTTTTTCAAAACTTTCACCGGAATGTATAAAGGCTGTTCCGTAGGATTCGGTAATTTTTTTGCCTTTAAAGTCTTTTTCTCCAATACCAATTGACATTCTTGCATCGATTATGGTATTTGATTTTATTAATGCTTTTATGCATAATGCTATTTCCAAAGCATTTTCGGCAGGAACTTCAAGTTGAAAACTGTCTCCCCGGTAGATTTCCCATTTTTCAGAATCTGATATAATTTCCGATAAATATTCCTTAAGTTTTGGAAGCCAAATTTCCGAATTTACTTTTCTGGAATTGACAATGTCACCCGTAATTACTGCTATCATAATATCAATTTTATACAAATATAAAACAAAATGGTCAAAAAAAGCCATTTTTGTATAAGTGTCCTTTTTTGACCAATTAGTGATTTTGTAATTTGAATGGTCTATTTAAGCCAATAAGTATAAAATGGCTCATATAAGCCATTTATAAGGATGTGATATCTTTTGCAATTAGATATAAGTTGCTATCAAATTGATGTCCGCCGGTTTTACTTTCATGAAAGATTGCTCCGGACATTTTTTTCCTGTACTTATTGAATTGAGAAAAAGGAACCTCTTCATCATCTTTTGCATGATAAAGAAAAAAGGAAATATGTGTTGGTAAATGCTCTTCAAATTTTTCTTTTAGCTTTAAGCCTTGTTTCCAATCTTCAGTACCACTCCAAAATGGCGTGGCAATCAGGAAAACTCCTTTTATATTTTTAGCGGCTGGATTTTCACTAAGAAATTTTAATAGCATTGAGGCACCTAAGGAATGCCCCACAAGAAAAAAATCGCTTTTCATTTTCGCAATTTCTTTTTCAATTTCTTTAAGCCATCCAAAATCAGGTGCGGATTCATCAGAATTTAATTCTGGATAATGAATAGTATAATTATTACCTATTTCTTCTTGAAATGATCTGACTAATAATTTATCAGCTTCGTAGCCATTATCTCCGCCACCTTGTATAAATAATATTTGTTTTTTCATCTTCCATAATTTTTCGATAGGTAACTATAAAAAGAGATTCTGTCATTCAGATATTTTGAAAGTCTCCTATCAATTATATACCAAATTAATAATTATTATGTTGATTATGAAATTGATTTTATTAAGAGTTGTTTACTTTTTCGTGTGATTTTTTCATCATATTTGAGTGTTTAGAGATTTATATTACGACAGAAAAGTGTGCTATGACTTCTGTTTATTCGTACATTTCAGGTTTTACAATGTACTCAGTTACAAATTCGCCATTTTTGTCTGAATAGTAATAATTTAAAGTGACTTTATTATCTCTGAATAATTTCATTCCTGGATTACTTTTTACATTTAGTAAAACCCCTGGAAAAATATATTTTTTTACTGTATCAATTTTTACTTCTGCTTTTGTAATTCCAATTAAAATATAATTGTATTGAAGAGTTTTATTTGGTAATGCAACAACATTTTTTAAAGTTGTGTATTCATCAATATTTATTGGGCAAGTTTTATTAAATTCATTTGCAAATTCAGAAAGTTGTTTATCTATTGAAGGTTTGAAAAATGATTGCGTAACAAAAAACATTATTATGAAACCAGCTGCAAAGCCTATGAATGTTTTTAGGTCAAGTTTTTTTTTAGGTTCTATAACTTTTGTCTGTTCAATTTTAGTTTTAATGTTTGGGGTTTCTGTAAGTGGTAAATTGTAACCACAAGCCGAACAATATTTAGAATTTATTTCGTTCTCAGCTTCACAATTTAAACAAATGGTTTTCATAATTTCTAATTTATAGTAATATCTTTTTATTGGATTTGGTAGGTATTGTTTTTTATTTAAATGATTTGAAAGTTTCCCAATTTTCATATTTTACATCATAATTAGTTAATTCCTATTTTGAATATTTAGTCTTTAAATTTTAATCTTAAATTAAATTCTTTAGCTTTTTTCGCATATAAAACAAACTCTCTAAATCCTGAAGTTTTAATTATTATAACAACAATTGAATTCAGATCAGTTTGATATTAAAAATATATATCTCAAATCATTCAATCCGTTGCTATAGCTGTGTTAATTAACGATGTGACAAGTTTTATTTATAGTTTCTTGAATATCTGTTCCATCATATCTTTATCAATAACATTCATGTCTATTAATTTTAATGATTTTACCATTTTCGATGTTGTGGTTTTGTAATGTATAAAATGTGGAGTTTGTAAATGTGCTTCGTATGCTTTCTTGTCAGCATAAATTTCCAAAATTCTAATTTCAGTTTTACTTTCTTTTTGATACATAGGATAGATTGAAATTACGCCGGGTTCTAATCTAATTGAAACTTCGGCTTCTTCTTTCAGGATTGAAATATATTCAGTAAAATATTTAGGATCTATTTGAATTTCACACATTCTAATGATCATTTCTTCAGATTTTATTTTAGCTTTTAGATTTTGTTTTTGTGCGCAGGAACTGCAAATTAAAAAAATCAGAAAAAAAGGTCTTAATACATTTAAATAGCTCATTATATTTTCGGATTAATTTTGTTTTATTGCTTACATTTTCGCTCTTTGAGATTGTATGTAGTTCGCGACTTTACAATTTTAGCATTGCAGAAAGTATGATGAAAAACTATAATTTAATAAAAATAATAAACTAATAGAAAAACTGCCGTTATTGCATGTTATATTTTATTCAGTTTAAGGGCTTCTTTTATAAGTATAAAATTCCAAATACCCCTTTTTTAATTCTATGCAATTTATAAAATACATAATATTTAAAAGGAAAAACTAATTCTTTTTTGCTCTCATTTAATGAATTCGATAAACTCTTTTTGCCAAACGATATAAGAAAATATTTTCTCTATTCAACGCACTAAGTTATGAAAAAAATAGTTTCTATTACAAGAAAGTAACGATTGCTATTAACAGCTGTTGTGTGCAGGCTAAATTTATTTGGTGAGTTTTAAGTTAATGAAATCAATCACATCTGCCATTTTCTTTTTCCAAAGACCATTTTCCATTTAATTCAGTATCATCATTATTAAAATTACCTTCAAATTTTATTTTATACGCTACAATTTTGAAATTTTGAGCTGTCAGGGAACAAGTCATAACGCTATTTTCACCTTTTGAATTATAATATTCTATTTTTCCTTTTTGAGTAGAGACGTCCATTATTTATAATAATTTTGCTTATGCCTTAAGTAAATCAAATTTTTCAAATGCTTCATATTTTCAGATGCAGGAACATATTTAATAATTTCTTCTAAATCGTAACCCCACGGATAATCTGCTATTATTTCAGCACATGCAACAGACATAATTTCAAAATCATCTACTGTCGCATCAGAATCAAATAAACCTTGCCGAACTATTACTTTTTCACGCAACTCTACTGATACAGAACGTAATGAAGATGTGATTTGTCCTTGTAACGCTCTAATATTATTCAAAATTAATTTATTATCTTCTTCTGTCATTTTGATTATTCTAAATTTTAATACAAAATCTCGATTAATTACCGCTAACGTTCTGGCGCTTGGCCTTTACTTTGTAAAAGTATAAATTTTGTAAATTTCTCAAAGGAAAGCAGAAGTGAACTACACGCTTGGCCAGACTCATGATCTATACCTCGCATTATTCTTCTGCTCCTCCTTGAGTTTTGTTGAATGGCATTAAATAGAATGATAGACAAGAAAAATTAAAAAGTCGATTTTTGTAATTCAAAATTATATGTATTGCAAAATTCTTTTATAGACTTTCTTAAGTTATTATTGCCCAAAATATAATATAGGATACTAGGAACTGACTTCTTATCAAAAGTGAGAGAAAGATAGTGCATTCTTAGTTTTGTTGACAAGTAATAGTTAGCAATAGTGTTTGTTATTTGTCATGCTTGATTAAAACTAATATGATTGCAACCATTAGTGCTATTATAATAATATTGTTCGGATCCGCATAATTAGCGTGCCATCCCAATTCCTTTGGTTTTCTTGGAATGTAAGATCTTTTGTCTTTCGGATTATAATAAAACATTCCCCAAATCCAGTTCTTTGGGTCATTTTCCCATTCATTTTTAGTTTCTTCGCTAGGTTCATTGTAGTCTTTCATAATCTTTAATTATGTAGTTTGACTTTCTTAAAATACAAGTAAAGTTAGTTTAAATATTTTACTTTAAGAAAAGTCTATATTTTTCTTAATCTTAATCAAATGCTTTAATTTAATATTTTGAAAGTCTAATTTCAAGTTTATAACTCTTCAATCCATAAGGTTAATATTAGGTTTGAATAAAATTTATGCGTAATTTTTGCTACTCCCCAGTTTTCATATTGATCCGTTTTTAGAGTATTATTTTCTGTTTCTATATTACGCTTTCGGCAATTCAGTTTTAAGTTTTATTTTCAAGTTTCTGCAAAATATCGACAGATTCACTTTTCTGCTTTACCAAATCCAATTTCGAATATCAGCGTAAGTTTGGCAGATTGAGTTTTCACGTTTCTGCAAAATCTCGCTCTCAAAATCTCGTTTCAAATTCTGTGTAAGTGTGGCAGATTCCAATTTTCCAAATTCGTCGCTCTGTTTCCGTTGTGTTTTTCAAGTTTCTGCTTTTATTTTTGATTGAAAACGAAAGCGTCAATTCGGAACGAATTGGCTGTAAAACTTTCCCACAACGTTCTCGCGCTACACGAGGTTTGGGATTAAAGATGCGTGGTTTTTCGGTTAAACACAAATTGCCCAAATAAAAAACATCTTTAAATTCAGACTAAAACCCCAATCTCGCCAAACGGCTGTTAGTGGCTGGGCTTTATATTTACATTAAGACCGTTTCTAATTCTTTATCAATTGTCCAAGGAATTTCAGTTTCAAATTCAATTTGCACAAGATTATTTACGTCCTCAAAAAATGATAAAGCATTACTGAAGCGAAATCCAATACTAAAATTATCTGCAATTTTTGTTAAATCAAATGTAAAACTACTTTCTCCTACTGTGACTTCGCAGTTTTTTCCGATAAATTCTCCTTTAAAATGAAACCAACCACCATAAAAATGTAATCCGTTTTCCTTTTTACAATATCTAGTTACTTCACTTTCTTTTCTATAGTCAATTCCAATTTCTAAAAAAAGATTTTTAATTTCTTCAGGGAAAACATTTTCACGATAATTTGAATAGTTTTTGCATTCATTACAAACACAACTGTCAGCATTACCCATTTCAACCTTTTCATAAGTTGATTGCGTCAATTCTTTATTTACAATAAGTTCCCAATTTTTGAATTTTATTGTTTTCATTCTGTTTAAAAATTGTATTCGATTAATTATTCTGCTGTAGTCTTGCCACTAACGTTCTGGTATTACATCGGGTTTGGGACTAAATTAAGACCCTTCCTCGGATTTGCCAAATCATCCCAAATACAAAACCAACTGCCCATTAAGCCAATTGCCCAAATCCGTTGTAGTAGTTGTTAGTAGCTGCTTTATTCTATAGCTGATATTCTTTCGGCTTTATTATTCCAAAGTATTATATTTTGCTCCATACTTGAAGTAATAATTCTGTTTCCTCGTTTATCCCAAGAAATACCCCATAAATAGTCTTCAGAGTTACCTTCTGAAATAAGGTTTCCTTTGGTGTCCCAAATCCTTAATGAGTCACTTGCTGTTGCTAAACTTTTCCCTTTTGAATTCCAAGTTAAATTTCTGTATTCACCTTTACTTATATCAATAGACTTTAATAAGCTGCCATTTTCATCCCAATATTGAAGTAAAGATTTGTCTTTTTCATTTCCATAGTCTCCTGTTACAAAAAAAGAACCCGAATTGTGCCAAGAGATACTCAATATCATTACTTCTTCTTTTCTATGTTTTATTGAATTTAACAGATTTCCTTTAATGTCAAATAAACGTATTTTATCTGAAACGGTTATGAGAATATCTTTTTTTGGATGCCAATCAATTGCAGTTATGGTCTTTGTGTTTCCGTTGTTGAATGTTCTAATTAAATTACCTTTAATATTGAAAATCAATATTTGTCCGTTATTGTCGCCAACAGCTATATATTCGCCTGTACTGTTCCAATCAATTCCTCTTGCTCCATCTGATGAAATTCCGTTTAATTCAATTTTTTCATTCGTCTCTAAATTAATAATACTAGATTGGTCACCTGACATTTGTGTAGTTACAGCAATTATATTTTTTGTAGGATGCCATTTTACACGTGTAATAGTATTTTTAATAGGTAGAGATTTGTATGGTTTTAAATTACTTGAATTATAGATTATCAAATTGTCCACATTTCCGCCAATTGCAATATATTTTCCATTAGGACTCCAATCAGTTGTCCAAAGAATTTCCTTAGTTATAGCATTTTGAGCTAATATCTGATTGCAGAAAACAATAATTAGAAAATTTAGAATTGTCAATATTTTATTTCTGTTTGTCATTTTGTACGTTTTCTTTTTGGGTTGCCACTAACGTTCTGGCGCTTGGCGAGTTGGGGGATAAAGATGCGGGATTTTTCAGTTAAACACAAATTTTCCAAATACAAAAAACCAACTTTCCATTAAGCCTAAAACCCCAATCTTGCAAAACGGCTGTTATGCATTCGGCTTTTTATTCATTGTCCATTTTGTAAATTCTTGTGTAATCGGCAAATTCAGTGTTCTTTAAATTTACTTCAATAACTTTTTTTGCAATTTCAAAATCAACCACCATACAGCCAGCTTCCATTGTCCCACTTCCAATACTTCCGCCATCTGTGTGACCAAGTCCTGTCCAGCCCAATATTCCGTCTAGTTTACTTTCAAGTCTGTGTCGTTTTTCAAGGTCTTGTTCTGTCCCAAAACCGTCAATTTTATATTCGATTTCTAAAAAATAAAGTTTGACTTCATCAAATTCAGCGTAGCCATCTTTTAGTTTTTCGTTAATTTCTTTCTGAACAGTCTTTCTGAAATTTGAGAAAAATCCGTCTTTAACTTCTTTGTCTTGTCCACGTTGTCCAACAACGCCCCAATGCACAATTGCGGTTTTTTCGTCTTTGTCCCAAGTTTCCCAATAGTGAAGTTGGTTATCCGTTAATTTATACAGTTTAAGCATATTTTTTTTAAATTTCTGTTGTCTTTCTCACCAAGTAGTTTTTTAAGCTGACGCATAACGCTCTCGCGCTACAAGCAGTTTGGGACTAAATTAAGCCCATTATTCGGATTTGCCAAATCTTACAAATACAAAGCCAACTTTCAATTAAGCCTAAAACCTAAATTGCTTGTAGCGTGTGTTAGGCGTAGTGACTTTATTTAGAATGATTTCGGCTTAAGTTTTTGATTTGCCAAAGTTGTTATTTCACTTACCCTTTTTTGCCTTGTTTCAGGTCGTTTGGCAAGAACAATCCATTGCAAAGTACTCTTTCTGAAGGATTTGCTTAAACTTATAAAATATTTTTTTGAGCCTATTTTTTTTTGGAATTCTTGCTCTAAATCTTCAGGACTTAGTAACTCTTCAACTTTGTCTAAAATTCTCCACGAACCATTTTGTTTTGAATTTTCAATACTTTCAAAACCTAATTTGGTCATTAATTTAGCTTCTATTAATCGCTTTACTTTTTCCTTATTTACTTTTGACCAAGTGCCATTGGGTTTTCTGGGACTGAAAAACTGCATAAATTTTTCATCATCAATGGGTACTTTTTTGCTGTCTATCCAACCAAAACAAAGCGCTTCGTCAACCGCTTCGCTCCAACCAATGGTTTGTTTGTTACTTCCTTTTTTATAATAAACAAGCCAAACAGACTGTTTAGAACTATGATTTTCTTGCAACCATTGTCTCCAATCTTTTTGGCTTGTTGGGTAAAAGGTTTCTATTTTCCTTTTTTCGCATTTAACTTTACTTGTTATTTCATTGCAACCAAAATAATACTTACAATCAAAATACCGACCAAATGATAAGCACCGCTTATAATTCCGTAATGAATTGGGTTTGGTATGTTGGGGTTGATGGCAATGTTTACAGTATTGGCTACTAAATAACCTACACCAATAATTAAAGCAAATTCTATTGCTTGACCATAAGAATTAATTCCCAAAGCATAAATTAAGATTGCACTTGTAATAGTAATTATTAGTGAACAAATTGCTGGACCAATAATAAAAATAGGAGCTGGTTTTTCGGGCAAAGCATTTTCTTTCCCTAATGAAATAGCATATTGCTTTTTGAAAAACAGAGTGAACCATAACGCTCCGAGAATAAAATAAGCAACAAAAGCAAATGCAACACTAATCCAATTTAAGTTTGATAATTGAGTAATCATAAATACTAATTTTTAAAGTTTAGATTGTAAAAGTAAATTGCTAGAATGACAGCCTTATGTCAGGGGTCAAAATGAAATTAATAATATTTATCGAAATATTCTTGAAGTGTCATTTTATGAGCTTCAAAAGTTACTGTACTAATTTCTATTTTTTTTATTCTATCTAAACGAAAATATCGAAATTCATTTCGTAATCTGCACCAAGCTACTAATAACCAATTTTCGTTAGTGCTCAATAACGCAAAAGGTTCAATTAACCTATTTGTTGATTTGTTTTCTTCATTAGTATATTCAATTTTTGTTAAAAGAAAATTAGTTAGTGCAAATTGCAATTCGGATAAATTATTGCTGTTTCTTTCGTTGTTTATGTTTTGCTCAAAACGAGTTCTATCAGAAAGTAAATTAGCTTTATCTTTTTCTGTTTGTCTTAATACAGCTTTGATTTTATCAATAGCTTCTGTGTAGTCTTTGATAAATGAACTATCCTTATTTTTAAGAACAAGTTGTTCTGCAAGTATTAAAGCGTTCGCTTGTTTCTCTGAAAACATTATAGGAGGAATTTTGTAACCTTCCATTAAAGAATATCCTTTACCGTCTTCTGTTATTATTGGAACTCCAGCTTGTTCTAATGCTCGAATATCTCTATAAATTGTCCTGATACTTACTCCAAATTTTTCAGCAAGAGTTGTAGCAGTCAAAAGCTTTTTCGTTTGTAGTTGCGTTAAAATTGCTGTTAATCGAGAAAGTCTTTTTGTATCGTTATCGTTCATTTATCGGTTGTTTTTACGATTTTTTCCACTCTCTCGAGGGCGGTTTCAAGTTTCTATTGCAATTTTTGGTTTTCTAAATTCACCGTTTTATTTCCCGTATTTTTGCACCAAATTTTGAATGATTTGGTTTCAAAATTCGAGAATAA
>Ga0247805_1001108_pt1 | contig 13139 bp, 8 predicted proteins | sample UWRJL044104R1_FD_180930 | JGI IMG/M metagenome (GOLD analysis project Ga0247805, IMG submission 180930) | Plant litter microbial communities from Arlington Agricultural Research Station in Wisconsin, United States - UWRJ-L044-104R-1 | ecosystem: Environmental > Terrestrial > Plant litter >...
CTCGGTGAGGAACGCCACGAAGTCGGTGGTGGCGACGCTGCCGTGCCGGCGGGCGAGCACCCAGGCGCGCACCGCGTCGAAGAAGGCGGCGTCGCCGACGGCGGTGCGGATGGCGTGCAGCGCGAGTGCCCCGCGCTTGTAGACGCGGTCGTCGAACATGGAGTGCGGGCCTGGGTCGCCGACGACGAGCGAGTCCTTCGCGACCGCCTTGACGCGGGCGCGGTGGGCGACGGCGTTCTGGTGCGCGGTACGTCCGCCGCTGGCCTCCGACCACAGCCACTCGGCGTAGCAGGCGAAGCCCTCGTGCAGCCAGATGTCGTGCCAGCGCGCGAGGGTGAGGCTGTTGCCGAACCACTGGTGCGCCAGCTCGTGGGCGATGAGGCGGTCGCTGCCGTGGGCGCCGTCCACGTGGTTGCGGCCGAAGATGCCGAGGCCCTGGGCCTCGAGCGGGATCTCGAGCACGTCGGCGGTGACGACCACGGCGTAGACGTCGAAGGGGTAGGGGCCGAACAGCTCGCTGAACAGGTCGATCATGTCGTCGAGGCGCGAGAAGTCGGTGGTGACCTCCGGGGCGAGCTCGGTCGGGAAGTACAGCTGCCTGCTCACCGACGAGGCGGGGAGGTCGCGGCGGGTGTAGCGCCCGATCTGCACGGTCGCCAGGTACGTGGCCATCGGCTGGGGCATCTCGTAGACCCAGGTGGTGCGGCCCGAACGCGTGGACTTGTCGACCAGGGTGCCGTTCGCCACCACCGTGTAGCGCGACTCGCAGGCGAGCGCGATGCGGTAGGTGGCCTTGTTGCTCGGGTGGTCGTTGCAGGGGAACCACGACGCGGCGCCCGAGGGCTGGCTCGCGACAATCACGCCGTCGGCGAGCTCCTCCCAGCCGACGTCGCCCCAAGGGCTCCGAACCGGGCGGGGTGCGCCGCCGTAGCGCACCGAGACCTCGAACCGCTCGCCGGCCGCGATGGCGGTGGCGGGCGTGATGCTCACCTTGCGCGCCGCCTGGCTGAGCTTGCGCGGGCGCTCCCCGTTCACCGTGACCTTCTCGACGCTCAGGCCGGCGAAGTCCAGGCTGAAGCGCTCGAGGGGCATGGTGGCGGTGGCGCTGATGGTGGCCGTGCCGCGCAGCTGGTTGGTCTCCACCCGGTAGGCGAGGTCGAGGTCGTAGTGGGTGACGAGGTAGCCGCCGTTGCCGCTCGTCGAGAGGTACGGGTCGCCGGCGGTGGCGGCTCCGTGGGTCGACGGCGGGGTATGGGGCATGGGCGTCAAGTATTCCACGGCGGGGTTCGCCACGGCGCGATGGGATTGCCCGCCCAGAGTGTGCTAGCCGGCACCCGCTCGCCGCGCATCACCAGCGAGCCGGGGCCCACCGTGGCGGCGCTGTCGATCGCCGCGGCGGGCAGGATCACGCTGTTCGGCCCGAGAGTCGCCCCGGCCAGCAGCGCGACGGAGTCGAGCTGCATCACGCGGTCGTGGAACAGGTGGGTCTGCACGACGCAGCCGCGGTTCACGGTGGCGCCGTCGCCGAGCGAGACGAGGTCGGCCTCGGGCAGCCAGTACGACTCGCACCAGACGCCCTTGCCGATTCTCGCTCCGAGCGTGCGCAGCCAGAAGGCGAGCGCCGGCGTGCCGGTGGCGTGCGTGGCGAACCACGGTCGGGCGACCATCTCGACGAAGGTGTCCGCCACCTCGTTGCGCCAGATGAACGACGACCAGAGCGGATGCTCGCTCTGCGAGATACGGCCGACGAACGCCCACTTCGCCACGGTCGTCGACGCCGCGGCCACTCCCCCGGCGGCGAGCAGCACCAGACCCGACAGGGCGATGGCCCAGCCGATGCCGAGGCTCAGCCAGAGGGCGGCGAGGGCGGCGAGCACGCCGAGCGCGATCCAGGCGCTGACGATCACCGGCACGATGCGCAGGACCTCCCAGCCGGCGCGGGCGAAGCGCAGCCGCAGGGCGGGCTGGAAGGTGCGGCCCTCCTCGAAGTCGGTGACCGTGCGGCGCAGGCGCACCGGCGGGTTGCCGAGCCACGACGAGCCGCGCTTGGCGCGGTTCGGGGCGGCGGAGAGCACGGCGACGAGGCCGTTGCGCGGCACCCGTCGGCCGGGGCCGGTGATGCCGGAGTTGCCGAGGAAGGCGCGGCGGCCCACCTTGGCGTGCCCGATGTGGATCCAGCCCCCGCCGAGCTCGTAGGTGGCGACCATGGTGTCGTCGGCGAGGAAGGCGCCCCGCGCGATAGAAGTGAGCGCGGGGATCAGCAGCACCGTCGAGATCTCGACGTTCCTGCCCACCTTGGCCCCGAGCATCCGCAACCAGGTCGGCGTGATCAGGCTCGCGTAGAGCGGGAACAGCAGCGTGCGTGCGCTGTCGAGGATGCGCTCGGTGGCCCAGACCTGCCAGCCGACGCGGCTGCGCACCGGGAAGTGGCCGTCGCGCAGGCCGATTCCGAGCAGGCGGATGGCGGCGACCACGAGCAGTGCGTAGGCGAGGCCCGTGACGACGGTCGCAAGCGGCACCGCGAGAGCGGCCCGCAGGAGGGCGAGGCCGAGGGTGTCCGCATCGCCGATGGCCGCGCCGACCAGGAGCGCGCCGAGCACGACGGAGGCCGCGGGCATGGCGGCCATCACGATGGAGCCGAGTGCGAAGGCCGCCAGCCAGCGGGAGGCCCGCGGCGGACGCTCGATCGGCCAGCTGGGGCGGGCGGCGCCGACGCGGGCGGCGGGCGATCCGGCCCAGCGCTCCCCCGCCGGCACCCGACCGGAGACGGCGGAGCCCGCCTCGACGATCGCGCCGCGGCCGATGCTCGCCCCGCCGAGCAGGGTGCTGCGGGCTCCGACGCGGGCGCCCGCACCGACGTGCACGTGGCCGAGGCGCAGCAGGTCGCCGTCGATCCAGTAGCCGCCGAGGTCGGTCTCCGGCTCGATCACGGCGTTCTCGCTGATCGAGAGCATGCCGCTGACGGGAGGCAGGGCGTGCAGGTCGACCCCGGAGCCGATCTTCGCTCCGAGGGCCCTGGCGTAGTAGCTGATCCACGGTGCGCCGGCGAGCGAGGCCGCGCCGACGAGCAGCGCCACCTGCTCCGCCATCCAGAGCCGGATGTGCACGGAACCGCCGCGCGGGTAGGTGCCCGGGCGCACTCCGGCGAGCAGCAGGCGGGCGGCGACCACCGAGATCAGCATCTTGCCGGGCGGCGTGATGAAGAGCAGGAACCCGGCGGCGATCCACCACCAGGAGACGGCGGGCAGGAACGGGAGGTCGAGCAGGTTGCTCGCGGTGGCGAGGTAGACCAGCCACTTGACCGCCGAGAGCACGTGCAGCGGGATGCCGAGCAGGGTGATCGCCAACTGGCTGGAGACGGGCGTCGGCCTCACCTCGCGCAGTTCGGCCGCGTCGACCGGGTCGCGCGAGTCGAGCTCGTCGGCGAGCGAGCCGATGCGCGGGTAGTCGTAGATATCGGAGACCAGGGTGCGGGGGTAGCGCTCGCGGATGGCCGAGACCAGCTGGGCGGCCGACAGCGAGCCGCCGCCGTGGGCGAAGAAATCGTCGTCCTCGTTGCCGACGGTGACGCCGAGGATCGGCGCCCAGAGGTCGGCGAGCCAGCGCGCGGTGGGCGACAGGTCGTGGGCGGCGTCGTCGCCCCCGCTGCTCGGCAGCGGCCAGGGCAGCGCTGCACGGTCGATCTTGCCGGAGGTGCGGGTGGGCATGGTGTCGACGACTGCGAGCAGCGGCACGAGCGCGGCGGGAAGCTGCTCGCGCAGGCGCTCGTTCGCGACGGCGCGGTCGAACTCGGCGCCCTCGATCAGCGCGATGTAGCCGACCAGGACGTGGTTGCCGGCCGGGGTGGTCTGCACGACGGCGGCGGCTCCGGCCACGCCGTCGAGGCTCGCGAGGGCGGCGTCGATCTCGCCCAGTTCAATGCGGCGTCCGCCGAGCTTCACCTGGTCGTCGGCGCGACCGACGAAGATGATGCCCTCCGGCTCGAAGCGCACCAGGTCGCCGCTGCGGTAGGCGCGCTCCCAGCCGAGTCCCTCGTGCGGGGCGAATTTCTCGGCGTCCTTGGCCGGGTCGAGGTAGCGGGCGAGGCCCACGCCGCCGATGATCAGCTCGCCGACCTCCCCGGTGCCGACGCGGTCGCCCGCCTCGTTGACCACGGCGAGGTCCCAGCCGTCGAGGGGCAGGCCGATGCGCACCGGGCCTGTGCCGTCGAGCAGCGCACCGCAGGCCACCACGGTCGCCTCGGTGGGGCCGTAGGTGTTCCAGACCTCGCGACCCGGCTGGGCGATGCGGGCGATGAGCTCGGGCGGGCAGGCCTCGCCGCCGAAGATCACCAGTCGAACCTGCTCCAGCGACTCCTCCGGCCAGAGCGCGGCGAGTGTCGGAACGGTCGAGACCACGGTGATGCCGTGCGCGATGAGCCAGGGACCGAGATCCACGCCGGAACGCACGAGCGACCTCGGGGCCGGCACGAGGCATCCGCCGTTGCGCCAGGCCAGCCACATCTCCTCGCAGGAGGCGTCGAAGGCCACGGAGAGACCGGCGAGCACGCGGTCGCCCGGGCCGATCGGCGCGGACTGCAGGAAGAACCTCGCCTCGGCGTCGACGAGGGCCGCGGCGGAGCGCTGGGTGACGGCGACGCCCTTCGGCACACCGGTGGAGCCGGAGGTGAAGATGACCCAGGCGTCGTCGTGCACGGTGGGGGTGGCGACGTCGGCGGGCTCGGTCGGCACCGCGCGGCGGGGCTCGAAGACGCCGCCGAGTCCGACGACGCCGATCACGTCGGCCTCGCCGAAGACCAGCGCGGCGCGCTCCTCGGGGTCGTCGGCGTCGACGGGCACGTAGGCCGCGCCGGCGGCGATCACGCCGAGGATACTGACGTAGAGCTCCCGGGTGCCCGAGGGGATGCGGATGCCCACGCGGTCGCCGCGGCGAACGCCGAGGCGCGTGAGCTCGGCGGCCTTGTCGGCGACGAGCAGCTCGAGCCGGCGGTAGCTGATCCCGCCCTGGGGGTCCTCGAGCGCGAGGGCGTCCGGGTAGCGCACGGCGCTCTCGTGGAAGATGTCGATCAGCGTGCGTGCGGGAGTGGCCCGCGCACCGCCGTCGAGCATCGACTGGGAATTCTCGACGGGAGTCGTGGTCACCTGGGCTCCTCGGTGCAGTGCTGAATGCGAACCCTGCGATCTTAGTGAGGGCGGGTTAACGGGCGGCAAACGGGCGTCGTGCCGCTAGGTCGTCGTCAGCACGACCGCGCCCCAGGCGAGCACCGCCACGAGCACCCACGACCCGAGCCCGACCAGCACGGCACGACCGCTGGTGCGCACCAGCGTCAGCACGCGGATCGACGACCCGAGTGCGACCAGGGCGAGGCCGAAGAGCACCGTCTGCACCGCATCCGCTGCCTCGAGAACCGCGTCGGGAACCGGCAGCAGCGTGCGCACGGCGATCGCGGCCAGAAACCCGACGACGAAGAGCGGAACGACGGGCGGACGAGCGGATGCGACGCCCGCGTCGCCGAGACGCGGCTCGCGGGATCGCCGGTACAGCCCGACCCCCGCCACGAGCGGGGCGAGCAGAACGACCCGCGTGAGCTTCACCGCGATCGCGAGAGCCAGCGCGGAGGCCCCGGCGGTCTGCGCGACCGCGACCACCTGTCCGACGTCGTGCACGCTCGCGCCCGCCCAGGCGCCGAACTGCAGGTCGCTGAGGCCGAGCGGCGCGTGCAGCAGCGGGAGCACCGCGATGGCGAGGCTGCCGCAGAGGGTGACGAGGGCCGCCGGGATCGCGATCTCGGTCGGCTTGCTGCGGGTGACCGCCGCCATCGCGCCGATGGCGGAGACGCCGCAGATGGAGAAGCCCGCGGCGAGCAGCAGCGGCTGGTCGCCGGGCAGGCGGGCGAGGCGGCCCATGCCGAGGGTTCCGAAGAAGGTGAGCACCACCACGACGAGCACGGCGATCAGCGTCGGGCCGCCGAGGTCGATCACGTCGCCGAGGCTGAGCTTCAGCCCGAGCAGCACCACACCGATGCGCAGAAGGCGACGGGAGGCGAGACCGAGACCGGGCTTCAGCGAACCGTCGAGCGCGGGCTGCAGGGCAGGGATCTGGCCGATGACCAGCCCGAACAGCACACAGAGGGTGAGGATCGGCACGGCAGGGAGCAGCAGATGCGCCGCGAAGGCCAACGCCAGTCCGGCCGCGGCGACGGCGAGGCCGGGGAGGATGCGCATGTGTCGACCGTAGCCGCTGGCACCCGCGGTGGCTCGCGCCGCCCCGGATCCGCGCCATGTCCCCGCCGTGTCCCCGCCGGGGAGTACAGTCGCAGCGGGGAACGCACGGGACGCGGCGCGAGCGATCCGGCACGAAGGGCACGGAATGGTCGAGACGGACACGGTCGACACTCAGCCGACGCCCGAGTCCCACCGCAGCCGCGCGGTCGACGAGGGCATGGTGATCGCCCGGTCGGCGCTGGTGCTGTCGGTGAAGAACCACCTCATCGTCGGCGCGCTGCGCTACGACCGCTCCCTGGACGAGATCGACCTGCCCGCGTACACGCGCACGCGGCTCACCGAGCTCGTGCGCGAGCAGACCGGGTACGCCGACCGGATCAGGGCCGCGGCACAGGCGGCGGCCACCGCCCACGGCGCCGCCCGCCACCAGCACGACTACCACGCGGCAGACATCACGACGCTCGCCGAGCGGGCACGCGTCTACCGCGCCCTTGCCGCGATCTTCGACGGCCTGCGTGACGACGAGCAGTTCGTCTCCGGCGTGGTCGAGTCGGCGAGGCACGATGCCTGGGCAGAGATCTCCGCCGTCATCGCCTCACGACTCGACGTGCTGCCGGAGTCGGTGACCGCCGCGTCGTACGCCGCGGCACGACCGGGGCGCATGCGCGCGGTGCGCAGAGACGTCGTCGACCTCGACCGCCGCTTCTCGCGCTGGAACTAGGCGCGCGTCGCCGCGAGGGCGAGGCGGATACCCGGCGAACGGTGAAGGGGAAAACCCGCGTGAGGAGACACAGGTTCCCTCACGCAGGCTTCCGTTCTGCAGGACGGCCGAGCCGACTACGCCGCGACCCGCTTGCGGCGCAGAACGAGGCCGGCGCCGGCGAGCAGCATCAGCAGCGCCGCACCGACCGGAGCGCTCAGGTCGACACCGGTCGAGGCGAGGCGCTGACCCGCGGCCGTGATGGTGATGTCGTCCCAGCCGATGAGCGAGCCGTCGGCGGCCAGCACCGCGACGCGGTGTGCGCCGAGGGCCGTGTCGGCGGGGATCGCGACGCGCACGGTGCCGTCGGCCGAGACCGTGCGGGTGCCGAGCAGCACGGGAGCCGAGTGCAGCCAGACGTTCACGGTCTCGCCGGCGAGCCGGGCGCCCACGCTCACGGTGATCGTGGTTCCGCGAACGGCCGTCGACGGAACAGAGACCGGTCCGCGGGCGGCCTCGGTGAGCGCGTCGGCGGGGGCCGGCGCGGTCCCGCCGGTGCCGGGGAGCGGTGCGGGAGTCGACGGCACTCCGGGGAGGGTGGGCGTGCCGGGATCGGTCGGCGCAGCGCAGTCGATCGAGCCGCTGCGGATCGCGAAGCCGCCGGTCGACGTGTCGTCCGACCAGAAGGCCGCCTTCTGCCCGTCGACGCACTGCGCCTGGGGTGCGAGCGCGAAGCCCTCGTTGTTGAGGTTCGGCATTCCGGCCGGACGCTCGTAGACGGTGACGACCTCGAGGGCTCCCGCGGCGGAGATGTCGAGGACCGCGGCGCGTCCTTGGCAGCCGTCGTCGCAGAGCGCCCAGAGCTGCTGCTTCTCGGCATCGAACTCGAGTTCCATCACGCTGGGGAAGCCGCTCTCGATCGTGGCGACGCGGGTGTAGCCGCCGGTCGCCTGGTTCAGCGCGTAGCCGTAGACGGAGCCGTTGGCCTCGAGCGCCACGAAGAACAGTCCGTCGCCGTGGTCGGCGTACGCCGCCGGGTCGTAGGCGGCGCCGGTGCTCTCGTCGACGAGTCCGCCACCGACGAGGTAGCTGTCGGGAACCCAGGCGATGCCCTCGAGTCCGAGGTTGGCACCCACCTCGGGCAGGTCGGCGTTGAGGTTCCACTCCATGTCGGCGCTGAGGCTGCTGCCGGCGGCTGCCGGATCGTAGCGCAGCACGGAGAGCCGGCTGCCGCCGCCCCCGTTGTTGCGCTCGCTCGCGATGAAGACGCCAGCGGACGATCCGGCACCGGTGAACGCCACGCCCTCGGCGTCGACGTCTCCGGTTCCGTCTGCGTAGTGCAGCTCCTTGCCCGCACCCCAGCCCCCGGAGGTGTCCGGGACCCAGTTCGTGCCGTCGGAGACCAGCTTGAACAGCGCGCCGACGCCGTTGCGAGCGGCCCAGAGCACGTCGCCGCTCCCGGCGGCCTCGTAGGCCAGTCCGCTCATGTTGCTGGCGAAGGTGCCCTGCACATCGGCGGTCGCCACCTCGGGCGAGCCGGGCCACGGTGCGGTGACGAGGTCGCCGACGCAGTCGTTCACGGCGCCCTTCGTCGCGGAGGCGGTGGTCGCGAACCCGCCTGTGCCGTCGGCGCAGCGGCCGTAGGTGGTGGTGGCGGCGTGCGCGGTCCGGGTGTGGGAGTCGAGCAGCGTGGTGCCGTCCGCGGCGAACAGGCGAGCGGAGTCGGCTCCGCCCAGGCCGAAGTAGTCGGTCAGGTCGGCCACGAAGTAGCCGCCGGCTGCGACCGTTGTCCCCGCCGGAACGGTGAAGGGGTCCTTCTCGGAGTTGTCCTTGAGCACGTAGCCCGAGATGTCAGCGGATGCGACGCCGTTGTTCCTGAGTTCGATCCAGTCGCCGGGAACGCCGTCCTGCGACTCGATCTCGTTGATGCGAATGGGGGCGCTGCAGTCGTTGGCCGCGCCCTTCGTCGACGAGGTCGACACGACGAAGTCCGTGCCGCAGACGCTCAGCGTGGTCGGCGAGTGCGCGGTCCAGCTGCGCGAATCGACGAGGGTGACGCCGTCCGGTGCGAACAGCCGCGCCGAGTCGGCGGTGCCGAGGCCCCAGACGAAGTCGCTCTCCTCGGCCAGGTAGTAGCCGCCGGGAGCCACCGAGGTGCCTGCGGGGATGACGAAGAAGTTGTGCGTGTCGTCGCCGTCCTTGAAGCGGTAGCCACCGAGGTCGAACGCCGTTGCGCCGGAGTTGTAGAACTCGACCCAGTCGCCCGGCGTTCCGCCGTTGGACTCGACCTCGTTGATGCGGATGGCCGCGGGGGTCGGGGTCGGGGCGGCCGCGACGTTCGAGACGCCCTTCGTCGGCGCGGGGGTGACACCGAACGCGCCGGTGCCGTCGGGCAGGCGGCCGTAGGTCGTGGCCGCGTGGGCGGTCCAGCTGTAGCTGTCGACCAGGGAGGTGCCGTCCGGGGCGAACAGGCGCGCGGAGTCTCCGTCGCCGAGCCCGAAGCCGCCGGTCACATCGACGTCCACGGCGAGGAGCGCTCCGGGGGCGAGCGTCGAGCCCGCCGGGATGACCATGGTGCTGGTGTCCTTGTTGTCGCGCAGGATCCAGCCGGACACGTCGACCGCGCCCGCGCCCGCGCCGGTGTTGATGATCTCGATCCAGTCGGGCAGCTTGCCGGCGTCCTGCGACTCCACCTCGTTGATGCGCACGGGCGGCGCGGCATTGGCCGCACCCCTGGTGGCCGCCGAGGTGAGGGCGAACGCGCCCGTGCCGTCCGGGAATCGGCCGTAGGTGGTGCCCGGCGCGTGGGTGGTCCAGCTGTAGCCGTCGACCAGGGTCGCGCCGTCCGCGAGGAAGAGGCGGGCGGAGTCGCCGCCGCCGAGGCCGAAGCCGCCGGTCACGTCGACATCGACCGCGAGGAAGGCGCCCGGCGCGAGCACCGTGCCCGCGGCGATCGCAAGGGTGCGCGTGTCGTCGCTGTCCTTGAGTATCCAGCCCGAGACGTCGACCGCGGCCGTGCCGATGTTGACGATCTCGACCCAGTCCGCGACGCCGGCGGCACCGCTGGACTCCACCTCGTTGACGACCACGGTGGGCAGCGGTGCGATCTCCTCCGCCGCGGCCGGTGTCAGGGTCGCCGCGAGCGGCACGGTGAGGGTGAGGGCGGTGAGGGCGGCCAGTACTGGCCGACGCCGGGGAGTGCGCATGGGTGTGCCTTCTCGAGTTTCTCGCGGGAGGTCGCCCGGGTACGGGCACGCGTACACCTTGGGGCAGCCCGGCGAACGAGGGGTAAACGGAGCGCGAACTACTCGTGCGCGGCAGGACGCGAGAAGGCCCGGACTCGCGACGAGTCCGGGCCTCCGGGTGCTTCGCCCGCGCGTGCGGGCCGTGCGGGCACTAGCTCGCGAGAATGCGCTTGATCTCGACGATGGCCTCGTCGAGCGTGGCGAGGGCCTGGGCGCGCTGGTCCTTCGAGGCCGCGCCCCGGTACCTGCCGAGCTCGATCGCGATGGAGCGCACGCGCTTCATCAGGCGGATGTCGCCCTTCTTCGGGCGGGCGCCGGCGAAGGGTCCGAAGGCCGGGCCGTGGTGGCCGTGATGGCCGTGGCCCGCGTCGAATCCGTGCCCGTACCCGTGACCGTGTCCGCGGCCTGCGCCGAAGCCGTCGCGAGGGCCGAAGCCCTGCGGGACGCCGTTCTGAATGACGATGGTCGGGCCGGCGCCCGGGCCGAAGCCGCGGCGGCCGAAACCGGCTCCACGCTGCCCGCGGGGGTGGCGTCCGTGCTCGTGCCGGTCGCCGTCGAGGCGGTCGGGGGACTCGGGCGTCGAGTTGTTCTCTGGGGTGAAATCAGTGGTGTTCATGGTGAGTGTTCCTTTCCGGTGAGCCACCGGATGTGGCTCGTCGTCGCGTTACTCGACGATGGGTTAACGATATATCGGTAATGTTCTCGAAGTCAAGTACCGATTTCATCGTTGGCGGCACGACGGCATTCCGGGACACGGATTGCAATCCCTCGCCGACATCCGGGAGCGCTCGTACCGTGGACGGATGACTGACAGCGAAGAGACCCTCGGCAGCTCCGTACCCGACACCAGCAACCCCGCCGCGAAAGACCCGTCGGACTGGGTCACCGGCGACGAGCCGATCACTGCGGCTCAGAAGAGCTACCTGAACACCCTGGCCACCGAGGCCGGCGAGGAACTGTCCGCGGACATGACCAAGGCCGAGGCGTCCGAGCACATCGAGCGCCTGCAGGAGAAGACCGGGCGCGGCCAGTAGTCGCACGGCGGCGGGCGCCCCGGTCGCCCGCCGCCGCACCGATTCGATCCATCCGGGAATATACCCCTATGCTTTCGACATTAGCTTTCTTGAGAAAAGCCAATTGATCGAAGGATGACAGATGCCGCTCCGCTCGGACTGGTCGGACGACAGCTGCGCCGTCGCGCGCGGCGCCAACGTCTTCGCCGACCCGTGGTCTGTGCTGGTGCTGCGCGAGGTCTTCGTCGGCAACCGCCGTTTCGAGGGGATCCGCTCCGTGCTGGGCGCCGCCGAGAACGTGCTGAGCGAGCGGCTCCGCCGGCTCGTCGACGAGGGCCTGCTGCGCCGCGAGCCCTACGGCTCCGGGACGCGGCCGCGGCAGGAGTACCACCTCACTCCGTCGGGTGCCGACTCCCTGCCGGTCCTCAACGCCCTGGCGGTGTGGGCCGCGAAGCACACCGAGTCGCCGACCTCGACCGAGATGCACCTCTACTGCACGACCTGCAAACAGGAGAGCTCGTCCGCCGACTGGTGCTCCACCTGTGCCCGCCCGCTGACCGTCTCGACCACGGCGTGGGAGCGCCCGACCGCTCCAGGCGTGCAGATCGACCTCGCGGAATCCTTCGCCGGCTGACTCGCACCCCCCCTCCTCTTCCGGTGACTCACTGTCGCGGCTCCGGCTCCCCGAAACACCGTCACCAGAATGAAAGCCGGAACAATGCGTACTCTCAGCCGTCGAGCGAGTTTCTGGGTATCCGCGGCAGTCGCCGCGATCGCCCTGTGGACCTCCGCAGCCCCCACCGTGAGCTATCCGCTCTACGCGCAGGAGTGGGAGCTGACTCCCGCGGTCACCACGGCCATCTTCGCCGTGTACCCGATCATGCTCGTCGTGGTGCTCGCCGTCTTCGGCAATCTCTCCGACTACATCGGCCGACGCGCCACGATCCTCTCGGGCCTCGCGGCGTCGCTGGTCGGCGTGCTCCTGTTCGCACTCGCACCCAGCGTGGAGTGGCTGTTCGTCGGCCGCGCGTTCATGGGCATCGGCGTCGCTCTGTCGCTGAGCCCGGCGACCGCGGCGATCGTCGAGTTCAGCGCACCCGGCCAGAGCAAGCGGGCGAGCTCCATCACCACCGCTGCCACCGCGGTCGGCCTCATCCTCGCGATGCTGATCGGCGGTGCCCTCATCGAGTACGCGCCGCTCCCGACCCACCTCAACTTCTGGGTGCTCGCCGTCGTGGTCGCCGTAGTGCTCGCCGTGGCCTGGTTCCTCCCCCGGCACACCGCGGCGGAGAGCCGCGGACGCTGGCGCCCGCGCGGCCTCGCCGTCCCCAGCGGAATCCGCCGCCACTTCGCGATCGCCGCGATCGCCGTCACCGCCTCCTACGCCGTCGGATCCGTCGTGCTCTCCCTCGGCGCCGACATCGCCCAGACCCTGATCGGCTCCGACAACTCCCTCGTCAACGGATCGGTGCTCGCGCTCAACGCGGCGGCCATCGCCGTCGCCGCGATCGCCGGGCGCAATCTGCGTCCGCTGACACTCGTGATCGCGGGGGGAGTCGCGGCCATCCTCGGCATGTCGATCATGGTGCTCTCGTCGGTGGAGCACTCGCTCGTGCTGTTCCTGATCGCCTCGATCGTCGCCGGAGTGGGCTACAGCTTCCTCTTCGCCGGCGGGCTCGGAGTCGTCAGCGCGAACGCGCCGGCGCACCACCGCGCGGGCACCCTGTCGTCGGTGTACCTCGTCGCCTACTTCTTCCAGGGCGTCGTGGCTCTCACCCTCGGCTCGATCGCGACGGGGTCCGGGCTGCAGCTCGCCCTCGAGATCGGCGCAGGAGCCATCGCGCTGTTCAGCCTGGGCGCGATCGCACTGTCGCTGGCCTTCGGCGCGCGGCCGGCCGCGGCGGGTGCCACGGCCTGAGGTCGGCGCGTCGTCAGGCGGGCTGCACCGACCGGACCC
>Ga0247805_1001109_pt1 | contig 13138 bp, 11 predicted proteins | sample UWRJL044104R1_FD_180930 | JGI IMG/M metagenome (GOLD analysis project Ga0247805, IMG submission 180930) | Plant litter microbial communities from Arlington Agricultural Research Station in Wisconsin, United States - UWRJ-L044-104R-1 | ecosystem: Environmental > Terrestrial > Plant litter >...
CACAGCACGAGATTGCGTCGTTCTGCCTGACCAGGTCAGCTTCGCCGCAGGGGCGTTCCTCGCGTGCGGCGCCACCACGGCCTACCAGGCGCTGCTTCGATCCGAAGTCCGGCCCGGTGGTTCCGTGCTCGTCGTCGGCGCCGGACCCGTGGGACTCGCTGTTCTCACCTGGGCCAAGGCATTGGGGCTGCACGCCATCGCCACCGACCCGAGCGCTGAGCGCCGCGCATTCGCTGAAAGCCTCGGATTCGCGGACGTGTTCGACTCCGCCGGGTTCGACATCGACACCGTGATCCCGGGCAAGGCAGACGTTGTCATCGAGACGTCAGGCAATATCCACGGACGTCGCGCGGCGACGGAATGCGTGAAGACGTGGGGGACCGTCGTCTTCGTCGGTCTCGGGCCGGGCTTCGAGATCGACCCGGTACCCAACCTCATCATGCGACAGGTGACCCTACGCGGAATGTTCGTATTCAGCGTGCCGCTGATGATGGAGGCGATTCGCGAGGTCGTCCGCCACAACGTCGACCTCGACCCAATCGTGACCACAACGGCCACTCTCGAAGAGGGACCACAGGCCTTCGCTGATTTCGCAGCAGGCAGCGTCGGCAAGACCGTGATCGGGTGGGAGTGAGCGTGGCAGCCACGGCAAGCATCGACGGCGGTACCTGGGTGCTGGAGAACGGTGTTGTCGCTGCGACGATCAACCCGGAGCGCGGCGCCGACATTCTGTCCTTCGTTTGGCTGGCGACCGGCGAAGATGTGCTCTGGCGGAACCAGAGGTCTGCAGCAGCGCCTCCGCGACGAGGCGACACGGACATGGAGGCGACCTCCTACTTCGACAACTATCCAGGCGGCATCCAAGAGCTCTTCCCGAACGCTGGAGCCCCCACGACTGTCCACGGCGCCCCCCTACCGTTCCACGGCGAGGCCCTTCGGCGGCCATGGTCGACGGAGGTCTCCGAATACGATGGCGGCATCGAGCTCGTCTGCCAGACGGTGCTGACCCGCTACCCCTTTCGCATGACGAAGTCCTTCCGCCTGGATGACGACTCCTCTGTCCTGCGGTTCTCATCCACGATTCAGAACCTCTCGAACTTGGACTTGCCCGTGCACTGGGGCCTGCACCCGGCCTTCAACACCGACGGCGTCGCGGGCGGCGGCACCGTCTATGGCCCGTTCGCCCGAGTGACCGCACACCCCGAGAAATTCGGTGAGCACCAAGCCCACAGCCCGGGATCCACGGTCGCCGCGATCGACGTCGCAGCCGGCGTCGGAGGAATCGAGCTCAGCCCCGGCAGCGGAGGGACTGCCGATCTCGCGTATGCCACGGTCGATGAGGGCTGGTTCGCGATCACCTCCCCGAGCAGCGAGCTGCTGGCGACGATGACCTGGCCGAGCGCGCTGTTTCCTGAACTCTGGATCTGGCAGGAATGTCATGCGCCCGGCGGCTACCCATGGTTCGGCACCGAGCACATCGTCGCTATCGAACCGCACACGACCTCTCCCTTCGAGCCGCTCGCCGAGGAGATCAACCGTCCGGAAGTGATGACCATCCCCGGATACGGGGAACGCCACGCGGACTTCACCCTCGGAGTGCAGCCAGCTACCGGGAACCAATTCCCGACCAGTATGGGGACGGACGGTCTCGCCGTTCTCTCCGCAGTGCGTTAGTACAGGCAGCTAGAGAAAGAGGACGACATGCGTCGATTCGACGAAAAGGTAGTGATTGTGACCGGTGGAGGCGCCGGTATCGGGAGGGCCACCGCGGAGCGGCTCGCCAGCGAAGGAGCAACCGTCGCCGTGTTCGACATCTCCGGCGAGCGAGCCCGGGAGGTGGTCGAAGTGATCGAAGCGGCCGGCGGGCACGCGAGCGCCTTCGCCGTCGACGTCTCGGATGCCACGGCAGTGAAGCAATCGGTCGACGTTGTCGTCAGCGAGCTCGGCGTACCCTTCGCGCTGGTGAACAGCGCGGGGATCCTACGCATCGCGCCGGCTTTGGAGATGACCGTCGAGGACTTCGACGCTGTTCTGGGGGTGAATCTTCGAAGCGTGTTCCTGATGTCCACCGCGGTAGCGCGTCATCAGGTGGCGGCAGGGCGTCCGGGACGCATCGTCAACGTGTCCTCGATTCACTCCGTCATCTCAATCCGAGATGGCGCGGGCTACGCAGCCAGCAAGGGCGGAATCGAAGCCCTGACATTCACGCTCGCTGGCGAGTGGGCGCAGTACGGGATCACCGTGAACGCGGTGCGCCCCGGCGCTACATGGTCAGCACTCACCACGCCCATCTACACCGACGACGTGGTGGCGTCCCTCGCGCGGCGGATCCCCATCGGAGCCGTTGCCCAGAGCGCCCAGGTCGCGTCCGCGATCGCCTATCTGGCGTCGGAAGAAGCGTCGTATTCGACCGGCGCGACCCTGTCCGTCGACGGCGGCTACATCATCAACGGCGACATGCCTGACGCGGCCTACGAGACGAGCTAACCGGGCTGGCTTTGACGGGTCTGGCGGATAGCGTTCTGCCACGTGACTTCAAGGCTGTTCACCGTGGCGTCGTAGTGCTTGGCGGCGTAGGCCGCGTAGAGGATGTCGACGACCAAGAGCTGCGCCCACTTGCTCGTCACCGACTCGCCGTACAGCTCGCCGCCGCTAGGGACGCTGGATGTGAACAGGCTCACGCTCGACGTCTGCGCGACCGGCGACTCGGGGTTGGACGTAATCGCTATCGTCTTCGCGCCCCGGCCGTTCGCCAGTTCGATGGCCTCGATCACTGACGTCGATTTGCCGGAGTCGCTGATCGCGATCACGACGTCATCGGGGTCGAGGATGGAGGTGATCATCACCTGAAGAGTCTGATCCCTGAACAGCATGCATTTCCTGCCGGCCCGCGTGAAGCGCATGACGGCTTCCTCAGCTGCGATGCTCGACGACCCCATGCAGACGAAGATGATGACACGGGATTGGTCGATGAGTGCCACCGCCCGAGACAACGCGTCCTCATCCTGATTGACGGCAGTCAGGTGGATGGCCTGGATGCTGCTCCGGGCGACCTTGCCGACGATCGCCTCGACGGAGTCGTTGCGGACGACCCCCTCGTACACCAGCTGGGTAGTGTCCTCGTCGTTCCTGCGTGCCGCACCTGCGGTGACCTGAGCCTCGGTCAGAGAGCGCAGCAGTTGCTTGTACCCGGCGAGGCCCATCTCGCGTACGAAACGGGACACCGTCGACTCTGCAACGCTAGCCTGCACGGCCAACTCGCTAATAGTCAGCGACTGAGCGGCGTCGGGGTTGGCGAGGATCGTCTCGCCCACCCGACGCAACGACGTCGCCATATACGGGAGCTTGCCCGAGATGCGGTGCAGAAGAGTCAGATCGCTAATCGGCTCCGTCATCGCTGAGTCTCCCTCGGTCGTTCCAGCCCTCAGAGTCTATCGACGTCGGCTTGTTCCCAATTGCTCGCGCGTTCGACGGCGCGCTTCCAACCCCGGTAAAGCGATTCGCGGGTGCTGTCGGCCATGGACGGGGTGAACTCCGTGTTCAAGTCGAAGGAGTTCCGGAGCTGCTCGATATCGGTCCAGAACCCAGTAGCGAGGCCGGCAAGGAACGCTGCGCCGCGTGCTGTCGACTCGATGACATTCGGTCGCAGGACGGGGACGCCGATGACGTCTGACTGGAACTGCATCAGGAAGTTGTTGCGTACCGCGCCGCCGTCGACCCGGATTTCCTTCACCGATATCGATGAGTCTGCTTCCATGCACTCCAGGACGTCGCGGTACTGGTACGCGATCGACTCCAGAGTTGCGCGGATGATGTGCTGGCGGTTGGACCCGCGTGTGAGCCCGAGTATCGCGCCGCGCGCGTACTGGTCCCAGTAGGGGGCTCCGAGGCCGGTGAAAGCCGGGACTACGTAGACACCGCCGGAGTCCGAGACCTGCATCGCAGCGGCCTCGCTGTCGGAGGCGTGGTAGAGCACCTTGAGCTCGTCGCGCAGCCACTGGATGGACGCTGCCGCCACGTAGATAAGGCCTTCAAGGGCATACTCGACTTTGCCGTTGACGCCCCACGCAACAGTGGTCAGAAGGCCGCTGTCGCTGAAGACCGGTGCGGTGCCGGTGTTCATCACCAAGCTGCCTCCCGTGCCGTACGTGGCCTTGACCATTCCCTTCTCGAAGCACGCCTGCCCGAAGAGCGCCGCCTGCTGGTCGCCGGCCGACGATGCGACCGGTACACGGGCGCCATTGAATACGCGGTCGCTCGTGTGCCCGTAGATCTCGCTGCTCTCGCGGACCTCGGGAAGCATGATGCGTGGCACGCCGACCGTTTCGAGAAGCTCGTCGTCCCAGTCGAGCTTCGTGATGTCGAAAAGCATGCTCCTCGAAGCGTTCGTGTAGTCGGTGACATGCACCTCGCCGTCGGTGAGGTTCCAAATCAGCCAGGTGTCAATGGTGCCGAAACACAGTTCTCCGGCTTCGGCGCGAGCACGGGCGCCGTCGATGTTGTCGAGCAGCCAGGCGATCTTCGTTCCGGAGAAGTAGGCGTCAACGACGAGACCGGTCTTTCGCTTGACCATCTCCTCCAGCCCGCGTTCCTTCATCTCGTCGCAGAAGCCGGCTGTCCGTCGGTCCTGCCACACGATCGCGTTGGCAATCGGAACTCCTGTCTCCCGGTCCCAGATCACGGTGGTCTCCCGCTGGTTCGTGACCCCTACCGCTGCTAGATCCGAAGCGTGGATACCCGCCATGGCGATCGCCCTGGTTGCCACCTGCAGTTGCGTCGACCAGATTTCGACTGGATCGTGCTCGACCCACCCGGGCTTCGGGTAGATCTGTGTGAACTCCTGACTCACCTGGCTGACGACCTTCGCATCGTGGTCGAACACGATAGCGGTGATGCTCGTGGTGCCAGCATCGAGTGCCAGTATGTGCGTGGGGGTCATGGACATTCCGTTCTTCATTGAACTGTTGGATCAAGCTAATTGTGGCGGGTCAAGCGGCGTCGAACCGGATCATCGCCTTCATTCCTTCGCCCGAGCCGGCGTAGGCGAGAGCATCCGTGATCTGCTCGATCCCGAACGTGCTCGTGGCGAGCTGTTCCAGATCGAGCCGTCCGCTAGCGGCGAGCTCCAGCGCGGCGAAATAGTCGGAGTTGCTGGATCCTGTGGTGCCAGTCAACGTGAGGGCCCGATAGTGGACCCGGTTCGTGTCGAGCGGTACGAGCTCCGGCTTGCCGAGTCCGGCGAAGAAGTTCACGCGACCGAAAGTGCCGAGCAGGTCGACAGCTTCGCTCTGCACGGACGCCTTGGAGACGCAGGTGATCGCCACGTCGACTCCGCGGCCCTGGGTCTCGCGATCGACGACGTCTGCCAGGTTCTCCTCGCTGAGGTTGACCAATACGTCCGCTCCGACGGAACGAGCGAAGTCGAGGCGGGGCTGCCGGGAATTCGAGATGATCACCTTCGCGGCGCCATACAGTTTCGCCAGCATGACGTGACAGGCGCCGATCGGTCCTGCACCCATGATCAGAACAGTCGATGTGGGACCGACGTCGAGCTGGCGCATGGCCGAGTAGCAGCAGGACAGCGGTTCCACCAATGACGCGGCTTGGTAGGACAGCCCTTCGGGCAGGTGGAATACGTTCCCTCGCGCGATGGCGAAACCAGGGATCAGAACGAAGTCGGCGAACCCGCCATCGACAGTGACTCCGAAGGCTTCATAGTCGGGGCACATATTGTTCAAACCCCGGAGGCAGAACGAACACTTGCCGCACCCGATGTTGGGTGTGACACTCACTCGATCGCCGACGTTGTACCCGGAGACCTCAGCGCCGACTTCGACTATTTCCCCAGCGAACTCGTGGCCGAGGACGAGTGCCCGGTCGGTGCCCAGCTTGAAATGTCCGTTTGCGGCGATGCGGCGGTCGGTGCCGCAGATGGATGCGGCCTTGACCGCTACCAGCAGGTCCTCAGGTCCGGGAACGGGGCGCGGGATCTCGTCGAGCGTCACGACGCCGGGGGAGTGGAAGCGGGCTGCTCTCATCGTTCACTCACCTCGCTGGCTGCTTCGTCGGCGATCTGGAACAAGACCTTGTTGTACCAGATCTCGCGCGTCAGAAGCTGCTCGAAGGTAGCGGGGGCCTCATCGAGCGGGCGCACATGGCTGATCAGCTCATCCACTTTCAAATCGGTCCCGAGGTGGTGGATCACCATGTCCCAATCGCTGTGGCCGACGGGGGTGACCTTCGCGTTCCATGTCCCGTAGAGACGCAGCTCCCTGCGGAGGATGGAGGAGACCAGCTTCTGCTCCAGGAGCAGATCGCCGCTGAGATCACCCAGCAACATGACCTGGCCGAGCGATGCGGCAGCGCGAATACCCTGCACGAGAGCCGCGGGGGAGCCGGTTGCTTCCACGACGATGTCGGGGCCGCGGCCGTCGGTGAGCTCGGCTGCACGCTCGACTGTGTCCACGGAGGAAGCGTCGAGCGTCTCGAAGCCGAGCTTCGACATGAGGGCCAGTTTGCGTTCGTCGACGTCGGCGACGATGACACGCGAACAGCCTAAGATCCGCAGCCATTGCGCGGCGAGGGCCCCGATCGGGCCCGCACCGATGACCAATGCGGTGGCGTGGGCCGGGATCGTCAGTTTTCGGATGGCGTGCAGCGCGACTGCGGCCGGTTCGACCATTGCCGCGTGTGTCAGCGGAGTACCGTCGGGGACCTTGAAGAGGTTCGCCTCGGGAACCCAGAGGCGCTCCTCCAATCCGCCGTCCCGCCGCGAACCGAAATAGTCGTAGTCGGTGGCGAGCGCGTACTCGCCGATGGCTGTCATCGGATCCTCCGGCGACGGAAGCAGTGGAAAGACCGCGACGCGGTCGCCACGACGGAGGTGACTGTTGTCAGGCGCCTCTTCAACGATGCCGGAGAACTCGTGACCCAGGATCAGCGGGTAGTGATAGGCCTTGCCCCGTCCGTACCGCAGGACGTCGGAGCCGCACACGCCCACGGCGCCGACTCGGATAAGTACGGGACGGCGCCCGACCTTCTCAGGTTCCGCGACGTCGCTCAGCGTCAGCGAGTTGGGGCCGTCGAGGACTACTGCGCGCATAACTCAGACCTCCATGCCGTAGCGGTGTGCCTTGTGGGTCGGGTACATGGCGATGGTGGGGATGGTGACGTCGGGCGTGCGGGTCGCGACGAAGAGAGTGATGTCCGCGACGTTGTCCACCTCGATGCAGCTCGCGTGGATGCCCTCTTTGATCTCCTTCTCGTCCAGCCATCCATCGATGTAGGCGGGGACGTCTCCGTCGTACAGTCCCTTGTCGATGATTTCGGTCATCGGGGTCTTCACGTGCGAAGGGTTGATGACGGTGACACCGATGCGCTTGTCCTTGCCTTCGAGGAGGATGTTCTTGCTGAAGCCCATCAACCCGTGCTTCGACGCGCGGTAAGGGCTGTGGCCGGGGCCGGAGGCGATCTTCGCGGAGGACGAGCCCATGTTGATGATGCGTCCGCCCGACTCCTGCTTCTCCATGATGCGGAAGGCTTCCCGGCAGTTGAGGAAGACGGCGGTCAGGTTCGGCTCCATCGTCTTGTGCCACTCATCGAGTGTCACCTCGGTTACGGGAGGGGCGAGCGAGTCGCGCCCGGCGCTGTTGACGATGAGGTCGACCCGTCCCCATCGGTCAACGGTGTCGGCGAAGTAGTCAATGACGGTCTGCTCGTCGGTGACGTCGGCATGCACAGCGTGCACATCACCGCCGTAGCCGAGGATGCTCTTCGTCACCCATTCGAGTCGGGGCAGGTCGAAATCCACCAGGGTGACCTTGGCCCCGTTGGAGGCGAAGATCCGGGCGACCGCTTCGCCGATTCCGGATGCGGCGCCGGTGACGACGGCAACTTTGCCTTCCAAGGCGGTGCCTTGGGCGGGTAGGTAGGTCTCGATGTAGTTCACGGTATTCCCTTACATGCTCGGTCGGATGCCGTGCAGCGGAGGCCGGGAAGTCTTTCTGAGTCGGCTCCTCGCTGAGAACGACGGTGCGGATTTCTTTCCGCACCAGCAACGCTAGCAAGAATTTCCAAGATGGACCAGCAGACGGGGGGAAATTTCTAAGGGAGTGGCTCGACGGCATGACCGGCCCGTGCGGCCGCGTTGATCTTCCGACCGGTTGTGCGCTCTATCGATGCCACGGCGGCCTACATCTATCAATCCAGCGCGGCGGTTGCGAGAGTTGTGAGTGAGTCGCGCCGCCTGCGCGGGCTCCTGCGTCGTAGTTCCTGGGACGGGTCTGGGGTGAGGTGATCCAGCCGTCGGGTCGCGCTCCGCAGTGGAAAGGACGCGGGGGTGTCGAGTCGGTTTCGGCGCCGCCACGCTTTGCCGAGAGTGCGGCGATATTCTCAGGAGCCGTTGCTCGCCTCGAAGGCGCTTGGGTGATTCAGGCGGAGGCGTCCGGCATCGCGAGCAGACGCGCCGCATTTTCGACAGTGATCTTCGAATATGCAGTCCTATCGATTCTTCCGGCCAGGCGAGGCAGGAACCGTAATGGCAGATACGAGAGTCCGGGCATGCCCCCGTAGGCGAGATACCGGCTGCGACGCGCGACGTCGCCGCCGAGGACGATACGGTCTCCTGCGCCGCCTGCTACCGAGGCTTCGAGGCAGGCGAGGATCGCCGAGTCTGGCGCATCCTTGTGCCTCGCCATGCCGTCGTAGCCCAAGTAGGCGCCGCGCTGGGCGAGGGACGTGTGGAGGCCGGGATCGAGGTTGCGGTCTATATGCGCCAGGACGACTCGGTCGGCGCCTACCCCCTGCAGTTCCAGGATGTCGAGCACTTCGTGCGCGGCCGATCCGAAGTCGAGATGAACCATGACGGCACAGCCGGTAACGGAGCTGGCTTCAGCGACTGCGTCCAAAGTCCTGCGTTCGAACGTCCCAATCGACCAGTAGCGGATCCCTGCCTTCGCTATTCCAGCGCGGATCGGCAAGCCAGCTGGAGTATTTGCTCTGCTCCCGTCATCGAGGGTGAATCCGTCCCTGATGTCCGCGATGAAGCGCTCCGCCAGCCGAGTCGAGTGCAACAAGGGGGCGTCGGATGGGTAGTGCCCCGAGTGGTGTGCACCCGTCGTGTGGATGATCTGCAATCCGGTCTCGACGCTGATCCGGGCCGCGGCCTCAACATCACGCCCCAATCCAGTGGGAGTCGCGTCGATCATCGACCGCACTCCAGCGTCGAACAGGTGCCGCGCCTCCTCGCCCGAGCGACGCTCGTCGTCGAGCTCCTCGCCTGGCAGCATCGGTGATCGCTGGAACAGATGTTCGTGATAGTCGAGGACGCCTAGGGTCGTCGGGTCGACGTCGCCGAGCACGGTGCGTGCGACTCGCATCTGGCTCATAGTCCGTCGAACCATCCTTCGAGGCGACTATACGCGTCGGTGAACGCGGCGTACTCTCCACGGTAGCGTGCGTTCCGTACCGGATCCGGTTGTCTCTGGACAGTACGGGTGGAGAAACCGGCTGCGGCGTCAAAGGAATCGAAGACGCCGACTCCGACGCCTCCCACGACCGCGGCGCCGATGGCGTTCGCTTCGTCGACGAGATCCCGGGCGGTCATCGGTACCCCCCAGACGTCGGCGAAGATGTCGAGCAGCGCGTCTGCATGGGCGGCGCCGCCGATGACGTCGATGGCCGTGATGTCCCGGCCGTTCTCCGTGAACGCGTTGAGGCCGGTGAAGAGGTTGAAGGCGACGCCCTCCAGCACAGCTCTTGTCATGTTCCCCCGGTCATGATGCATGAGGAGTCCGACGAATGCTGCGCGCGCTTTCGGGTTCCAGTGCGGCGACCGTTCGCCGAGCAGATACGGCAGGAAGAAGAGGCCGTCCTCTGACGCTCGGGCCGCCGTGGCCGCTCCGAGGAGCTCGGTGTAGCGGGCGTCCTGTCCGGGGGAAAGCAGCTGGGCCACCCACTGGAGCGAGGCGCCGCCGGCCTGCATCGTCGCGGTCGGTACGAATTTTCCGGGGATGACGTGGTTGAACGTCATGGATCGCATCAGCGGGTCGTGCAACGGGCGGTCCGCGCTCACCGACACCCAGGACGACGAGCCGAGGTACGCGTACGCGCCACTGGCTTCGTCGACGATTCCTGCGCCGAGCGCCGCCATCGGACCATCGCCGCCGCCGATGACCACCGGAGTGCCCTGTGCCAGGCCGGTCTCCGCCGATGCCTTGGCCGTGACTGTCCCGATGACGGTTGTCGAGTCGACGATGTCGGGGAACAGCGAGGCATCGAGGCCTGCTGCCTCGATGAGCTCAGAAGACCAACGGCCGGCGGCCTGATCGAACGCGTTGGTCCCCGACGCATCCGACGGATCTGTCGCGCGGACACCGGTCAGCCGGTAAGAGAGGTAGTCCTTCGCCTGCAGCACGTGTTCGATCCGGGAGAAGGCGTCCGGCTCGTTGTCGCGGAGCCACATGATCTTCGACAAGGAGTAGGTGGGGTTGAGCCGGTGCCCGGTTATGCCGTACGCGCGCTCCATACCCACTCGTGCGATCAGCGCCTCGCATTGGGCGCCTGAGCGTGTGTCAGCCCAGATCATCGCTGGGCGGACCGGGTCGCCGGCACCGTCGACGGGCACGACTCCCATCATCTGGCCTGAGAACGACACAGCGTCGATGGCGGTGTTGGCGACCCCGCCAGCCTCCAACAGCTGCCGATTCGCCTTGGACATGGCCGACCACCAGTCCTCAGGATTCTGCTCGGCTCTTCCGCCCGGCCCGAAGTCGGCGCCGTAGCCGATCGAGACGGAGGCGATCAATACGCCGTCATTGGAGACGAGCGTCGCCTTGTTGCCCGTCGTGCCGAGGTCATGGGAGATGATCATGTGCTGCTCCTTTGGTTTTCCGCGTGAGTTTGCTGCCCGCTAACGAAGCGAGTAGCCGCCGTCCATAAGCAGCTCGGCACCGACGAAGTACGACGCGTCGTCGCTGAGGAGGAAGGCGACGGACGCCGCGACTTCCTCCGGGGTGGCAAAGCGATCGACGACGATGTCCCGCTTCCACGTTTCGTGCATGTTTGCCTTCAAGTAGTTGAGCGGGGTGTCAACGTAGCCGGGCGAGAGCGCGTTGAGGCGCACCCCCCGCGGCGACCACTCGACAGCGAGAGACTTGGTGAGCGCGGTCACCGCGGCTTTGGAGGTGTTGTACGCGCTCTGCTTCTGCGGGAAGTTGACGACCGCGTTGCCCGACGTGGAGGCAATGTTCACGATCGCCCCGCCTCCACGAGCAAGCAGCTCGCGACCGAACGCCTGGCAGGTGATGAACACTCCACGCACGTTGACGCCGAGAACGGCGTCGAATTGCTCTATCGGCATGTTCTCTGCCGCCACGTCGTCCTCGACGATGCCAGCACTGTTGACGAGGTCGACGGGACGGGGGTCGGTGGAGTAGAGCCCTGCGACGACGCCGGCCACCGACTGCGGCGACGAGAGGTCCATCTCTATGCCCCGGACCCCGTTGGGCAGCGTGTCGAGGCCCTGGCGGTCCAGCCCGTAGACCTCGGCTCCCTCGGAGGTCAGGCGCTCCACGATCGCCTGCCCGATGCCGCCTGCTGCTCCGGTTACGGCCACGCGACGTCCGGTGAATCGGAGTTCAGTCATAGTTCAGATGTCTTTCCGAAAGAGGGTGGGGGAGACGAGGGTCTTAATCTGCTCGGAGTCGTGGAGGGCGTCGAGTGCGACGCCGAAATCCTCGAGCCCGACCTCATTGGTGATCAGGCCTTCCGTGGAGACGACGCCGGACTGCAGGGCGAACAACGCCCGTCCGATGCAGTTGGCCTGGGCGAAGGAGCCCTTTATCGTCAGCTCCCGGCTGAAGATCTCATAGGGTCTGATCGCTGCGAGGGAGTTTTCGCCGGCGAGTCCGTAGACCAGCACAGTCCCGCCTGTACGCGTGAGGGCCACCGCCTGTTCGAGAACGCTCGTAGACCCGGTCGCCTCTATGACCGCATCGAAGCCGCGCGGTGCGATCGCGCGTAGCTCGGCGACACCGCCGGTCGCGTCGGCCCTGTCGATCTGAACCGTGTGGTGAGCTCCGTGTTTTCTCGCGAGTTCGAGTTTCGAGGCGGTGGGCGCGGCCACGGTGACACGCGAGGCTCCCGCCATCCGGAGCAGCTGGGCCATGATCAGTCCGGTGGGTCCGGCACCGTAGATCAGGACATCGGAAGACGGCTTGAGCGACAGCACGTCGACCCCGTGCATGGCGCAGGCGGTGGGCTCGGTGAAGACCGCGATGTTCGGATCGAGATCGCCGATGGGGTAGAGCTTGCTCGCGGCGACGACGACCTGCTCGGCGAACCCTCCAGCCGCGTTGCATCCCAGGGATACGAAGTTCTCGCAGTAGAGCACCGTCCCCGCCCGGCAAGCCTCGCAGTGTCCGCAGAATACCGTGTTGTCGACGACGACTCTGGTGCCGACCACTGGCCACACTGTGCCCTCCCCGAGCGCTGCTACCTCCGCGACCATCTCGTGGCCGGGTATCAGGGGGAACTTGGCAATGAAACCACCGTGGAGCAGATGCTCATCTGTGCCGCAGATGCCTGTCTTGATGATTGTGAGCAACGCCTCGCCAGTGGCCGGAGCCGGGGCATCAATCGTCTCTACCTGCCACCGTGAACCCTCGCGGAATATGACGGCTCTCATCCGCTCACTCCCCCGCTTCAGCGGTTGCTGGCTGTGGCGCTGATGGCATCACGAATCTCCTTTGATTGCGGCTCGGGAAAAATATTAGTGAAACTACCTTTTCAGAGCTCGGATGCCCCAACCCTAACCGCACTGGCTCGATATTTCGACCTATTCACTGTTTATCCGATCGTACTTGTAGTATAACTACATTCCGATGCTCGAAAAGGAGCCCTATGACCCACGATGACCTGACAATCGACACCCCAACTCTGCTTGACGTTTCCCCGACCGGCGATATGGTCGGCGCCTCCCGCCGCTATGAGAAGTTCGCCGGGGACATGGGAGGCGTCTACCTGGACGAAGCCGCCTGGGAGTTCGAAGTGGAGACGCTCGGGAACGGGCACCTCGTCTACTCGGTCAACGAGCAGAAATACCAGAACGGACCGGGCGCACTCATCGTCGGCACCAGCG
>Ga0247805_1001110_pt1 | contig 13116 bp, 12 predicted proteins | sample UWRJL044104R1_FD_180930 | JGI IMG/M metagenome (GOLD analysis project Ga0247805, IMG submission 180930) | Plant litter microbial communities from Arlington Agricultural Research Station in Wisconsin, United States - UWRJ-L044-104R-1 | ecosystem: Environmental > Terrestrial > Plant litter >...
TCGGCGACGGCGTGCTCTCCGATTTCGATCCGGCCGCGGCATCCAATCTTTCGCAGCAGTTTCTGCTTGTGGGCAGCGAAGCCCCCGAGCCGACGAGCAACCTCACCGCCGCGGGCTTTCGCACATGGGAGGGCCTCTACCTCGCCGGAGTCGGCGCCGCAACGTCCGGCCCGGTGACCATCGTCGCTCCGACCGGCGACCCCTACGCCGACGCGCAGGTGCGCAGATTCACCGACGGAGCGCACGGCACCGACGTGACAATCACAAACGGCGAGCGATTGGATGTCGCGTGCGACACCATCACGCACACCGACGTTGCGCTGCGCGACTCACTCGCGGCAGTGCTGGCGGGTGACACGGGCGGCGTCTGGAGCTTTGGAGTTGCGGAGCACGCCGTCGAGCTCGACCCGAGTTGCGCGGGCGCACGCTCCCCCGAGGTTGCGCAGGCCAGCGAGCAGATCGCGCGCGGCGAGGTAGTGGTGACAGACCCGCTGTACGTGCCGTAGAAACTTGCTGGTTGAGTAGCGAGCGCCAGCGAGCGTATCGAAACCTATCCGGGCGGATACAGGTAGCTGATGACGTCCGTCGCCGGGATCGTTCGCTTGCCGTAGAGGTGATCGCTGGAGTGGTTGTACTCCTCGATCGTCACGGTTCCGTCGTCGTTCACCGAGGTCACGTACCCCACGTGGTAACCGAACCAGGCGACCGAACCCTTGACCGGAGTTGTGCTGGTCTTCCAGCCGTGGTTCTCCCAGGCGGACTTCCACTGGTACGCGTTTCCACCGTTCGGGGTGAGGCTGTGCCAGTCCCACTTGAACGGAGCTTTGGTCGACCCGGCGTCAACGTTGAGGCGCCAGGCCACGAAGTCGACGCACTCGCGGTAGTAGTAGTTGAGCGGCGAGAGGCCACCGCCCTGGTTGTTGGAAAGCTCCGAGAACCAGGGGTAGTCGTCGCCCTTCTCGAGGGCGCCCGACTTCATGTAGGCCTCGTAGTTAGCGATCTTCAGCACGTTGTCGCGCTGGCTCGCGAGGTCGGTCTGCGTCGTCGCGCTGAACGAGTCGCGCGACGTCGCGTCGAGCACAACATCGCTCGACACCGTGAGACTCGCGGCGATCTTCGCGTTGGGGTTCGTGGGCGCCGCCAGCTCGGCATCCGGGTCGGCGAACGCAAATGCCGGGATGCACGCCGACGCGAAGAAACCCGCGACAGCAAGAATCGTCGCAAACGACGAGACCTTCTTCTTCGCAGACTTCTTCGCAGCTGCATTCTTTACAGGCGGCTTGGATGCAACGGGCTTCGACTTCGACAGCGCGCGAGCAGTGGCGGCACGGGTCTTGCCGGCCTTGCGCGAGCTTCGCGACGCGGCAGCTACGGGCAGCGTGGAGGCCGACGCGGCTGGGGCGACGGGAGCTGCCGCAGCGGCAGTCAGCACCGCCTCAAAGTCATACGAAAAAACCTCAGGTCGTGGGACCTGAGGTTCGGAGGTTTCGGGGGCGGCAATCGCGGCCTGGGCGGCTCGGGCTTCCCGCCGCGAGAGATGCGCGGTGGCGGGAGCGGCAACCGGGGCGGCAGCCGGTGCAGCGGCGGCCGCAGCAGCAGGCGCAACCAGGGCTCCAGCGGCAGCCAGACGTGCCTCGCGACGCGTGCGGGGAGCCGCGACATCCAAGCCGCTAGAAGTCGTGTTGTCGGGAGCCGCTACCTCGCCGAAAAGCTCTGAGAGCCCGTCACCGGTCGAGGTATCGCGTGCAAATGACAACAGCAATCCTTCCGGGCCATGGGCGGGTGGGGCGGGAGACAACTACGGAAGTCTATGCGTTTGACTTCAATTATCACAACTTGATAACTAGTCAGAGTATGTCGATGATTTATCACGCCGCGGGGGCGAGATATTCCTCCCAATCGGGCAGCGCGCGCTCGACGCCACGCACCATCCACGACATGCCGTGCGGCGGGCGCGGCTGCATGCGCAGCGTCCAGTTCATCTCGCTCGGCGTGCGGTCGCCCTTGATGTTGTTGCACTTGAGGCAGCACGCGACGAGGTTCTCCCACGAATCCTTGCCACCGCGCGAGCGAGGCATGATGTGGTCGATCGTCGACGCGGAATTGCCGCAGTACCCGCAACGGCTGTTGTCACGGCGCAGCACACCGCGGCGCGAGACCGGGATGCTCCGCCCGCTCGGGATGCGCACGTAGCGACGGAGGATGATCACGCTTGGGCGCTCCCACTCCCCCGACTGCCCGTACACGGGGTGATCAACATCGGAGAGGATGACCGTCGCCTTCTGGTTCATCACGAGCACGAGCGCTCGCTTGAATGAGACAACGGCCAGGGGCTCGTATCCGGCGTTTAGAACGAGAGTGCGCATGAGGATCCTTACGAAAGCGCCTGCACGGCTTGCAGGCATTCGAACTGCGGGTTCTCGGTTACGCGACTACCAAAAGCGAGCGGGTAAACAAAAAGGCACTGTCGAAAAGACAGTGCCTAGTGATTACTCGTGCGTATGACTACGCACGGTTGTCCGCTGTGCCGTATGCGAAAGCGCGCGCGAGCATCCACGGTTTGGATACTTCGCATGCTTTGCATTGGGCTCTCCCAGTACTCAGTGTTACCAAGAGCTATAGGGTAACGCACTTGAGTGGCGCCAGAAGAAACTGGCGCGCCGAGCGCTACAGGCCGACGTAGATGTGAACGGCTACCTCGTTGGGCAGCTCGAGTCCCTCGCCAAAACCGTCGACCTCAACGAAGACGTAGCTTCCGGCTGCCGAGATCTTCGCTGTCGCACCGGGCAGAACGCCGGCGGCGCGCAACTGCTGCAAAAGTTCGGGCTCGAACTGCACGGGTTCTCCGAGGCGGCGGATGACGCCACTCAACGGTTCCGTCTTGCCATGCACTGCCTCGACGAGGTTGACAACGCCGTCCATAAACGGGGGAGCGGCGGGCGAACCGAGCTCGGCGAGACCGGGGATCGGGTTGCCGTAGGGCGACTCGGTCGGGTGGTCGAGCAGTTCGAGCACACGGCGCTCAACCTGCTCGCTCATCACGTGCTCCCAGCGGCAGGCCTCGTCGTGCACGTAGGCCCAGTCGAGTCCGATGACGTCAGCGAGCAGTCGCTCGGCGAGACGGTGCTTGCGAAGAACGTGCACAGCCTTGCTGCGGCCGGCTTCGGTGAGTTCGAGGTGGCGGTCGCCTTCGACCACAACAAGTCCGTCGCGCTCCATGCGGCCGATGGTCTGGCTCACCGTCGGGCCCGAATGCCCCAGGCGCTCCGAGATGCGGGCGCGCAGGGGCACAATGTGCTCCTCTTCGAGATCGAGGATCGTGCGAAGGTACATCTCGGTGGTGTCAACGAGATCGGTCATAAGAGGCCCTCCAGCTGGCGCGTTACTGACATAAGACTAGTTGTTCCATCCCCACCGTCGCCGACGGCGCGACCGCGACCCGGGTGAACAATAGAATTGGGCAATGGCGACCATTACCATCCCCACTGACCTCCTTCCCATCGACGGACGATTCGGCTGCGGGCCGTCCAAGGTTCGCCCTGAGCAGCTCGCGTATCTCGCGGGTGCCGGCGCCGCACTCTTCGGCACCTCCCACCGCCAGGCTCCGATCAAGGACCTCGTCGGTCGCGTGCGCACCTCCCTCGGTTCGCTCTTCGACATTCCCGAGGGCTACGAGGTCATTCTGGGCAACGGTGGCTCAACAGCTTTCTGGGATGCCGCGGCTTTCGGCCTCATCCGCGACCGCGGTGAGTTTTTGACCTTCGGCGAGTTCGGCTCGAAGTTCGCCGGTGCCGCGAAGGCACCGTTCCTCACGGCACCGCACGTCCTCAACGCCCCCGCCGGTTCGCGCGCCGAGGTCGAGATCGTCGACGGCGTCGACATCTACGCCTGGCCCCAGAACGAAACCTCGACGGGCGTGATGGCGCCGGTTCGCCGCGTGGACGCCGACGCGCTCACCGTCATCGACGCGACATCCGCCGCCGGTGGAATCAACTTCGACGCCTCACAGGCCGACGTCTACTATTTCGCCCCGCAGAAGAACTTCGCCTCAGACGGCGGGCTGTGGTTCGCCCTCTTCTCCCCCGCCGCCATCGCGCGCGTCGAGGAAATCGCGGCGTCGGGTCGCTACATTCCCGAGTTCCTGTCGCTCAAGAACGCGGTCGACAACTCGCGCCTCAACCAGACGCTCAACACCCCAGCGATCTCGACGCTCCTGCTGCTCGAGAACCAGCTCGACTGGATGCTCGGCAACGGTGGACTCGCCTGGGCCGACGCCCGCACGCGCGAAAGCTCGGGACTTCTCTACGACTGGGCCGCGACGACCTCATATGCGACGCCGTTCGTGACAAACCCCGATCACCGCTCGCAGGTGGTTGTGACAATCGATTTTAATGACGACGTGGATGCGACGGCTGTCGCCAAGACGTTGCGCGCCAACGGAATCGTCGACACCGACCCGTACCGCAAGCTCGGACGCAACCAGCTGCGCGTCGCAACCTTCACCGCGATCGAGCCCGACGACGTGCGCGCACTCATCAGCTCGATCGACTACGTGGTGGGCGCGCTCTAGCCACCCTCGGTGGTTGAGAAGGCCGGCCGCGGCCGTATCGAAACCTGGATTTCGATACGCCTGCTCCTTCGTCGCGGGCTACTCAATCAGCGAGTTGTCGAGCACTCTTGGTGGTTGAGTAGGCCGGCCACGGCCGTATCGAAACCTAAATTTCGATACGCCTGCTCCTTCGTCGCGGGCTACTCAATCAGCAAGTGGCGGGCTACTCAATCAGCGAGTGCGCACTAAACCTCGCGCAGACCCTCATCGAGGTCGTCATCGTCAGAGTCGTCATCGAGGTCGTCGTCTTCATCGTCGGAGTCGTCGACGTCTGAGTCGTCGTCCTCGTCGGGATCGTCGTCGTCATCTTCGTCGTCTTCGAGCTCGTCGTCTTCTTCAGACTCCGCAAGATCGATGTCGACGCCGTCGAGGTCGCCGCCGTGGAGCACGTCGCTTCCGAGGTCGTCATCGTCGTCATCGTCGGAGTCCGCGCCATCCACGTCATCGGATTCTTCGGAATTCTCTGAGGCCGAGACTTCCTGGGCCGCCTTGTAGTCGGCGAGCCGGTCGCTCCACGGCACCCAGTCGGGTGCGAGGAGTGCGCCCGCGGCGGGGATGAGCTCGGTCTCGAGCACGCTCGGGGCGCCGTCGTCGAGGGTCGAGAGGCTGACGGTCCAGCGCCAGCCCGGGTAACCGGAGAGGGCGGACTCGAACTGCACGGAGACGACACCCTCGGAGACGTCGATGACTCCCGCGGGGTCGCCGATCGACTCGTCGGGTGTGATCTCGAGGAGCGCCTCGCGGGCTACCTCGAACAACAACGGGTCATGCCCGTTAGCGAGCTCAGGCATCGAGTTCATCGGCGAACCGGCGCAGCAGCTGCGCGATCTTCGCACCGTGGGCCTTGTCGGGGTAACGGCCGCGCTTGAGGTTGGAGCCGATGCCGTCGAGCACCTTCACGAGGTCCTCGAGGTTGACTGCCATGTCGTCGGCTGAGCGACGGTTGAGCTTCGCGAGCGACGGCGGGGCTTCGAGCACACGCACGGAGAGTGCCTGCGCGCCCTTCTTTCCGTCGGCGATGCCGAACTCGAGCTTCGTGCCAGCCTTAACACCCGTGGTGCCAGCGGGCAGCGCGGACGCATGCAAAAAGACCTCCTGGCCGTCATCAGAACTGATGAAGCCGAAGCCTTTCTCCTCGTCGTAGAACTTGACCTTGCCGGTTGGCATCTCGTAACTCCCTTATGGATGGTGCACTGGGGACTCGCGGCCAGCGTTGTGGCCCTATCCTTGTGACTGTGGCACAAAATTCCCCAGTAGACACCAATCGTAGCCAACGAGTGATCGCCTACATGATCGCGTCAGCAATTGGCCTGTCGATCCTTGCGATCTTTGCGAACCTCGCCGCGTCCTTCATGGGTGTCGACAAGACAACGGGTATCTGGAATGCCATCACCCTTCTTCCCACGATCGGCCTCCCGATCGGGTTCATCCTGATTTTCGTTCTGCTCATCATGAACGTCATCACGCGTGCTCGCGCCGCGAAGGATGCCGGTAACGAGTAGTTCTGCCCTCGCGCTTGCAGCACGTCTGCGCGTGGACAGCGACGACGAGCTCGTTGCCCTGCTGCGCGCCCGCGAGGTGCGCGACTCAGGCATTCGCGATTTCTTCGACCTTGCCGAGAAGCTGCTCGACCCCGCGTCGATCCAGCTCGCGCTTTCCCGTCTCGACCGGCCGACCCTCGCGGCGATAGCCGCGCTTGCTACGGGCGACGGCAACAGCGACGAGCGCGCGCTCCAGGTCGCACGCGAGTGGGGCCTTGTCGCGGAGACCGACGGCGTGTGGTCGATCTTCGAGGCTGTCGCGAACGTGCTTCAGGGCTGGCCCGCGATCGGCCTGCCGTCGGCTGCCGAGCTCGCGGCCCCCGCGCCGGCGACACTCGAGCCGGTCAGCACGATTGACCTTGCCGTGACGGATGCCGCGGCATCCGATCGCGCCTTCACAACAACGGCGGGCGTCGCAGAGATTGTCGCGTCGGTTGAGCGCACCCCGGCTAGGGAACTGGCGCGTGGCGGCATCGCGCTTCCGGATTCGCGGCGACTTGCCGAGGCTGCGTCGATCGACCTCGCCGACGTGCCTGCCCTGCAGCGCATCGCGGAGAACGCCGGACTCATCGCCCTCGAAGGCGGCGCCTGGTTTGCGAGCGACACGGCGAGCGAATGGATGCTTCGCGGCACTGCCGAGCGCTGGTCGATCCTTGCGGGAGCGTGGCTCGACCAGTTGCCCGACGACATCCGAGAGCTGCTCGGCGATCGCTCGCGCGCGCTCTGGGGCGAACACTTCGAGGAGTACCTGCGGTGGTTCTTCCCGGCCGGCGGCGAGCGCATCCTCGAACGGGTCGCAACGCACACGCGCGCCGCAGCTCTCCTCGGCATCATCGTGAACCAGGCACCGAGTTCGCCGGGCACGGCTCTGCTTTCCAGCGGGGTGGATGTCGCGGCCGAGGTTATGGCATCGCACTTCCCGCGCGAGGTGAGCGGTGTCTACCTGCAGCACGACCTCACTATCGTCTCCCCCGGTCCGCTCGAACCCGCGCTCGATGCGCGCCTGCGCACGATGGCCGACATCGAGAGCCGGGCTCTTGCGTCGACCTACCGCATGTCGTCGGCGAGCCTCAATCGCGCACTGAGCCTCGGTGAGACTGCCGCAAGCATCACGGCTTTCCTTGAGGGGATCTCCCTGACCGGCATTCCGCAACCTCTCGCGTACGTGATCGCCGAGTCGGCCGCGCGGTACGGGCTTGTGCGTGTCGGCACCGTCGACCAGGAGATCGTTCCGGGCTCGATTGTGCGGCGCGCGTATGTGCGCTCGAGTGATGCCTCCCTGCTGCGCACGATCCGCGTCGACCAGGGGCTGTCGCCGCTGATCCTCACCGAGTCTGACGATGGCCGCCTCACGAGCCGCTTCGACGTCGCAACCGTATTTTGGGCCCTCGCCGACGCGCGCTACCCGGTCATCGCGGAAGCAGCCAACGGCACCGTGCTGTCTCTGGAGCGCGCACGTCCGCCGCAGGCGGCTCGCGCGGCGGCAACCGACCACGCGGTGAGCATCGTCGAAAGACTCCGCCTTCTCGCCTACGAGGAACCGGGCGCTCACGGCGCTGCCTGGATCGAACATCAGTTGGATGTCGCGATTCGAGCGAAGGTAACCATCACGGTTACCGTGACAATGCCCGACGGCACCGACATCCACTATCTCGTTCAACCGACAAGTCTCGCGAGCGGGCGCCTGCGTGCACTCGACCGCACGTCGGACATCGAACGCACCCTGCCGCTCTCGCACATCACGGCGGTTACCGGGGCATAGTGCGCCACTGCCAGCAAGTGACGCCGCCGCGCAACTAAACTGTCGAGGTGAATTCGCCGGAGGTACCGAACGGCCCGCTTATCGTTCAGAGTGACAGGACCGTGCTCCTCGAGGTGGCGCATCCCGATGCGGATGACGCGCGCCACGACTTGAGCGTCTTCGCCGAGCTGGAGCGGGCGCCCGAGCACATCCACACCTACCGCATCACGCGACTGGGACTCTGGAACGCCCGCGCGGCCGGCCACACGGCTGCCGACATGCTCGCGACGCTGGAGAAGTATTCCCGCTTCGCGATCCCGCAGAGCGTCTCGGTCGACATCACCGAGACCGTCGGGCGCTACGGTCGCCTCGTCATCGAGCGCGACGAAGACGGCACGCTGCTGCTCACCGCGACCGACCGTACGGTGCTCGCGGAGATCCGCCGCTCGCGCAAGATCGCCGAGCTGCTGTTCGAACAGCGCGACGAGAACACCGTTGTTATGCAGCAGTGGGCGCGCGGCGAGCTCAAGCAGCAGTTGCTCAAGCTCGGCTGGCCCGCCGAAGACAACGCCGGCTACACGCCCGGAACCCCGCACGAGATCGCACTCAACAATGCCGACGGCTGGGCGCTGCGCGACTACCAGAACAAGGCAGTCAAGAGTTTCTACGACAACGGCTCCGGTGTTGTTGTGCTGCCCTGTGGCGCGGGCAAGACCCTCGTCGGCGCGGGAGCGATGGCGACCGGCAAAACCACGACGCTTATCCTCGTCACCAACACGGTCTCTGCTCGCCAGTGGCGGGCCGAGCTCATCAAGCGCACGACTCTCACGGCAGACGAGATCGGCGAGTACTCCGGCCAGGTCAAAGAGGTCAAGCCGGTCACGATCGCGACATATCAGATCCTCACGGCGAAGCGTAAGGGCGAGTACGCCCACCTCGCGCTGCTTGATGCCCTTGACTGGGGACTCGTGATCTACGACGAGGTGCACCTGCTTCCGGCGCCCGTGTTCAAGCTCACAGCAGAGCTTCAGGCACGCCGCCGCCTCGGCCTCACCGCGACGCTCGTACGTGAAGACGGACGCGAGGGCGACGTCTTCAGCCTCATCGGCCCCAAGCGTTTCGACGCACCGTGGAAGGAGATCGAGGCCCAGGGCTTCATCTCGCCCGCGGCCTGCTTCGAAGTGCGCGTCGACCTGCCCGAGAGCGAGCGGCTTGAGTACGCGGCATCCGCAGACGACGAGAGGTACCGTCTCGCGGCTACCGCTCCCGCCAAGCTCAGCGTTGTGCGCAAGCTCGTCGACAAGCACAAGGGCGAACGCATTCTTGTGATCGGCCAGTACCTCGACCAGATCGAGCAGCTCGCCGAGTCACTCAACGCACCATCGCTCACCGGCTCGACACCAATCGCGGAGCGCGAGCGGCTGTACGAGTCTTTCCGTAACGGCGACACCAAGGTGCTCGTTGTCTCGAAGGTCGCCAACTTCTCGGTCGACCTGCCCGAGGCATCCGTCGCGATTCAGGTCTCCGGGTCTTTCGGCTCGCGCCAAGAAGAAGCCCAGCGCCTCGGCCGCCTCCTGCGCCCGAAGGACTCCGGCCTCAGCGCCAACTTCTACACCCTCGTCGCTCGCGACACGGTGGACCAGGACTTCGCGCAAAACCGCCAGCGCTTCCTCGCGGAACAGGGCTACAGCTACACAATCCTCGACGCCGACGCCCTCTAAGGGGTGGATGTCGCGCGCGCAGCGGCAGCACATAGACAGTTGAGCCGCAACGCCCAGCCAGCACTCAGGGAACACGCAGATACTTGGCTCATGAGTGACGGACCAAAGATTCTGATCGTTGATGACGAACCGAACATTCGCGACCTTCTGACCACGAGCCTGCGTTTCGCCGGCTTCGCGGTTCGGGCCGTGGGCAACGGGGCACAGGCCATTTCTGCCGTGCTCGAGGAGGAGCCCGACCTCATAATCCTTGACGTGATGCTTCCAGACATCAACGGCTTCGGAGTGACGAAGCGACTGCGAGCCAGCGGTTACACGGCTCCCATCCTCTTCCTCACGGCGAAGGACGACACCGAAGACAAGATCACCGGCCTCACGGTTGGCGGCGACGACTACGTCACGAAGCCCTTCAGCCTCGACGAGATCGTTGCGCGCATCAAGGCGATCCTTCGTCGCACGATGGTTGATGACGAAGAAGCCGTCATCCGCGCGGGCGAGCTCACGATGGACCAGGACACTCACGAGGTCACGATCGGATCGGAGCAGGTCGAGCTCTCCCCCACCGAGTTCAAGCTGCTGCGCTACCTCATGCTCAACCCGAACCGCGTGCTGTCGAAGGCGCAGATCCTCGATCACGTTTGGGAGTACGACTTCAACGGTGACGCCGGAATCGTCGAGAGCTACATCTCGTACCTGCGTCGCAAGCTTGACCAGTACTCCGAGGAGCCGGTAATCCAGACCAAGCGTGGTTTCGGTTACATGCTCAAAGCCGCGCGCGTCTAGCACGCAGCTGAACCTGAACACCCGCGTGCAGCCGCACAAGCGATAATCGACGGATGCACGAGCTTCTTGTCAGGCGATGGAACGCGGTCTCGCTGCGCACCAAAGTCACCGGTGTCAGTGTTCTACTGCTGACGTTCGGCTTGCTCGCATCCGGCCTCGGCTCGATGTACGTGCTCAAGAGCTACCTGACCGACGAGGTCGTCGACACAAAGATCTCGAACATCATGCGGCAGCTGACGAACACCGTTGTGCGCATCAGCGACTCCGATGCCGGGGTCGAGTGCGAGATCGCCGACGGCGTCAGCGACTACTACATCGCCGTGCTCGACGTCGAGGGCGACGTGCTCTGCAGCAATCGCGAGGGCGACGTCTCGCACCCCGACAAGGTGCAGCTCAAAGAAACCTTCCTTCGCGCCGACTCGCTCACCTTCACTGTCGGCGCCGACCCGGCACCCGGCCAGTGGCGCGTGCAGACGGTTCCGAAGACCCTCGCCAACTCCGGGCAGTTTGTCTTCATCACCGTCGGCCAGAGCCTTGCCGAGACCGACGCACTCATCGCCCGATACTCGGCGATCTTCCTGTTCTTCGGCATCACGGTCGTTGCTCTCGGGGCCGCGCTGACACGACTGCTCGTGACATCCACCTTTAATCCACTCCGCGAAGTCGAGGCGACCGCAGCACGCTTCGCGGCCGGCGACTTCACCCAGCGCATGGGCGGGGCGACGCCGAACACCGAGGTCGGGCGACTCAACCGTTCGCTCAACTCGATGCTTGCGCGCATCGACAGGGCATTCGCCGACCGAGCCAAGACGATCGACCAGATGCGCCGGTTCGTCGGCGACGCGTCGCACGAACTGCGCACTCCCCTCGTGTCGGTGCGCGGGTACGCCGAGCTGTATCGCATGGGCGCACTCACCAAGCCCGAGGATGTCGCGCAGGCCATGGAGCGCATCGAGAAGGAGGCGATCCGCATGGGCGAGCTCGTCACCGACCTGCTCGAACTTGCGCGCATCGACGAGGCCAAGCCGCTGCAGCTCACCGCCGTTGACCTCATCCCAATCGCACGCGACGCGTCGCTCGACACGATGGCCGCCTCACCGGATCGCGCCGTGACCGTTGTGGTGTCCGTGCACGAGACGGAGCAGCCGGTTGAAGACGTCGCGGAGCCCGAAGTCGCGCCCGTCACCGCCCCCACGAAGACAACGTTGGGCAGGCCGGGGGCGAGGTCGTCCGCGACATCCAAGCCGATTGCGTTTGCTGGGGCGACACTCGCGCGCTTGCGCTGGCTGCGTTCGCGCGCCGCCAAGCCCACCGAAGACGCAGCGCCGCCCGCCAAGGAGCCGCGCGCGCACGTTCGTGTGCTCGCTGAAGAGAACAAGATCCGCCAGGTGCTGACCAACCTGATCGGCAACGCTGTGCGATTTACGCCGTCCGATAGCCCGATCGAGATCGGCGTCGAGGTCGACGAGGCCGCGTCGCTCGCGATTCTGTCGGTCATCGACCACGGCGAGGGAATCCCGGAGCAGATCCGCGAGAAGATCTTCCAGCGCTTCTGGCGTGCCGACTCGTCGCGCAACCGCGACACCGGCGGCTCGGGCCTTGGGCTCGCGATCGTTGCGTCGATCATCGCCGCACACAAGGGCGAGGTGCACGTTGTGGAGACACCGGGCGGCGGTGCGACGTTCCGCGTCCTGCTTCCTCTCCTTCAGCCCGGCCAGGAAGCCCCGCTTCCCACAGCTTCGACCGTCTAGGCCCACAGGCCCGTCTGCGAGATCTACCGTCTCTGCATGACTCAATTCACAGTAGATAGCGAAGCACTCAACGCAACGTCCAACGCCGCTCGCGCGACCATCGGACGAATCCAGGCGGATGTCGCGAGCCTCAACGGCCAGGTCACCTCACTCGAAGGCTCCTGGACGGGCCAGGCCGCGTCCGCGTTCCAAGCAGCGGCGCTGCAGTGGAGGGGAACCCAGCAGCGCGTAGAGGACGACCTCGCGGCCCTCAACCAGGGGCTGGGCCTCGCCGGGCAGCAGTATGCCGAGACGGAAGCGGCGAACGCGCGGATGTTCGGGCGGTAGGCGTTTGCTCCCATGCACCTCGTGAGCCCCGCAAACGCAGAACGGGCGGCTCCCCGAAGGGAACCGCCCGTTGCTGTAGTTGCTAGACCTTAGAAGTCCATTCCACCCGACGGGTCACCCATCGGAGCGGGGTTCTTCTCGGGCTTGTCGGCGACAACTGCCTCAGTGGTGAGGAAGAGGCCGGCGATCGACGCGGCGTTGAGCAGCGCGGAACGCGTTACCTTTACCGGGTCATTGATGCCTGCAGCGAGCATGTCGACGTACTCGCCGGTTGCGGCGTTGAGGCCCTGGCCAACCGGAAGGTTACGTACCTTGTCGACGACAACACCGGGCTCGAGGCCCGCGTTGAGCGCGATCTGCTTGAGCGGAGCGTCGATTGCTACGCGCACGATGTTCGCGCCCGTTGCCTCGTCGCCGACGAGAGCCTTGACGGCCTCGGACTCGAACGCGATCTTGCCGGCCTGAATGAGAGCGACGCCACCACCGGCGACGATGCCCTCTTCAACTGCTGCCTTGGCGTTGCGCACTGCATCCTCGATGCGGTGCTTGCGCTCCTTGAGCTCAACCTCGGTTGCGGCTCCAGCCTTGATGACTGCAACTCCACCGGCGAGCTTCGCGAGGCGCTCCTGGAGCTTCTCGCGGT
>Ga0247805_1001113_pt1 | contig 13072 bp, 14 predicted proteins | sample UWRJL044104R1_FD_180930 | JGI IMG/M metagenome (GOLD analysis project Ga0247805, IMG submission 180930) | Plant litter microbial communities from Arlington Agricultural Research Station in Wisconsin, United States - UWRJ-L044-104R-1 | ecosystem: Environmental > Terrestrial > Plant litter >...
AGATAAAACCGTCAGGAAACACATCCTGTGTTATCCTACAATAATTTAGCATTTTTTAACAAAAAAAGCCAATAATAATTCCGTTTTTAGCATGCTGGACAAAGTGCAGCGTTTGAAAATATGACTTGTGGGATTATTTGTTCATATCAATTTAACATTTAACTTTGTAGGATGCAATTTACTGCCAAGCAGATAAGCGACTTTTTAAGTGGAACAGTTGAAGGAGATGAAACCGCCGTGGTTTCTGAACTTTCAAAAATAGAGGATGGAAAGAAAGGGACCTTATGTTTTCTGTCGAACCCTAAGTACGAACATTATATATATTCGACAAATGCTTCCGTAGTAATTGTCAGTCTGGATTTTGCGCCAGCCCATAAGTTAAGTTGTACGCTTGTCCGGGTTAAGGATCCTTATAGCGCTTTTTCGGTATTACTCGAGAAATACAATGAGGCGCTGACCATGGTTAGTGAGAAGAGCGGGATAGAACAGCCTTCTTTTGTACACCCATCGGCTACTATCGGTAAAAATGTATTTATTGGTGCATTCGCCTATGTTTCTGAAAATGTAGTTATTGGCGATAACACGAAAGTTTTCCCCCAGGTATTTATTGGTGCTGATACAGTAATCGGCTCAAACGGCTTTTTTCATCCAGGGGTGAAAATATATAATCGTTCTGTGATCGGCAATCGTGTAATTATTCACTCTAATACAGTGATTGGCAGCGATGGTTTCGGATTTGCACCTCAACCTGACGGTAGTTACAGTAAGATTCCGCAAATTGGAAACGTAGTTATTGAAGATGACGTTGAGATTGGTTCGAATACGACAGTCGACCGGGCAACAATGGGCTCTACCTTTATCCGTAAAGGTGTGAAGCTGGACAACCTGATTCAGGTTGCACATAACGTAGAAATAGGTGAAAACACAGTTGTAGCCGCACAAGCGGGTATTTCTGGCAGTACCAAGGTAGGGGAGCGTTCTGTCGTCGGCGGACAGGTAGGAATTGCAGGCCATTTATCACTTGCGAAAGGAACTCAATTGGGTGCCCAGGCGGGGGTTAATTTTAGTATTAGTGAGGAAAACAAACAATGGCATGGTTCTCCTGCACAGCCACTCCGTAACTGGATGAGAGCATCTGTACTTTTCAGGCATCTTCCTGATATGGAAAAGAGAATCGCAAAGCTGGAAACAAGCTTGAATACCACGCCCCAATCATAGTAATAAAAGAACTACACAAAACAATAATGAACGTTAAACAAAAAACCATTAAAAGCGAAGTTTCTGTAAAGGGCGTAGGTCTGCATACAGGAGCTAATGTCACTTTGACTTTTTGTCCGGCACCTGAAAATCACGGGTTCAAATTCCAGCGAACGGATCTTCCTGGAGAACCGATCGTAGATGCAGACTGCGATAATGTTACGGACACGGCAAGAGGTACGACAATTAGCCAGAATGGAGCAAGTATCAGTACAGTAGAGCATGTAATGGCATCTCTGGTGGGTATGGATCTGGATAATGTGCTGATGAAGCTTGATGGGCCTGAAACGCCGATTATGGATGGCAGCGCTATTCTTTTTGTAGAGGCTTTGGAAAGAGCCGGAATAATCGCGCAAAGTGTAGATCGTGAATACTTCCAGATTCCGCACAATATTATTTATACAGAAGCAGAACGTAAGGTAGAAATCGTAGCAATGCCGCTTGATGATTACAGGTTTACCTGTATGATTGATTATAATTCACCTGTACTTGGGAGTCAGCATGCAGTGATTCCAAGTATTGCAGAATTTAAGAACGAAATCGCATCCTGCCGGACCTTTTGTTTCCTGCATGAGCTTGAATATCAGCTGCAGAATAATCTGATCAAAGGCGGTGACTTAAATAACGCTATTGTTATCGTAGATAAAGAAGTGACCAGGGAAGAACTGGATCACCTGGCTAAAATATTTCACAGGGAAAAAATTGACGTAGCTCCTCAGGGTGTCCTGAATAATATGGAACTGCGTTATCAGAATGAACCTGCAAGACATAAATTATTAGATATGATCGGTGATCTTGCCCTTGTGGGGATGCACCTGAAAGGTCATATTATGGCTGCCCGTCCGGGACACGCAGCTAATGTTGCCTTTGCTAAAAAGATTAAAGCAGCAATTAAAAAAGAAAAAAACAAAAAAGTGCAGCACGTTTATGATCCTGGGGTGAAACCTTTGTATGACGTGGTTCAGATCATGGATATTCTGCCACACAGACAACCCTTTCTATTTATCGATAAGATCCTCGAACTTTCCAAGACACACGTAGTCGGCGTAAAAAACGTTACTATGAATGAAGAGTTTTTTAAGGGGCATTTTCCTGGCGCTCCGGTTTTACCGGGCGTAATTCAGATCGAAGCTATGGCACAAACGGGTGGAATCCTGGTGCTCAGCACTGTTCCTGATCCAAGAAACTACCTGACTTATTTCCTTAAAATAGATAAAGTACGTTTCCGTGCCCAGGTACTACCTGGAGATACTATCGTTTTCAGATGCGATCTGATGGAGCCAATCCGCAGGGGTATCGCGCAAATGAAAGGTGTCGGAATGGTGGGTGAGAAAGTTGTTGTGGAAGCCGAAATGATGGCACAAATTTCAAAAGTTAAAGAAAGCGAACGCGTATCATGATACAACCCTTAGCCTATATACATCCGGATGCAAAAATCGGTAAAAATGTAACCATTGAACCTTTTTCTGTGATTCACAAAGACGTTGTGATCGGAGACGGAACATGGATTGCGTCAAATGTCGTCATCATGGATGGTGCGCGGATAGGAAAAAACTGTAATATTTTTCCAGGATCTGTAATTTCCGGTGTTCCTCAGGATTTAAAGTTCGCAGGTGAAGTTACAACTGCGGAGATTGGTGATTATACCACTATCCGAGAATGTGTAACGATTAATCGTGGAACTAAAGATAAATGGAAGACTGTAATCGGGAGTCACTGCCTGATTCAGGCTTATAGCCATATTGCGCATGATTGCGAAGTTGGTGATTACTGTATTTTCTCTAACAGTACGACTCTGGCAGGCCATATTACTATCGGTAGCCACGTGGTTCTTGCCGGGCTGGTTGCTATTCATCAGTTTGTTAAAGTAGGTTCACATGCCTTTATTACCGGTGGTTCACTGGTACGTAAAGATGTGCCTCCTTATGTTAAAGCCGCAAGGGAACCACTTTCGTATGCAGGTATCAATTCTGTAGGACTTAGAAGAAGAGGGTTTTCGTCTGAGAAGATCAACGAAATCCAGGAGATTTACAGGGTTCTTTTCGTAAAGCACAATAATGTAACTAAAGCACTTGATAAAATTGAGGCTGAATTCGCACCTACAGAGATCAGGGATGAGATCGTTGATTTTATCCGTAATTCTAACAGGGGTGTGATGAAAGGTTTCGGTTCCGGTAGCTAAGCATGGATATTAAGCTATCGGCAGCGGGCAGAAGGTTTAACCAGGAGTGGATATTCAGAGATATCAGCTATACGTTTGCTGGTGGTCAGAAATACGCCATTCTGGGTCCAAATGGTTCAGGTAAATCGACTTTACTTAGCCTGATTCTTGGTAATCTGTCTCCGTCCGAAGGTGAGGTTTCTTATTCCGCAGATGGTATTGCTATCCCGGAAGCCGAATGGTATCGTCAAAGTAGCTTTGCTGCACCCTATTTAGATCTGGTTGAGGAGTTCACCCTACAGGAGACAATTGCGTTTCATTTCAAGTTTAAAGATCTCATTCCGGGTCTCAATTTGAGGGCTGTTCTGGATCTCCTGGGATTGAGCCGTTCGGAAGACAAAGCTCTTAAATATTTCTCTTCTGGAATGAAGCAAAGAACGAAACTGGCGCTGGCTTGCTGTACAGATGCTCCTTTGCTATTGCTGGACGAACCGACCTCTAATCTTGATGTTCAGGGTGTGAGTTGGTATCAGGACCTCATTGCGCAGTTTGCAGCAAAAAAGATGGTGATCATTGGGTCAAATCAGGAGAATGAGTATAAATTTTGCGATCATCACCTGCAGATTTCTGATTATAAATAGCTGTATTAGGGGTCAAATTGCAAGACAAATGTCATGTTAGAGCGCCCAAATGCATTTAAAAGAATATTTAAATATTAGTATTGTAGAATTCATAATTAGTCTTTACCTTTGCGGCACGAAATGGCGCTAAAGATTGTAAGCTTAAATTTCAATTAAAATGGCAAAAGCATCAGAAGTAAAAAGTGGTAATATTTTACGTTTCAATGGTGAGTTAGTACAGGTCGAAGAGTTTCTTCACCGTACGCCCGGAAACCTGAGAGCTTTTTACCAGGCTAAGATGCGGAATATCAAAACAGGGAAACTTGTTGAATATAGATTCCGTACTGATGAAGAAGTATCTATTTGCCGCGTTGAAACCAGTGACTATCAATATCTGTATGAAGATGGAGAATTTCTGGTGGTAATGGATAACACTTCTTTTGAACAGTTTAACATACCCAGAACGTTGTTCGGAGAATCTGTTAAATTTTTGAAAGAAGGAATGAATGTAATCATCGCATTTGAAAGTGAGGAGCCGATTATGGCGCAGACACCTTCTCATGTAGAGCTGGAAATTACCTATACGGAACCAGCTGTCAAAGGTGATACTTCAACAAACGCATTGAAATATGCAACTGTTGAGACGGGTGTGGAGATTAAAGTTCCCATGTTTATTAATCAGGGCGATAAAATTCGTGTTGATACCCGCACAAGTGAATATGTTGAAAGAGTAAAGTAAGAATTTTCATAGTTTAGTTTTAGGTTTAGGTTGATTTTGGCTTCGGAGTGGTTCCCGAAGCCATATTTTTTTAGGCCATTTCTGTTTATCTTTGAGTATGGCACTTAAATCTTTGATCAGAAAGCAGGAATTGCTGCGTCGAAAAACGCTGAACCCCGAAAATATTCGCCTGCTCAATGAAAAACTGCTTGAACAATTCTGCAGACTGGATTTTTCAGGGATCCACACCATTCATCTTTTTTTGCCGATTGAAGATAAAAATGAACCCGATACCTTCCTTTTTATTGACTGGCTCCAGCTTGAGCATCCTAAAATTAAGATAGTAATCCCGCGGGCAGATTTTGAAACTTTTTTGATGACACACCATGTTTTTGCCGGGAGGGAAATGCTTCAGAAAAATAAGTTTCAGATTTGGGAACCTATAGATAACCAGGAATACTCAGCAGAAATTGATCTTGTCTTAGTGCCTTTGCTCGCAGTAGATGTGCATGGTTATCGCGTAGGATATGGAAAGGGATTCTATGATCGTTTTCTGGAGACTTCCGCAGCCCTTAAAGTTGGGGTCTCATTTTTTGCACCTGAAGGAGAAATCAGCGACGTGCATGAAAATGATATCCGGCTGGATTGTTGCCTTACGCCGGATACCATTGTTTATTTTTAAGCTTTTAGCTTGTTTAATTGTTATGTTTTGCTTTCCAGCTCGAGTAAAACCGGACAATGATCAGAATGGATAGCGTCGGGTAGAATACGTACATTTTTAAGTCTTTCCAGCATCGGTGGGGTAGTGAGGTGGTAATCAATACGCCAACCGAGGTTCTTCGCTCTTGATCCGGCTCGGTAGCTCCACCAGGTATAATGATGGGGATCTTTATTGAAATGACGGAAAGTGTCGGTCAGACCACTGCCAACGAGTAAATCCATCCATGCTCTTTCTTCTGGTAAAAACCCGGAAGATTTCGCATTTGACTTCGGGTTATGAATATCAATTGCCGAGTGACAGATGTTATAGTCCCCGGAAATGATCAGGTTCGGATGCGTAAGGCGCAGATTGGTGATGTATTGCTCAAAAAAATCCATGAAAACATACTTTTTAGCCTGTCTCTCATCACCGGATGATCCAGACGGCAAATACACGCTCATCAATGAAAAGTCTTCGAAATCGGCTCTTAAAATGCGGCCTTCTTTATCAATCCATTCCTCTCCGCAACCGTATTCAACGTGGAGCGGTTTGATCTTCGTTAGTAATGCAACACCGCTGTATCCTTTTTTTTCCGCACAGAACCAGTAATGATGATATCCCAGGCTTTCAATCAGGGCTATAATCTCCGGGATTTGTTCCGGCATTGCTTTTACCTCCTGCAAACAAACCATATCTGCATCTGTGGATTGCAGCCAGCCGAAAAAATTCTTGGTGGAAGCAGAACGTATTCCGTTCACATTATAAGTGATTATCTTCATTTTATAGGTTATTTTAAAGATTAAAAGCTATTGGCTTAATTTCTGGCGAACGTTTCATAGTCCGTTCCAGCTTTCTTGCCTGTCTTCTTTTTAATAGGCTTACCTGCATTTCCTGATTAGATACAGGTCTGTTATTTGGTCCCGTCTGACAGGCTGCGATCTTATCCAGCACGGCTATACCCGTAATAATTTCACCATATACAGTATAATTTCTATCCAGATGAGGCGTTCCGCCTACGGTCTGATAGATTTCACGTTGGTATGCGGGGATTTTAAATTTTAAACGGCCGTTCTCCAGGCTGTCCAGCCCTGCCGGGCTGAATATCTTACCTTGTACAAGGTAAAACTGACAACCACTTGATGCTTTTGCCGGATTGTTGTCTCTTGCCGCAGCAAGGACTCCTTTTTTATGGAAGAGGCTGTCTCTGAATTCTGCGTCAACCGTGTATCCTGTATCTCCCTCGCCTAATTCGGCTTCTGGCTTTGCTGCTTTGGAGTCAGGATCCCCACCCTGAATCATAAATCCGGCTATTACCCGGTGGAACAAGGTTCCGTTATAGAACCCGCTTTTAGCCAGTTTTACCATATTGTCCCTGTGTTTTGGCGTGCTGTTATAAAGCATGATGATAATTTCGCCATCTGCGGTATTAATCCTGATGTACTGGTGAACTGGTTTTGCAGCGTAAGCCTGTCCAAGCAAACAGCAGAGTAAAAAGGTATAGATGTATTTCATAAAGGCCTTGAAATTTTAACGAATTTACAGCTGAATGGAGGGGAATACAAATTATTAGTCATTTTATATGTCCCTGCAATGACTATAACCTTAACCTGATGGGTTTAAAGCTAATTAGCTTATTTGGAATTACTCGTTATATCCCCTACATTTGCATATCATGAAACTGAGACAAAAAATAGCCATGGGTTTATGTGCCTTTTACCTGATTAGCGTAATTGGTATAGCCCTTAGCCTGCATTTCTGCGGGGGTGATCTTGCTGCTGTCCAGTTTACTGCAAAGGAACACTGTAAAGGTTGTAAGGCCTCAGAGAAGCCTGATCAAACTAATACCTGCTGTAAAAATACAGCGGTTGATGCGAAGATTAAAGACAGCCATGAATCCGGAGTTAAAGTTAGCCTGCCTAAAAATTATGGCGTAACTTTATTCCTTGCACCATTTCTTTCAGAAATGATTCGTGCAGTATTACCAGTATTATTTAGTGGAAAGGCAGATAAAGTACCCCCTTTATCCAGTAGAGTTTCTCTGTATGCCTATAATTGTGTATTCCGGAATTAGACCAGGAATATTTTGCTTGTTAAGGTTCCTTTTCTGAACCTCTCTTTCAATTCAATTATTTAAACTGTCAGGACTTTAAGTCTGAACTTATACCGTCGTTTTCTCACGTCAAAAACTGGTCGGATATAGGCTAAATCCAGATTTTGTAACCCAGACAGGATCATTCTAAAAAATATACAGATGAAACTTATCGCATATGCAATAACTGCTTCGGCATTATTATTTACAGGTTTAAAAACTTCAGCACAAGAAATTTCAAAAGCTGAACTGCAAGTTAACGGTTTAACGTGCTCTATGTGCTCCAGGGCAACTGAAACTTCTTTGAAAAGCCTGAGTTTTATTGAAGATATTACTCCGGACCTAAACCGGAATGTATTTGTCATCAATTTTAAAAAGGATCAGGACGTAAACCTGGATCAAATTAAAAATAAAGTTCAGGATGCGGGCTTCTCCATCGGAGATCTTTCTGCTACCATCCATTTCAATCAGACGGCAATAGATGAAAAGGGGCTTGCTCAGCTCGATGGAACAGTATTCAGGATTGTCAATGCAAAAAGTAAAACCCTGAATGGTCCGGTGGTTGTAAAGGTACTGGATAAAGACTTTATTTCTTCCTCTGCATTCCGTAAAAAAGCTGCTCAGCTTAAAGTAGACAGTTATGCTACGGGAAAAGAAGTTATCCAGGGTAAAGAAACCAGGGTTTATCACCTGAGTATTTAAGTCGCTGAGATGAGGAAATTATTGTTTGTTGCAGCAGGAATGTTGCTGCTTTTTCAAACCGGGCTGCGCGCACAGGAGCTTTATGTTTTTACGGAACCTGCGAGTAATATGGCCGCCAAATCTATCGGTATAAGGGTTACCCAGGAGGGTTCTTTTAACAGCAGGGCAAACCGAACTATGCCTGAACTCATGCTAAGCTTTAATAAAAAGCTGATGGTTCACGGTCAGGCATTTTTGTCGGACATGGATAACCGGTACAGGCTCGAGGGAGGAAGTCTTTATGGTAAATACCGTTTTCTTTCTATTGATGATGCGCAGCAGCACTTCAGGGCTGCAGCTTTTGGAAGATTGAGTACCAGTAAAAGAAAGGTTTATACCGAAGATATTAACCTCGAAGGGGACAATAGTGGTGTCCAGGGAGGTTTGATCTTTACACAGCTACTTCACAAACTGGCACTTTCAGCGACAGTAAGTTATACAAAGGCGTTTGATCTGGGCGAGCTGCGGGGAAATCCAAATCTTCCGGTTGCCAGCCAGATGCTGGGCTATAGCCTGTCTTCTGGTTATCTGATGCTACCTTTTGTCTACAAAAACTATAATCAGCCGAACTTTAACCTGTATTTCGAAATGTTGGGTAAAACCAATCCGGAAACCGGACATTCTTATCTTGACCTGGCCCCTGCGTTGCAGGTTATCCTGAATAGCCGGACAAGAATAGATCTGGGTTACCGCTTTGAAGTAGCCGGTAAAATGGACAACCGCTTTACTAAAAACATGTTCCTGGTTCGTGCTGAGTTTAACTTTTTTAATGCTTTAAAATAAAATAGAAATGAAAAAATCACTGGTAATTTGTTTTGCGCTGTTATTAAGCGCTTTTATGCAGCCTGTAATGGCTCAGAAATCCGAAATTCAAACGAAGTTCAATGTTGTTCTCCAACAGTATTATGTACTAAAAAATGCAATGGCGAAAGATGACGCGCCTGCAGCATCAGTGGCAGCGTCTAAGCTACAGGAGGTAATTAAAGAGGTCCCGCATACCGGGTTTTCTTCCGACGCCCAACATCAACTATGGATGAAAGAATCAGCTCCAGCTGTAAAAAGTGCAGGAGAAATTGCCGGATCGAAAGACCTGAAAGAGCAGCGTAAAAGTTTTATGGGCGTAAGTGAACCAATGCTTGCGTTGGTTAAGGGGCTAAAATTGAATAATGACGCAGTTTACGTTCAGTTTTGTCCGATGGGTAAATATACTTGGCTTAATGAGGTCAAAGCTGTACAGAATCCATATTATGGAAGTGCTATGTACGACTGTGGTTCGGTTACCGCTACATTGAAGTAATGTATTTCTTATCATAGATCAATCTGGCGGGACTTTATTGGCCGTAGCTTTGCGGGTATTAAAATAAACCCTATCATTATGAAAAAGTTATTCTTATTTTTCGTGGCGCTTAGCCTTAGTGCAGCAACTTTCGCACAAACTAAATGGACCACCGACCCGATGCATTCCTTCGTTAATTTCGAAGTAAGACATATGGGGATATCATTTGTTAATGGTGCGTTTCACAAGTTTTCAGGAACTATCGAAGCATCAAAAGCAGACCTTACAGATGCTAAGATCAATTTCACTGTAGATGTGAACAGTATCAGTACTACTGTAGAGATGCGTGATAAGCACTTAAAATCTGACGATTTCTTTAATGCCGAAAAATATCCTGAAATGACTTTCGTAAGTACGTCTTTCAAAAAATTGAAAGATAATAACTACGAACTTAATGGTAAACTGACAATCCGTGATGTAACCAAAGACGTTAAATTTAATGTTGTTTATGGCGGAACAGCTAAAAATCAGCAAGGTGGAACGATCGCTGGATTTCAAGCTAGTACAACTATAGACCGTACTGCATTTAACATTAAGTACGATCCGACTGGAATGGCTGTAGCAAAGGATATTAAAATTAATCTAAATCTTGAGTTTGCACAAGCTAAATAAGCTTTTTGAATAACCTCAAAAGGGGGATGGAGAAGCTTTTAAGTTTTTCCATCCCCCTTTTTCATTTATGACATACCTTTAATCATGGCTAATCTTTCAACAATCCGTCAAATGAATGCCAGCCTGCCGGTACAGGACCTTTTAATGCCTGTTCTTTTTATCGGACATGGTTCTCCGATGAACGGCATAGAAACCAATGCTTTTAGTAATTCCTGGGCTGAAATGGGAAGAACGATACCGGTACCAAAAGCCGTTATTGTGGTCTCCGCACATTGGTTCACTAATGGTACTGCAGTTACTGCAATGGACTTTCCGCAGACTATTCATGACTTCGGGGGATTTCCGCAAGCGTTATTTGATTTACAGTATCCTGCCCCCGGCGATCCTGCGCTTGCTGTTGAGACGGCAGGGTTAATTTCCAGTACAAAAGTAGAGCTCGATCATGATTGGGGCCTGGACCATGGTGCCTGGACAGTTTTACAGCACATGTTTCCTCTGGCTGATATTCCTATTCTGCAGCTCAGTATTGATTACAGAAAAGATCCAAGAGCACATTATGAGATGGCTGCAGAATTGGTTGCCCTGCGCAGGAAGGGAGTTTTGATTATGGGCAGTGGAAATATGGTGCACAATCTACGCATGATGAATTGGAGTATGATTGATGGTGGCGGATATGACTGGGCACTGGAGATAAATGAGCAGTTTAAACAGTTGATTATGAATGGAGACCACCGCCCGCTCATGGCCTATCAGCAGCTCGGTAAAGCCGCGATGCTCGCTATACCCACTCCGGAACATTATCTGCCTTTACTTTATGCGCTTGGTTTGCAGTTGCCGCAGGATCAGGTAAGTTTATTCAATGACCAAGCTGTAGGTGGCTCGTTAACGATGACTTCCGTCCGAATCGGATAGACTGTAACATTTATAAAACCTTTCTCTTCAGCGTTATTGCAGGCCATTTTTCTACTAAATTGCAGGCATAACCTAAACTGATGAAGAAATTTTACTTGTTTTTCTTACTGGGTACTACTGCAGCTTCTGCGCAGCAAACTCAGCCACTGACAGTGGACTATATTATGCGGGACCAGAAATGGCTTGGAACAGCTCCTTCCAATTATCGGTGGTCCGGTGATAGTAAAGCAGTCTATTTTGACTGGAATCCGGAAAATAAAGAGAAAGATGAACTGTATAAAGTACAGATCGGATCTACGCAGCCAGTCAAGGCCGACCTCAAAGTGGCTGACGCAGCTATTCAGCTCGAATATACCTACAATTCAGACCGCTCACTCGGATTAGTCGAGCAAGGAGGGGATCTTTACCTGCTTGAAGTTAAAAACGGGCGTAAAGTTCGCCTTACGCAGACAGTAGAAAGAGAATCCAATGCAGCGTTTCTTACAAATGGTTCTGTAGCCTTCCAGAGAGGGGATAATTTATTTGTTTTAAATCATCGTACCGGGGAATTAAAGCAACTGACAAATTTTGTCAGGAACAAAAAAGGAGAAGCAAAAACAGCCGCGGATAGTCAGGATGGATGGTTAAAAAAAGATCAGCTGGAATTATTTGACGTATTAAAAAAGCAAAAGAAAGCTGAACCATTTGGCTTTAGAGCAGCATTGATTCCGGAAAAACCTTTGCGTGCAATTGATTTGAAAGAGGCAGCTTTAAATGGATTGGTTGTTAGCCCGGATGCACGTTTCATAACTTACAGGTTGGTGAGCATGCCGGAGAAAGGCCACCAGACCATTGTCCCTGCTTTTGTTACTGAATCGGGTTATACGACAGATATTCCCGGCAGAACCAAGGTTGGGGAACCTCTTCCTGTATACACTCCTTACGTCTATGACAGGGAGCGTGACACGATTTACCAGATTCAGACTGCACAAATACCCGGAATAAAGGATCTGCCTGATTATCTGAAAGATTATCCGGAGAAGCTGGAAGCCGCCAAACGTAAAAATGCAGACAGAGCTATTAATATATTCGGGCCCTTCTGGAATCAGAAAGGGAATACTGCTGTTATAGCAGCGAGATCACAGGACAACAAAGATTTCTGGATTCTGAAACTAGATGCTGCTACGGGACAACTGAGCCTGGTAGACAGACAGCGGGACGAAGCATGGATTGCGGGTCCTGGAATTGGTGCGAGAGGGATTTTCTGGATCGATAATCAAAAAATAGCTTTCCAGAGTGAGGCTAGTGGATATTCGCATATTTACATTGCTGATGTGGCTGCGGGAACTAAAAAGCAACTCACAAATGGTAAATGGGAAGTGAAAAACCTGCAGTTATCCGCTGATGCAAAAACACTTTATTTTTCCGGTAATATTGAGCATCCGGGGATTTCACATTTCTATAAAATTGGTGTGCAGGGGGGAGAGCCGGTCCGGATTACCAGTATGAAAGGCGGTAATGAGGTTACGCTTTCACCTGATGAAAAATGGCTTGCCATCAATTATTCCTATATGAATAAACCATGGGAACTGTACATTCAGGAAAATAAACCAGGTGCTCAGGCACGTCAGGTGACGGCTTCTACTTCAGCAGAATTTAAAGCCTATCAATGGAAAGAGCCGGAAATGGTGTCGTTTAAAAACCGTTATGGCGATGATGTATATGCACGCATATATCCTGCTGTTAAACCGCACCCTAACCGTCCGGCAGTTGTCTTTGTGCATGGTGCCGGTTATCTGCAGAATGTACACTATTGGTGGAGCCAGTATTCCAGAGAATATATGTTCCATAATCTGCTGGCTGATCAGGGATATACAGTAATAGATATTGACTATACCGGGAGTGCTGGATACGGCAGAAATCATCGTACGGGCATTTACCGCCATA
>Ga0247805_1001115_pt1 | contig 13068 bp, 6 predicted proteins | sample UWRJL044104R1_FD_180930 | JGI IMG/M metagenome (GOLD analysis project Ga0247805, IMG submission 180930) | Plant litter microbial communities from Arlington Agricultural Research Station in Wisconsin, United States - UWRJ-L044-104R-1 | ecosystem: Environmental > Terrestrial > Plant litter >...
GATAAAAAGGATATAGCCGTAATGAGCTACAATGGCACGGAATGGCAATATCTGGGCCCTAAAACCGGAATTACCCAGATAAGGGCCGAAGTCCCTGCAATTGCATTCAACCAGGAAGGAACACCTTATATCGCTTATAAGGATTATCTGAATAACGAACAGAAAGGAACGGTATTGAAATACAATGGAGCAACCTGGTCGGGCATTGGTTCAAACAATTTCACACCTGTTAAGGTCGATTATTTATCATTGACTATAGGTCCGGACAATAATCCCACCATTGCCATGGCAAAAAATGGAACGGATGCAAGTGGTATCATTGCCAGGGGATTATATGTAACCAGTTACAAAAACTCAACATGGACAAACAATACTCCTCCAGGTGGGGTTGTCGTATTCTATGATCAAATCATCACCGGTCTGGATGGAAAAATGTATGTGGGTGTGATGGACAGAACTACGGGTGTCAATAAACCATCCCTGTTCGTAAATAACAACAATCAGTGGACGGCAGTCGGCCCTACATCTTTCACCGCTCCTGATGCCATGGTTGGATTCCAAATGGTCAGTGTTGCTGTTGACAAAACCGGTCAGGCTTACCTGGCATATGGCATCGCACCTTCATCAGGAAGAGCAACGCACATCATGAAATTTAACAAAGCCACTTCAGTATGGCAGGAACTCGGAACTGCAGTATCTGCCGGAGGTGAAAAGGATAAATTTGTACTGGCTGTAGATCAGGATGGTGTACTCTATTTTGCTTACGCCAATGCCTCGTCAGTTTCAGTAAGGACATTTAATAACGCTACCAATAACTGGAATGCAGACAGAAAAGTAATCAGAGAGAAAGTAAACGAATTTGATATGCAAATTGCTCCAGACGGAACAGCATATATTGTAGCAAGCATCCCGGTTACCAGTCCCACAGGCAGCAACAGCAAAACTGTTGTTTACAAATACGCTAAATAATCTACCTATTTTAAACAGCGTAACCCATCATGAAGTCTTTCATGGTGGGTTTTTCACAACCAACACCTGCAGATGAAAAAATTCAGTTTACTGGCCCTCACCTTAATGGCCTCCACATACTTACACGCCCAATCCACAGTTTCCGGTTACGTCTTTGCTGATGCCAATAAAAATGGCAAAAAAGACAAAACCGAAAAAGGCATTGCCTATGTATCAGTAACCAACGGCCAGGAAGTGGCCCGTACAGACAGCAAAGGCTTTTACCAGCTACCCATTGGCAATGACAACATCATCAGTGTCATCAAACCTACAGGTTATCAGGTACCACTCAATGCTGACAATCTACCCCAATATTTTTACATTCATAAACCGAAAGGCTCACCAGTACTCAAATACAAAGGGGTAGCGCCAACCGGTCCCCTGCCCAAATCTATTGATTTCGCACTGCAGCCTGCTGCTGAAAAAGACAACTATACTGCCCTTATTTTTGGGGATCCACAAGTTTACACTATGGAACAAGTTGATTACTTCATCAAAGATGTAATAAGCGAAGTTGAAGGTATTAAAAACGTAGCATTCGGCTTAAGCATGGGTGATGAGGTTGGTGATAAACTCGATCTTTTCCCTGCCTATACCGCAGCCGTTAAGCGTGTTGGCATCCCCTGGTATAACATGATGGGCAATCACGATTATAACGCCGATGCAACTACCGATTCCCTCTCAGACGAGTCCTTCGAAGCCCACTTTGGCCCAACTACTTACGCATTTAATTATGGCAAAGTACACTTTATTGTATTGGATGATGTTTTATTTCCAGATCCCCGTGATGGCCATGGTTATTACGGTGGCTTAAGAGCGGATCAATTAAAATTTGTAGAGAACGACCTGAAATATGTTCCAAAAGATTACCTGGTGGTCATGACCATGCACATCCCATTGAGCGAACCGGAATTTCTATTCAGCACTGCAACCAGAAAAAGTTTATTTGAAATGCTCAGGGACTTTCCAAATACGCTGACCATATCAGCACATACACACATGCAACGACAAGACTTTTATGTAAAAGGTACAGAGTGGTTACAGGACAAACCGCATCATCATTTCAACATCGGCACAGCCTCCGGCGATTTCTACTCTGGCCTTAGCGACAAGAATGGGACACCTGTCTCTACCATGCGGGATGGAACACCTAAAGGATATGGATTTATTCATTTTAAAGGGAACCAGTATGTAATTGATTATAAAGTTGCGGGTAAAGATGTTGCAGAGCAAATGAGAATTACCGCACCTGAAAAGCTCAAAAAGAATAGCAATAGCCTGGCCTATGTTTACGTGAATTTTTACACAGGGGGTAAAAATGATCAGGTTAAATACAGGATAGATGACTCAGCATGGAAAAACCTGGAGCACACCACAGAATTTGATCCTTTTTATCTGGCCGAGGTAGCTACCTGGAAAAGCATTACCGATAAAACAAAAAAAGCCAGGCGCCCTTCAAACCCGGCAAAAAGCACACATTTATGGAAGGCTACTTTAACCAGTAATCTACCGGCAGGAAAACATACCCTAACCGTAAGTGCAACAGACATGTATAACCGTACATTTACACAAAAACACAGTTATATTATTGAAGAATAGTCAATGGCGGGTATAAGACATACTTATGCCCGCAACTATTGATAACCTAATCATCTTTGGGTTCCCAAAGCTCAATCACATTCCCTTCCGGATCCAGTATATGTACAAATTTACCATAGTCGTATTCCACAATCTCATCAATAATAGTTACGCTGTCCTTTTTTAGTTCGTCTACCAGCAAAACAATATTTTCCACCCGGTAATTGATCATAAAAGGCTTAGTAGAGGGATCGAAATATTTGGTGTCCTTTGGAAAGGTACACCAGGCCGTCGTTCCTTTTTTCGATGGATCATCGGCCTCCAGCCATTCAAACGTTGCGCCATATTCGCTGGTCGCCAATCCAAGGTTTTTGGCATACCATTCGTTCATACCTTTCGCATCATCGCATTTAAAAAATACGCCGCCAAGGCCTGTTACTTTTTTCATATCTAAACGTATTTGGTATAAGTAATTTCCATCTATTTTAAGACATTACCAAATCTGTTTTCAAATCGTCTGCCCATATCCGGAAAATCACAATACCGCCCACAATACGCACAGGTGCATTTTATTTAGAACAAGCCCAATAAATCCTTTTTTGAAAGCGTTTTATAAATAGAAACTTCCGTTTTGATCAGATCATCAACCAGCTCCCTTTTCGTAGTCTGCAATTTCATAATCTTCTCTTCAATCGTATCCGGACAAATCAACCGAACAGCAACTACATTTTTGTCCTGCCCAATCCGATAGGTTCTGTCAATAGCCTGGCTCTCTACCGCCGGGTTCCACCAGGGATCAACCAGGTAAACATAATCTGCACGGGTTAAATTCAAGCCAACCCCACCCGCTTTCAAACTGATTAGAAATACACGGATTTCAGGATTATCCTGGAAAGAATTGACTACCTGCTGCCGATTCCTTGTCTGCCCGGTAAGATACTCGTGTGCAATACCACGCTCCCGTAGCTGCGCCCGGATCAAATCCAGCATTCCTACAAATTGCGAAAACACCAGGATCTTATGATGAGGCGATTTGCTGTCAATCTGCTCCAGCAAGACCTCCATTTTGGAGGAAGCATTGCCATAAAACTTATCATCTTTCAATAAAGCAGCCGAATTACAAATCTGGCGCAACCTGGTCATTCCCTGCAAAATGTGCATACTGCTTTTAGCCAGTTCGTCTTCAGCAACCCCCTCAATGTAATCTTTAATATCCTGTACTGCAGCTTCGTAAACCTCACGTTGTTCCGTGCCCATTTCACAATAAATTACCATTTCGGTTTTATCGGGGAGTTCTTTAGCTACCTGTTCCTTGGTGCGCCTTAAAACAAAAGGGCTGATTCGTTTTTGAAGCTCCTTTGCCCTTTTTTGGTCTTTAAACTGGTCAATGGGTACAGAATACAGCTCCTTAAACTGTTGTTTGGAGCCAAGTAAACCCGGACAAGCGAAAGACAACTGCCCATATAAATCGTAGGTATTGTTTTCTATTGGCGTACCTGTAAGTACGACTTTATTTCGTGATTGCAGCAATCGGACAGCCTTATATCGTTGAGAATCCGGATTTTTGATGGTTTGCGATTCATCCAAAAAAACATAATTGAAATGGTATGATTTTAAGAAACGTATGTCTGCCAGTAAAGTTCCGTAAGAAGTGAGGATAATTTCATACTGATCAAACTGCTGAATATCCTTTAAACGATCAGCACCGTAAACCGTATGGATTTTTAAAGAAGGAGCAAATTTGGCCACCTCGGCCTGCCAGTTAAAAATTAAAGAGGCCGGTACTACAACCAGGTTCGTATTTTGATGTTCTTTGGTACGCTGGCTCAAAATAAAAGCAATGATCTGAATGGTTTTACCCAAGCCCATGTCATCGGCAAGGCAGGCACCAAAGTTAAAGCCATCTAAAAAGTTAAGCCAGTTTAAACCGTCCTGCTGATAACCGCGTAGTTCTGCGTTCAGCCCCTCGGGCACCTGAACAGGCAAAATGCTGTCAAGCCCGGAAAGCTTGGCCCGGTAAATCGCCAGCTGGTCTTTTACCGATTCATCAAACAGTTGTTCATCATACAGCTCGGCGATCATATTGTAATTGATCTTATAAGTATGTAAGGTATCATCCACCACTTCCCCCGCATTAAAGTAAGCCGTAAACTTTTCCACCCACTCATCCGGCAAAATTCCCATAGTCCCATCATCCAGCTTGATAAACTTACTTTTATTCCGAATGGATTTATGCAGGTGCTTTAAAGAAATAGCCTCCCCATTATATTCCACTTTTACCGCAGTCTCAAACCAGTCGATTCCACTGATCACCTTAATCGTGATATTGGGTTTATACGGGCTTAAGTTGTTATTGTTCAACTTATTGAAGCCCATAATGGTAATTCCTTTACTGCGCCAGGCCTCAAAAGCATTTAAAAACCATTCGATCTCCAAAAAATGTTTTCGATGCATGTAAAAACAGTCAACCACCATGCCCTCATCAATTTGTTCCTGGAAGAAAGGATGCTGCTTGGCTATATTTGCTATAAACTGAAGCTCTTCTTCTTCATCGCGCCGCAGCATAAAAGTAGTACCATATTTATCCCTCCCCCGAATTTGTTTTTTAGAAAGGATCGGGATTTCGGTATTGCTATAACGCATTACAGGTGTCAGCAGCACAAAATCTTCCGACTCCGATAGATAGATCAGGCATTCATTTTCCAGGTCAAAGCCCTGTTCTTCCTTTTGCGTTTTGGTCGCGGGTTTTAAATAGGCATAGTTAATCTTCACCTTTTCTTCCAGGTTGGATAGGATCGTTTCATAGAACTCATCAAACTTAGATTTGTGAATCAGCATTTTATCATGATGCTTTTTAAAGAAATCCAATACCTTCAGAAAATCTGGGTTGTCAATCAGATGTAACCGATCTTCCAGCTGAATAAAATAATGGTGCTTGATTTGTAAATTTTCTAAAGCATAATCCTCACCTTCCAATAGCATTCGGCCAGACACCTCATAGAAATCACCTTTCTCATGAACGGATAAAACCAGGTCTATACCTAAAACTTTAAGTTTTACCTTTTTGATCGAACTGGCACTGATGCTCGGTGAAATCTTAATTTCATGCATATAAACATCCAGGCCCAATGGATTTTTGGCCAAAGCTTTTAAAGCCTCCAGATCAGAATCTGAAGCCTCTGCATTGTAATTGTTCTGAAACTTTAAAACCCCACTTAAAAATTTAAGCTCAGCAGCATTCTCGGCCTTCCAGATCAGATCCGAAGGATCAACAAGATTTAAGGGGTTTTTGATCTTGCCATCTTTACTTTCTTCTCCCTGAAAGAGACTAATGGTTAAATGACTGTAGAAGCGATGCTGACTGAAGACAATGATCGTCTTCTTTCCCTTTTTCAATAAACCTGTTATCGGCAATAAAGTATTGGGCTTGGTTAACAGCACCTGCCCCACTTCATTACGGGTTTGCCGGTTTACCGGGAACAATTCTTTAATCCGCGGATTAACAACAACGTCATTCTTTTCATATTTCAATTCAAAATGGACGTCCAGATCCTTTTCCTGTACTAATCCATAGTCTACTGCAAAGGTCCGCAGCATTTGATCTCTTAAAGGTGCATCAAAAAATAGGCGCAATGAACGCCGGTTCATCAGGTTGTATAATACCCGCGACTGGTGTTCGCACAACAGATGTTTAGCGGCAGTACAGCCGCAAGACAAAATGACCCGGTCTTTGGTTTGCACCACCGTAACCAAAGGAAATATCGCAAAATCAATAGAGATTTCCTGCGGTTGCAGCTCATAAAAATCTTTGGTCCCGGTATCCACATCTCCGGCACTCCGCTTTAATATATCCAGCATAGTCAATGCAGAAATATTAAAATTTGCTAAAATGTAATCGCCTTTATGATCATGAACACCCTGCTGCACCTGTTGAATTTTAGGAATAAATAAAAAGCCTAAAATACCAAAAAACAATCGGCAATCTTATTACTTTTGAAACAAACCAAGCAAATTACCACATGAGCACTAGAAGAGATTTTCTAAAGAAAGCAGCCATCCTAACCGGTGCCGCCAGTTTGCCAAATGTGATTCCCATGTCCATTCAAAAAGCCATGGCCATTAGCGCCAAGCCGGGATCAACCTTTTACGATGCAGAACATGTGGTATTTTTAATGCAGGAAAACCGTTCTTTTGATCATATGTTTGGAAAAATGAAAGGGGTAAGGGGGTTTAACGATCCCCGGGCTTTTACCAAACCAGACGGAGAAAAAGTATGGGTTCAAAAAGATGATGCCGGCAAAAGTTATGCGCCTTTTCATGTCGACATCAATAAAACAAAAATTACCTGGCAAGGCGGACTTCCACATTCCTGGAACGACCAGGTCGCTGCACGTAATAAAGGTCGGTACGACAAATGGGTTCCTGTAAAAACATCGATGTGTCTGGGTTATTACGACAGGCATGACATCCCCTTCTATTATGCCATGGCTGATGCTTTTACCATTTGTGATCATCACTTCTGTTCTTCACTGACCGGCACTACGCCCAACCGGCTATTTTTCTGGTCGGGCACTATACGGCCTGAACAAAATGGAACAGCCGTAGCTGCGGTAAACAACGCCCAGGCAGAATCCAGAAAAGACGTGTATGTGGATTGGGAAACTTTTCCGGAAATTCTGGAAGACCACAACATCAGCTGGAAGATTTATCAAAATGAAGTGTGGACTGCAGATTTACCTGAAGAGACGGACCAATGGCTGGGCAATTATGGAGACAATGCCATTGAATACGTAAAAAGATATAACGTAAAGCTATCAGAATATTTTAGAAAAAATGGCGACCAGAACAGCAATACGAAACTCAGTGCCGCTCAGGTAACCGAAAAATACAATAAGCTGTCCAAACGGGAGAAAAACCTGATTGATAAAGCTTTCGCTACCAATATCAATGCGCCGAAGGATTACCTGGCACTGGAACCCTTTTCCTACAAAGATGACAATGGAGCAGCGCAAACCATGAACATTCCCAAAAACGATATTTTTTATCAGTTTCGTAAGGATGTAGATGGGGGTAAATTGCCTACCGTATCCTGGCTGGTGGCACCGGAACGCTTCTCAGACCATACCAGCTCTCCATTATACGGAACCTGGTACGTGTCTGAGGCTATAGATATCCTAACCAAAGATCCGGAGGTATGGAAGAAGACCATTTTCATCCTGACTTACGATGAGAATGATGGTTATTTTGACCACATGCCTCCTTATGTAGTACCTAAACCGAATGCCGCAGATACAGGAAAGGTCTCAACCAAAATTGACGTTTCTGCAGATTATGAAAATAAAAAAGATAGTCCGATAGGCTTAGGCTATCGGGTGCCTATGCTGGTCGCCTCACCCTGGAGCAAAGGTGGCTATGTAAATTCACAGGTATTTGACCATACCTCCTGCCTGATGTTTTTAGAGCATTTCCTGGGTAAAAAAACCGGAAAACAGATCAGAAGCAAGAACATCAGTAGCTGGCGGAGAGCCATATGTGGTGACCTGACCTCTGTTTTCAGGCCAGCAAAAGAAGACGCCATAGGCATTCCAGCTTTGCTAAACCGGGAGCAGGTCATTACCAATATCAACAATGCGAAAAATAAACCGCCCCAGGTTAAGCCGACCCCATTGACACCAGAAGAGATCAAAACACGGTCTTATTTGCCTAAACAGGAATCGGGTACAAAACCGGCATGCGCATTACCCTACCAGCTCTATGCCGAATGTAAACTCGACAAATCGGGAAAACACATCGAATTGCTACTTTCCACTGGAAAGGGAAACTTCGGACAAAAGATCGTTCCCATTGGCGCAGCATTCAACATGTACACCAATCAGAACTACAAAGGTCTTGCTGGTAAAACATGGAATTATGCATTAATCACCGGAGATCAACTGAAAGACCAGTTGCTTTTAAATAATTTTCAACAAGATCAATATGATTTAACTGTAGCCGCAGCCAATGGTTTTTTCCGCCGATTTAAGGGCGACAAAGAAGATCCGGATTTAAGTCTAGCCTGTGGTTATGAAGCAGCCGGACTGGTTACTAAAAAGCTAACGGGAAATATTGAACTGTTGTTGGAAAACAATGGAGATAGAGAAATTAAGCTGAAGGTTACCGATAATGCTTATAAGCAGTCCGAACAGCAGATCGCATTAAAGCCTGGTGGCAAAGCAAAAATTACAATGAACCTAAAAAATAGCAGTAGTTGGTACGATTTCACAGTAGTAGTTCTAAACCATTCTCAGTTTTCCAGGCAATATGCCGGGCACGTAGAAACCGGTGAGGACTCGATTACTGATCCACTGATGGCTGGGCTGATGTAACTGGATCTGCAACTTTGGGATGTTTCTCCGGATCAAGTTGCACTTCTTCATCATTGACCTTTTTGGCAAATAAGATTGGATAGATCAACCATAAGGAGCCGATTAAGAAAAGCAGGCCAGACAGTTGCAATGCATATATGCTGGATTGTATTTTGTTGATGCTCATTATTTGATAAGCAATCAACCCGATTACACCAAGTAAAATGACGTATACCGCTTTCTGAAGTTTCAGTATTTTAATCATAACATATCCATTTTGAATTTTAGATTAAAAAGACAATACAAAAACTAAACCAAAATTGAACCAAATAACACTTTGATTCCCATTCAAATAGCTCTACCTTTAAAAGGTATTTATTTCCGGTTAAATAAGTAGCATACTTGTTCGTCAATTTTTCTTCTGCTGCCGATCACATATTTTTAACAAACTACATGAATAAAATAAAAGGCACTGAAGATGAGCGTGTTTCGCCAGCTCAATTTCCAATTGTTGGAATCGGAGCATCCGCTGGCGGATTAAAAGCGATAAAGCAATTTTTACAGGCATTACCTGAACATTCAGGAATGGCCTATGTATTTGTGCAACATCTAAGCCCAACAAACGAAAGCAGTTTACCCGAAATTCTAAAAAAAATATCCAAAATTCCGGTTCATCTAATTACTGACAACATCCACCTGGAGCCGGATAATCTATACATTATTCCGGTGAATAAAATAGTGACAGCCACCGACGGTGTACTTAAACTCGTCCCACTGGATGAAAAACACCATCGGGTTAAAATCATTGATCTATTTTTCTCTTCACTTGCTGTTGTACACCAAAGCTATGCCATTGGCATAATATTATCAGGAACTTTAACTGATGGCACCCTAGGTTTAGACACCATCAAAGCTTATGGGGGAATCACCTTCGCTCAAGATACATCCTCTGCAGAATATGATGGCATGCCTTCCAGTGCAATCAGCTCCGGATCAGTAGATTTCATCCTGCCGCCTGATCAGATTGCCGAGCACTTAATGGCAATCAACCATCCTTTTAATGCAAAAAAAATAGAATCATCTAAATCTGTAGTCGCATCGCAACAGGATGAAGAAATCTTCAAGCAACTATTAACTGTACTTCGGGTTCGTAGAGGGGTGGATTTTACATATTACAAGCCCAGCACCCTAAAAAGGAGAATTGTAAGGCGTATGGCGCTAAACGATCAGCAAAGTCCAGCAGATTACCTTGGTTATCTGCGTGAAAATAAATCGGAACAGGATGCGCTGTATAATGACATGCTCATTTCAGTTACTCATTTTTTCAGGGACCCAGCCAGCTTTGAAATGCTTTGTGATAACATTTTACCAGCATTGATGCAACAAAAAGATGGCAATGAGCCCTTGCGCATCTGGATTGCCGGCTGTGCTACCGGTGAAGAAGCCTATTCTATGGCCATCTGCCTGCAGGAGCAACTGGGCGATAAAACGGCTGCTATGAAAATCCAGATTTTTGCGACCGACATTTCCGAAACCGCCATAGCCAAAGCCAGAACCGGTCTTTACAGACCAACAGATCTGGAAGGACTTTCAATTTCCAGATTGGATCAGTTTTTCACAAGGATGGATGGCAGTTTCCAGGTAAACAAAGCCATCCGCGATATGTGCGTATTTGCACATCACAACTTACTGAAAGACCCGCCATTTTCAAGAGTAGATCTGATCAGTTGTAGAAATGTACTCATTTACCTGGAACCTGTGCTTCAAAAAAGAGCGCTGACTACTTTTCATTATTCGCTGACTGAACAAGGTTTTCTAATGCTCGGAAAATCAGAAAGCATCGGCAAAAATACCGACCTTTTTGCAGCCTATAACAACAGCACCAAAATCTTCAGACGAAATGGCACACGTGGAAGGTTTATGCAGGTAACATCTGTTGGCAGCGAACAAAACTTCAAAACCCTCGACCAGCCCATTCCTAAAAAGACCGGAAAAGCAGATATTTATAAAATTGCCGACGAATTGATATTAAGCAATTATACCCCGGCAGGTGTATTGGTTGACGAACAGTTCGATATCATCCAGTTTCGTGGTGTTACAGATCAATGGCTTTCTCTTTCACCAGGAAAGGCCAGTTTAAACTTATTAAAAATGGCTCGCATAGGCCTAACCTTCGAACTGCGAAATTTATTACATCAGGTTAAAAAAACGAACGGACCGGAAAAAAAAGAAGGTATTGTATTTACAATCAATGAGAAACAAGACTACGTAGACATCGAAGTTAGTCCTTTAAGCGATGCCGGAGATACACACTACCTGGTTTTATTTAAAAAGGGCATGATTCCGGGACTGGAAAAAATCTTCACGGCATCTGGAGATCATAAACTTCCAGACCCCAGGGATTTACGGATCAGTCAATTAGAAAATGAACTCCTGCAATCCCGTACGGATATGACCGCGATCACCGAAGAACAGGAAGCTATTAATGAGGAACTCATCAGTGTAAATCAAGAACTCCTGTCTGGTAGCGAGGAACTGCAAAGTTTAAATGAAGAATTAGAGACCTCTAAAGAAGAACTTCAAAGTACCAATGAAGAAATTACGATCATCAACAATGAACTGGTTGATCGAAATGAACAATTGAACAATGCCCGGATTTATACCGAAGCCATCATCAATACCATTCGCGATCCATTGATTATATTGGACAAAGACCTCAAAGTAAAACGGGCTACAGACGGCTTTTACGCTAAATTTAAAGTGAGCGCTAAAGAAACAGAAGGTAAATTATTTTATGAACTTGGCAACCATCAATGGGACATACCCGCGCTCAGAGTTTTACTGGAGGGTATCCTTCCAGAAAAAAAATCCCTCGCCGATTATGAAGTCACACATGTTTTCCCAAATATAGGCCGAAGGGTAATGTGGCTCAATACCCGGCAACTGGACGACTTGATCTTGTTGTCTATTGAAGACATTACGGATAAGCGCAAAGTGGAAGAAGGGCTGGCAGCTGTAGAAATGTTATTTCAGGAAAGTAAAGAAAGATTAAAACTGGCCATTGAGTCTACGGGATTGGGCACCTGGGACTACAATCCATTAACAGGAGAACTGATTTGGGATAACCGATGTAAACAATTGTTTGGCGTACTGCCTGAACAGCAAATTAATTATACGCAATTTATTGACATGCTCCATCCTGATGATGCCCAAAAGGTAGATGTAGATCTAAAAAGGGCATTAAAAAGGATAAATGGGGGTGAATATGATCAGGAGTTCCGTACGGCAGCAACGGCTGACAATAAATTAAAATGGATCAGGTTTAAAGGAAAAGCTTATTATAATAAGCAAGGAATTGCAAATCGGTTTGTAGGAACTTCATTAGACATTACCAGGCAGAAATTACTGGATGAGGCAACAGTAGAATTAATGCGTCAAAAAGATGATTTCATCAGCATTGCCAGCCATGAGCTCAAAACACCTATAACCAGTTTAAAAGCCTCCTTACAGCTCATTCACCGTATGAAAGACAATCCATCACCTGCCTTGTTGAGCAATATGATTGAACTGTCGAACCGCAGCCTGGATAAAGTAAGTATTCTTGTAGAGGACTTATTAAATGCAAGCCGGATCAACCATGGCCAATTACACCTCAATAAGGGCAACTTTAAAATTGCTGAGATGGTGGAAAACTGCTGCAGCCATGTACGTTTAGCAGGCGCTTATTCTATTGAGACTACTGGCGATCTTGAGCTGGAAATTAATGCCGATAAAGACCGGATTGAACAGGTCATCGTCAACTTTGTTAACAATGCCATTAAATATGCCCCAGAGTCTACAAAGATTATCGTATATATTGAAAAACTGAAAGAATTTGCCAGGATATCAGTCAGCGACATCGGCCCCGGTATTCCGGCGGAAAAGATACCGCACCTGTTTGATCGTTATTACCGTGCTGATGAACGCGGACTCCAATATTCTGGCTTGGGTCTGGGATTGTATATCTGTGCAGAAATCATCAAGAAACACGAAGGTCAGATCGGCGCCGAAAGTAAAGAAGGTAAAGGCAGTACCTTCTGGTTTACGCTCCCATTGGATCATTAAGCCTCTTTTTAAATTAATTTTAAAAAAAATCAAA
>Ga0247805_1001117_pt1 | contig 13053 bp, 10 predicted proteins | sample UWRJL044104R1_FD_180930 | JGI IMG/M metagenome (GOLD analysis project Ga0247805, IMG submission 180930) | Plant litter microbial communities from Arlington Agricultural Research Station in Wisconsin, United States - UWRJ-L044-104R-1 | ecosystem: Environmental > Terrestrial > Plant litter >...
AGCAGCACCGACCGCAGCGTGCGGAAGCGGGACGCGCCGTCGATGAGCGCGGCCTCCTCGTACTCGATGGGGATGGTCAGGAAGAACTGCCGCAGCAGGAAGGTGCCGAAGGCCGTGAAGGCGAAGGGCACGATCAGTGCGAAGTACGAGTCGACGAGGCCGAGCTTGTTCATCATGATGAACAGCGGAACGACGAGCACCTCCTGCGGAAGCACCAGTGTGAGCACGTAGAGCAGGAAGATCTTGTCGCGGTAGCGGAAGCGGAGCCGCGAGAACGCGTAGGCCGAGAGCACCGCCACGATCACCGAGAGGAGGGCGCCGAGCACCGCCACGAGGAAGCCGTTCAGAATGAAGCGGCCGAACGGCACGAGCGTCCAGGCGTCGGCGAAGTTCTGCCAGCGCACCTCCGAGCCGATGAACGAGGGCGTGGTGGAGAACACCTCGTCCTCCGGTTTCAGCGCGGAGAAGAACATCCAGATGAACGGGAAGGTGAAGATCAGCGCCACCAGCGCCACGGCGGCGGTGTTGGCCCAGGTCGTGGCGGCGGTGCGCCGCTGCGCCGGGCGCAGCGGTGTACGCCGGCGGCGCGGAGCCCGCTCGGGCTGCGCGCGCTTCAGAGTCTCACTTGTCATAGTTCACCCACTTCTTCTGGCCCGCGAACTGCAGCGCGGTGATGAGCATCACGACGAGGAAGAGGATCCACGCCAGCGCCGAGGCGTACCCGAGGCGGTCGAACACGAAGCCGTTGCGGTAGAGGTAGAGCACGAAGGTGTTGGTGGCTTCGCCGGGTCCGCCCTGGGTGAGGATCTGCGGCTGCACGAAGACCTGGAACGCCCCGATCATGGTCATCGTCATGGTGAAGAACAGCGAGGGCGAGATCAGCGGCAGGATGATGTGGCGCAGGCGCGACCACGCGGTGGTGCCGTCGACCTGCGACGCCTCGAGGATCTCCTTCGGGATCGACCCGAGGCCCGCCGAGAGCACGATGACGTTGTAGCCGAACGACTGCCAGACCGACATCGTGATGACGGAGATCAGCGCGAAGTTCGCGTCCGAGAGCCAGGACGGCCCGTCGATGCCCATGCCGCCGAGTACCGAGTTGACGAGTCCGTCCTGCGAGAGCAGCAGTCGCCAGATCAGCGCGTTGGCGACCATCGGCGTGATCGCCGGGAGGAAGAAGATCACCCGCCAGAAGCCGGCGAACTTGATGCGCGTATTGAGCCAGAGCGAGATGGCGAGGGCCAGCACGAGGTTCAGCGCCGTGTACACGAAGGCGAAGATCACGGTGTTGAGCAGCACCGTGTAGAAGGTGGGATCGCCGAAGAGCTTGGCGTAGTTGTCGAGGCCGATGAACGTGGGGCTTCCGAACAGCGGCCACTGGAACAGGCTGATGACGAGCGAACCCACGAGCGGCACGAGGATGAAGAAGACGAAGCCGGTGAGCCCGGGCCAGAGGTAGGCCAGGGCCACCAGGCCCTGACGCTCCTTCTTGCCGACGGGCTGCGCGGGCGCGGGGCCGGGCGCGGCGGGCGCCGCCACCTCCGGAGAGGTGACGGCGCCCAGGCCGGTGACGGTGGCCATACGGCTACTCGCCCACCGAGTTCTGGATGGTGCCCAGGACCTCTTCGGCGGTCTTGTCACCGCGGAAGCCCTCGACGCCGTACTGCGTGAAGAGGGTGTCCACCTGGTTCCAGTTCGTCGTGGTGATCTGGGCCGTCGCGTTGGCCAGCAGCGCGTCGACCACGGCGGCCGCCTCGGGCGACTTGCCCTCGGCCCAGGCGGGGACCGCCTCGGAGCGGGCGGGGACGATGCCGCGGGTCTTGGCCTGCCCCTCGAGCACCGGAGTGGCGGTGAGCTCGGTGATGGCCTTGAACGCGGCCTCCGGGTCGTCGCAGGTCTCGGCGATGCCGAAGCCGGAGCCGGCGGTCATCGCCGCCGCCTCACCGCTCGTGGAGGGAACGATGGACACGCCCAGGGTGAAGTCCGCCGCGTCGTCGAAGGTGCCGTACATCCATGGCCCCTCGATCAGCATCGCGGCCTTTCCACCCGTGAATGCGGCCTGCGACACGTCGGAGCCGTCGGCGGCCTCCGGGGCCGCAGCCACGCCCTCGTCGCCCACCAGGTCGAAGAAGCTCTGCACCTGCTCGACGAACTCGGGGTTCGTCAGGTCGAGCTCTCCGTCGTCGTTGACAGCGGTGACACCGTCGGCGATGGCCCAGGCGTTCGGGATGAAGATGCCGGTCGAGATGGTGAGCCCGGTCTGGTCGCCGGTCGTCAGCGTCTTCGCGTCGGAGACGAACTGGTCGCGGGTGTAGGTGATCCCGGGAGGGGTGAGACCGGCGGCCTCGAACATGTCGGCGTTGTAGAACAGCACGACCGGCTCGGCGTCGTAGGGGATGGCGCGGATGGTTCCGTCGACCGTCATGCCCTCGAGCATCGACGCGTCGATGTCGGAGAGGTCGAAGTCGGCGTCGGCGATGAGCTCGTCGAGCGGCTTCAGCAGCGGCCCGAGCTCCTGGGCCCTGGCGGCCTGTGTAGTGAGCAGGCAAGGCGGGTTGCTTCCCGAGAGTCGCGTCTTCACCTTCGTCCAGTAGTCCGCGAAGCTCGGACCGTCGATGTCGATCTTGAGATCGGGGTCCTGCTCCTGCGCCAGGCTGACGAACGACTCCCACTGCTGCCGGTCGCTCTCGCTGCTCACCCAGGTGTACAGGTCGAGGGTGCCGTCGCTCTGCGTCCCTCCGCTCCCGCCCGAGCATCCGGCGAGCGCGGCGAGCACTCCCGCCATTACGAATGCTGCGCCGACCCTGGTCGATTTCTTTACGGTTGTCTTAGTCACGTGCTGTGCCTCCTCCATTGGAATCACTCTCGAATGACATGCGTGTTGTGCTGGAATGCCCGAACTCAGGCGAAGTCGATGGCCACCACGTCGATGGCTGCGCCCGAGGGTGCGGGCGCGGGGATGCGCAGTTCGCCGTTCGGCTCGTCGTCGTGCGAGGCGAGCTCGTGCACCTCGAAGCCCACCGTGTGCTCGAGCCGCTCCCCGGTGGCGAGCAGCCGGATGCTCGAGACCCTGCGCACGGGGAGCCCGCGCACGATGATCTCCTCGACCGGCACGTTCACCAGATGCAGGTAGACGGTGCCCGGGCGGGCGGTGGTGGGGCCGTAGAAGTCGACGCCGACGGTGGGCGAGACGTCGATGACGCTCTCGCTGTGCAGTTCCATCCACTCGCCGATGCTCTCGAGGCGCTCGACCTGCACCGGGTTCAGGCTGCCGTCGCCCTTCGGCCCGATGTTGAGAAGCAGATTGCCGCCACGGCTCGCGACCTCGATGAGGCTGGTGAGCAGCGAGCGGACGCTCTTGTTGTTGGTGTCGGCGGGTCGCCACGCCCACATGTCGCCGATGGTGAGGCAGAGCTCCCACGGACCCGTGGGCGCGACCAGGGGGAAGGACTGCTCGGGTGTCTTGTAGTCGCCGTGGCCGAGAAGGCGCTCGTTGATCACCACGTCTGCCTGCAGGCTCTTGATGAGCTCGCGCAGACCCTTCGAGTCCCACTCCTCCTCGTTGCGCTCCCACTCGCCGTCGAACCAGAGCAGGTCGATGGTGCCGTAGTTGCTCAGGATCTCGGTGAGCTGTCCGCGCAGGTAGCGCTGGAACCGATCCCACTGTTCGGGCGTGGCCCGGCGGTGGCGGTCCTCGCGGATGGGCTGGCCGATGTTCTCCTCGAGTCCGGCGCCCGGCCAGTGCTCCTCGGGGTAGGGACGGTCGGCCTCCGCGAACGCCGGGTAGTCGGGGTGGTGCCAGTCGGGCAGGCTGAAGTAGATGCCCACGCGGATGCCCTCGGCGCGAATCGCCTCGACGAACTCGCGGGTGATGTCGCGGCCGAATGGGCCGTTCTGAACTCCGAAGTCGGAGTGCTCGGTGTGGAACATGGAGTACCCGCCGTGGTGGCGCGCGGTGAACACCACGTAGCGCGCGCCCGCCCGCTTGGCGAGCCGCGCGAGGGCGGTGGCGTTCCATTCCGTCGGGTTGAAGGTCGGCGCGCTGGAGTGGTACTGCTCGACCGACACCGCGTCTTCCACGTCGTCACTGCCCGGGATGATCGACCGGCCCACGAGAGGCCACGAGATCTCGATCCCCTGCTGGCTGGCGTGGTCCCAGTGCACGAACAGTCCGAAGCCCGCTCCGACGAACCACTCCCCGCCCGGGAGGCGGAAATCGGTGGGACGGATGAAACTGGTGGTCGGTGATGCCACGGATACTCTCCTTTGAGCAATGACTATTTGCTATAGGATAGATGAATAAGACCGGAACCTCAATCACCGGGGAAGAAGAATCTCGGAAAATGCACGATGACCAGCCGATCGCCGGGACCCTTGATCCGCACGCAGGGCGAGAGCACTACCTGAACTTCGCGAGCTACGGGCCTCCCCTCCCCGCGGTCGTCGACACCGTGCGCAACCTCTGGGAGCGTGCCGCCCGCGGCGGACCCACCGCGTCGGCGTCGCTGCACGCGGAGGACGATCGGGCACGCGTTGCCGTCTCCCGCCTCACCGGCGGTGCGCCCGACCGTGTCGCCCTCACCGGGAGCACCTCGCAGGGCCTGCTTCAGCTCGCCTTCGGCGTGCGCGGGGAGGTGCTGTTGAGCCTCGACGAGTTTCCCGCGAACATCGAGCCCTGGAGGCGCGCGGAGCAGGCAGGCCGACTGCGGCTGCGCGCCCTGCCGGGATCGGGCGGTGGCGGCGGCCTCGACGCCGGCACGCGCGTCACACCCCAGCGGGTCGCCGATGCGCTCTCCCCCGCGATCACGGCGGTCTCGGTGAGCGCGGTCGACTTCCGCACGGGCTACCGCGCCGACCTTGCCGGGATCCGCCGGGCGATCGGACCCGACCGGCTGCTGATCGTCGACGCGATCCAGGGCTTCGGCATGATCGAGTCGGACTGGTCGGCGGCCGACGCGGTCGCCGTCGGAGGCCAGAAGTGGCTGCGGGCGGGGTGGGGCACGGGATTCGTGCAGTACTCCGAGCTCGGCATGACCCTCATCGAGCCCGCCCTCGCCGGCTGGACCGGTGTCGAGAACCCCGCCCTCTACGACGGCCGGCCGCACCGCGCCGTCGCCGATGCCGGCCGGTACTCGGTGACCAGCGCCTCCCCCTTCGCCAGCGGCGCTCTCGCCACCGCGGCGGAACAGGCGGCGGCCGGGCTCGCGACCGTGGAGCGCACCCTCGCGGTCCGGGTCGATGCGCTCATCGCGGTCATCGACGCCGCCGGACTCCCGCTGCTCTCACCCCGCGATCCACGCGAGCGCGCGGGCATCGTGGTCGCCGGATTCCCGGCGGGCGACGCCGCCGCGGTGCATGCCCGGCTGACCGCCTCGGGAATCACGGCGACCCTGCACGGCGAGCACCGCATCCGCTTCTCGCCGCACGTCACCACTCCGCCGGAGGCGGCAGCCGCTGCCGTGGCGGCCGTGCTGCGCGACGCTGGCTGACGTCGTGCAGCCGGGTCGCGAAGGCCAGGCCGGCTGTGGGGCGATGCCGATGGGAAAGCAGAAAGCCCGCCTGATCGCGATGATCAGGCGGGCTTTCCCAGTGCGGAGACGGAGGGATTTGAACCCTCGGTACCCGTTAGGGTACTCCACCTTAGCAGGGTGGTGCACTAGGCCGAACTATGCGACGTCTCCATAGCTCACCAAGCATAACCAATTCTGCGGCCGTGTTTGTCCCATCGGGGCGAGCGGATGCCTCGGCGGCGCTATTGGACGCTTCCGCACGCGGGGGAATCAGCCGGAGAAGGGCTTCGAGCAGGTGTAGTCCGCGGCGGTCTGGCCCTTGACGTCGAGCACGGCTTCCGGGTCGACCGGCGCGGCCGTGGCCGCGGGGTCCACCGGCGCGTTCGGGTCGACGGTGGCAGCTGGGTCGGGAACGGGAGTCTCTGCGACGGGCGCGTTCGGGTCGACCACGGATCCGCGGCCGTCACCGACCGTGGCGAGCGTGAAGGGCTCGTCGGCGCGGATCTTGGTGAAGAGCGCGTCGGCCTTCGCCTTAATCGGGGCGACCTTGCCCTCGTAGAGGCCCCCGACGCCGGTCGTTCCCGGGTACTGCACGAAGGTGACCTTCTCGAGCGGTATGTCTTTCAGCGCCAGCGCGATCGACGCCATCGTGTCGAGGTTCGCGAGGCTGTTCGACAGGCTCATCGACTGGGTCGCGGCCTGGGCCAGGCCGTAGACCTTCACCGGGTCGCTGAGAGTCTCGGCGCTCTTGAGGGTGCGCACCAGCGACGAGAGGTAGACCTGCTGCGAGCTGATGCGGGTGAGGTCGCTGCCGTCGCCGACACCGTGGCGCGAGCGGAGGAAGTTGAGCGCGCCCTGTCCACCGAGGTTGTAGGTACCCGCTTCCTTGATGTCGAGGCCGGTGTACTTGTCCTTCACCGGTCCGGCGAAGCAGACGGGCACGCCGCCGACGGCATTCGACATCTCGATGACGCCGCTGAAGGTGATCATGCCGGCGAACGGGATGTCCAGGCCGGTCAGCGCCTCGACGGTGAGCACGGTGCAGGCGAGACCGCCGTACGACAGCGTCTCGTTGATCGGGCGCCCGGACATCGCGGAGTTGTTGCCCTTGCCGTCGATGCGCGGGCAGGACGGGATCGGCACGACGAGGTCGCGCGGGAAGCTGACCGCGACCGCGTTGGTCTGGTCCTCCGACACGTGCAGCAGCATGGTCACGTCGTTGAGGTCGGCCTCGCGGTCCTTGCAGCCCTTCGGGTCCTCGCACTTGTCACTGCCGACGATGAGCAGGTTGAAGCCGCCCTCGAAGGCGCCGATGCTGGGCGGCGGGCCATCGGTCTCGCCGACCAGCGTGACGGCGTTGGCCTGCACATTGGTGGCGAGCTGGCTGAACACGATCCCGCCGAGCGAGATGCCGCTGACGAGCACCACGACCATCGCGATGCCGAGGAACTTGAAGATCGAGCCCCACGGTCCGGACTTCTTCAGCTGGCCGTGCCGGGCGATGCCGGCTGCCGGCTTCGGCACCGCGCGCTTGTCTAGCGACCTGTTTGATCGTGGGCGGAGCTCACTCATCGCAGACCCTTCGGTAGTGGAACAGCGTGCACGGGAAATGGAGCGGAGGGCTAGGGATTCGAACCCTAGAGACATTTCTGCCCACCAGTTTTCAAGACTGGCTCCATCGGCCGCTCGGACAGCCCTCCTGGTAAACCAGTTCCCGAGTGTAACCGATGGGTTCTTCTCGAGGCTGGAAATCGACCCCCAGGGCGCGAAAATGCTGCTTAGAGCGCCTCCAACACCCTCGCGACGCCGTCGTTGAGGTCGGTCTCGGTGCGTTCGGAGGCGACCGCGACGACCTCCTCCGGCGCCTGGCCCATGGCGACGCCACGGCCTCCGTCGGCGGCCCAGGTGAGCATTTCGATGTCGTTGCGCCCGTCTCCGATGGCCAGCACCCGCGAGCGCGGGATGTCGAGCGCGGCACGCACCCGCTCCATCGCGGTCGACTTGTTGACGCCGTCGGGCGCGATGTCGAGCCATGCGGTCCAGCCGACGTTGTAGCTCACCTTGTGCAGCCCCATCCGCTCGACGACCGAGAGGAAGTCCTCGATGTCGTGCTCGGGCGAGATGACCACGACACGGGTGGCCTCGTGGGTGAGCAGTTCGTCGAACTCGACCTTCACGCTGCCCGCGCCGAGGGCGCCCTCGGGGAAGAAGCCCGTGAAGTGGGCCAGTCCGTTCTCGTCCTCGACGGCGTAGTGCGCGTCCTCGAGGTTCGCACGGATGGTGGTGAGCACCTCGTTCGGGTCGAAGGTCTCGACGACGTGTCGCGAGTAGCCGGCCGGGGCCTCGCTGTCGCGCTTGAGGGTGATCGCCCCGTTCGAGCAGACGAGGTACTCGGGGGTGATGCCGAGGCGGTCGAGCACCGGGAGGGTCATCGCGACGGAGCGTCCGGTGGAGAGCATCACCTCGTGACCGCGGGACGCGGCATCCGTCACCGCCGTGGCGACGGCGTCGCTCAGCGTGCCGTCCTCGTGCAGCACGGTGCCGTCGATGTCGAGGGCGACGAGCCAGCGGTCGGTGGTGACGGGGCTGTTCGCCATCAGGCGACCGGCTCGAAGATCTCGAGTCCGCCGAGGTAGGGGCGCAGGGCCTCCGGCACGACCACCGAGCCGTCGCGCTGCTGGTGGGTCTCGAGGATCGCAACGAGCCAGCGTGTGGTGGCGAGGGTTCCGTTCAGGGTGGCGACCGGAGTGGTCTTGCCGTTCTCGCCGCGGTGGCGGATGTCGAGACGGCGCGCCTGGTAGGTGGTGCAGTTGCTCGTGGAGGTGAGCTCGCGGTAGGTGCCCTGGGTGGGCACCCAGGCCTCGATGTCGAACTTGCGCGCTGCGCTCGAGCCGAGGTCGCCGGCGGCGACGTCGATGACGCGGTAGCTGAGGCCGCAGGCCTGCAGCATCGACTCCTGGTAGCCGACGAGCTTCTCGTGCTCCGCCTCGGCCTCGTCGGGGTGCACGTAGGTGAACATCTCGAGCTTGTTGAACTGGTGCACGCGCAGGATGCCGCGGTTGTCCTTGCCCGCCGACCCGGCCTCGCGCCGGTAGCAGGTGCTCCAGCCGGCGTAGCGCAGCGGGCCGTTCGAGAGGTCGAGGATCTCGTCGGAGTGGTATCCGGCGAGCGCCACCTCGCTGGTGCCGGTGAGGTAGAGGTCGTCGGCGGGAAGGTAGTAGATCTCGTCGGCGTGCTCGCCGAGGAAGCCCGTTCCCGCCATGATCTCCGGGCGAACCAGGGTGGGCGTGATCATCGGCACGAAGTCCTCGGCCAGCGCCTTGTCGAGCGCCATGTTCATGATCGCGAGCTCGAGGCGCATGCCGACGCCGCGCAGGAAGTAGAAGCGGCTGCCGCTCACCTTGGTGCCGCGGGTGATGTCGATCGCCTTGAGCATCTCGCCGAGCTCCGCGTGGTCGCGCGGCTCGAAGTCGAAGGCCACCTTCTCGCCCACCTCGCGCAGGGTGACGAACTTGTCCTCCCCTCCGGAGGGGACACCGTCGATGATCGGGTTGGCGATCGAGCCGACGATCCTCGTGAAGTCGGCGTCGGCATCCGCTGACAGCTGCTGAGCCGCTTTCACGCGGGCCGAGAGCTCCTGCGCCTGGGCCACGAGGGCGCGCTTCTCGTCTTTCGGCGCCGCCGCGACGGTCTTGCCGAAGGTGTTCTGCTCGGCGCGCAGGTTCTCGAATTCGCCGATCGTGGTGCGTCGTCGGGAGTCGGCGAGCAGGGCGTCGTCGACGAGCGAAACGGATGCGCCGCGCGCCTCCTGCGAGCGTCGAACGGAATCGGGGTTGTCGCGAAGAATCTGTGGGTCAATCACAGGGTCAGTCTACTTTGAGCCGTCTTCAGGCGTTCGAGGCCCCCTCGCGTGTGCCGTGCATTAGTTTTATCGAGTGACGACTCCGGAAAATCCTCGTCCACGCCAAGCCGCCGTCGTCTACAACCCCATCAAGGTGAACGTGCTCGCGCTCAAGACGGCGGTCGCGAAGGCCGCCGATGAGGCCGGCTGGGCCCACCCCCTCTGGTTCGAGACGAGCGTCGAAGACCCGGGGCAGTCGGTGACGGCGGACGCCCTCGCGCAGGGCGCCGACATGGTCGTCGCCGCGGGCGGCGACGGTACGGTGCGCGCGGTCGCCGAGGGTCTGCGCGGCTCGGGAGTCGCGATGGGGCTCGTGCCCTCGGGAACCGGCAACCTGCTCGCGCGCAACCTCGACGTGCCGTTCACGCACATGGATGCGGCGGTGCAGGTCGCCTTCACCGGCGTCGACCGCCGGATCGACCTCGGCCTGGCGAAGATCCGTCGCGCGAACGGCGACCACGAGGAGCACGTCTTCCTGGTGATGGCCGGGCTCGGCCTCGACGCGAAGATGATCAAGAACACCAGCTCGAAGCTGAAGAAGGCGGTGGGCTGGCTCGCCTACGTCGACTCGATCGGCCGGTCGCTGCCCGAGATCAAGCCGGTGCGCCTCTGGGTGAGCCGCGACGGCGCCCCCGAGCTGAGCGTCAACGTGCACACCATCATCATCGGCAACTGCGGCAAACTGCCCGGCGGCTTCCTGCTCATCCCCGACGCGAAGCCGGACGACGGTCTGCTCGACTTCGTCGCTCTTCGGCCGCGCGGGCCCTTCGGCTGGCTCAAGGTGTGGAACAAGGTGGCCTGGGAGAACGGCGTGCTGCGGCGCAGCGCCCTCGGCCGCAGGATCATCGACCTCTCGCGCGACGCGAAGGACGTGACCTACTACACGGGCAAGGATCTGCGGATGACCGTGGAGACGCCCCAGGAGTTCCAGCTCGACGGCGACGAGTTCGGCGAGGCCAAGTCGGTGCACTCCTGGGTGGACCCCGGGGCGTTGACGGTGCGCGTGCCGGCCGGCAGCTTCTAGCGGCCGGTTGAGCGCTCTTCCCAACTCCCGCTGGTTGAGTAGCAGGCGAGCGAAGCGAGTTCGCGTATCGAAGCCCCGGCGCTCACTCCAGCAGCCCGCGCAGCCACTGGCGCGCCTCGAGGAAGCTGTCGTCGACGTAGCGCCCGGTCACCTCGATCTCGAGCTTGTCGGCACGGGGATAGCTGCCCAGGAACATGACATTCGGACTGAATCTCTTCAAGCCGAGCAGGGCATCCGCTACCCGCTCGTCGTGGATGTGCCCGTCGAGGTCGATGATGAAGCGGTAGCGGCCGAGGGCGTCGCCGATCGGGCGCGACTCGATCAGGCTCATGTTCACGCCGCGGGTGGCGAACTGCTCGAGCATCTCGAGCAGGCGTCCGGCCCTGTCGTCGGGCAGCTCGGCGATGATGCTTGTCTTGTCCGAGCCGGTGCGGGCGGGAAGGCCCGCCTCGCGGGAGACCAGCACGAAGCGGGTGACCGCGTTCGGATTGTCGCCGATGTCGCGCGCGAGCACCTCGAGCGCGTAGTGGTCGGTGATCCCGGGGGGTGCCACCGCGGCGTCGGCGTGCTCGGCGATGATCAGGTTCGCGGCCGCCGCCACGTTCGAGCTCGCCGGGATGTGGCCGTGGCCGGGCAGGTTCCTGTCGAGCCAGAGGTGGGTCTGGCCGTAGGCGACCGGATGCGCGTTGACGGTGGTGACGTCGGCCAGCGTCGTTCCCGGGCGGGCCACCAGCTCGAAGTTCACGTTCACGAGGTACTCGCCGATGATGCGCAGGCCGGGGATGGTGGCGAGCGCGTCCTGGGCGGCGCTGACCCCGCCCTCGATCGAGTTCTCGATGGCGATCATGGCGGCGATGCTGCGCCCGGCGACCACGTCGCCGAGGGCCTCGCCGACGTTGTTCACCGAGCGCCAGTGCTTGCCGACCGCCTCGGGGACCTGCGCCAGGGCCGCGCCCGTGAACGTTCCGGCCGGACCGAGGTAGCTGTAGGTCTCGTGCGGGGGCGTGGCGTCTGCGGGCATGGTGACGAGTTTAGGGGCTGGGTTCTCCCGCAGATCCGTCGACGCACACGCTGTGCACGGTGATGCGCCCGGTGCCGTCCCAGTCCTCGAAGGTCCAGAGGAGCACCGGCGACGGATCGGCTCCGGTGAAGCCGATACGGTCTTCGCTGCTGGTCGGGTCGAGCGTGTAGCCCTGCGTCGTCCAGAGCGCACGGAGGCGCTCGAGGCCGGCGTCGATGTCGGCGACCCTGAACCAGACGTCGAGCGAGACCATCGTTGTGCCCGCGACACCGCCGCAGGTGGCGACGACCACGGGGAAGGTCGTCGTTCCCGGCGGGAGGGCTTCGTCGCGCACCGGCCCGACCGTGGCCATCGCCTCGTCGACCCGCGCCTGCACCTCCGCGACGAGCCCGTCGGGGCCGAAGGCCGTGCTCGCCTCGGTGCGCTGCGGCACCAGGAAAGCCTCGTCCGGAATATCGGCGTCGGGGTCGCGCACCGGATGGTCGGGATCCGGCTCCGGCTCCCGCGGTGCCTGCACCCTGACCGGGTCGGCCCCGGTCGCCACCGGCTGCAGCACCCCGAGCAGAGACGACCCGGCGAGCACCAGCGCGAGCAGCGCCGCGCCCACGGCGCCGGTGAGCGCGAACACCTGGCTGTCCGCGAGTGTCTTCCGGCCGGCGCGGGAGAACAGCACCGCGGCCACGGCGAGCAGCAGCAGGTTGATCCCGGCCACGAGCGCGACCGTCGCCAGATCTTCCCGCGGAACCAGTTCCACCGAGTGCGTCCGGTACACGCAGGTGGACTGCGGCGGGATCGTGGACTCCACAACGCGCAAGGCCGTCCCGTCGCCGCAGTGATCGGCGAGCCCGAAGGACCACGGGATCGACTGCGACGCCCGGAGATCGAGCGCGCACGCGACGATGTTCCCCACCATAGCGATCAGGACGAGCAGCAGTGCGATCGCCGTACGGCCCTCGGTGTCGTCCGCGTCCATGCGGGTCCGGAAACGCGGGTAGACCAGAGCGCAGGCGAGAGCGGATGCCGCCACCAGAACTGCCGCCCAGGGAAACGGGGCCGGCCACCCCGCGAGGATCGAGGGAGCCAGCAGTGCGGCGGCCGCGCTCCCGCCCGCGCCGCCCACCGCAGCGAGTACCCGGCCGAGCCACGGGCGCCGTGCCGCCAGCCGCCACCCCGCGGCGGTGGCGGCGCTCGCGCCGACCGCGGCGGTGAGGCCGACCACCGCGCCCACCAGGCACGCGGGCACGATCAGGAGGACGAAGAACGGGCCGGCCAGGAGTGCGGCGGGCGCGAGGAGGAGTGCACCGAGCACGGTGCCCCAGACCAGCGCCGTGGAGATGGTGGTGAGCCACGGGCGCCGCCCGTCTCTCGCGAGGCGTCTTCTGTCGAGAGCGGCGGCCGCGGCCCGGCCATTCATCCGCTCGAGACTCACGAGCCGATTCCGGCGGGGGCGAGCAGCGCCGACGCGCCGAGCACACCGTCCACGACCAGGAAGATGCCCACCACCACCGCGAGCACCACGAGCACGGTGTCGATCCGCGTCTCGGGCCCGTCGTCCGTCTCGCGCGGGCGCAGCGCCCACAGGCCCGAGGCGATCGAG
>Ga0247805_1001118_pt1 | contig 13052 bp, 8 predicted proteins | sample UWRJL044104R1_FD_180930 | JGI IMG/M metagenome (GOLD analysis project Ga0247805, IMG submission 180930) | Plant litter microbial communities from Arlington Agricultural Research Station in Wisconsin, United States - UWRJ-L044-104R-1 | ecosystem: Environmental > Terrestrial > Plant litter >...
AGGGTTTAGAAAAGTACTTACCAATACTGATGGTATTGGCGATACTGCACTTTCAGTTGAACCTGAAATGGAGCAAGTATTTATCGCCCGCCCAAATGCCATCGCAGCTGGAGCAGACTTTGAACGCAAGCTTTATGTATTTAAAAATTACCTCTTAAAAACGATTAACAATACTGTGAAGGGTATAAATGGTGATTTTTATATTGCCTCTTTCTCTTCCAGAACTATTGTATATAAAGGTCAGCTGACTTCCTTACAAGTCAGGACTTATTTTACCGAGCTTAGCGATAAACGTGTAGTTTCGGCTTTTGGGTTAATTCACTCTCGTTTTGCCACCAATACTTTCCCGTCCTGGAAGTTGGCTCAGCCATTCCGGTACATCGCTCACAATGGGGAAATTAATACATTACAGGGTAATTTAAACTGGTTCCGTGCAGGTGTTAAATCATTTGCCTCGACCTATTTCACTCCTGAAGAATTAAATATTTTATTGCCTGTAATTGATGAGACCAATTCTGATTCAGGATGTTTAGATAATGTAGTTGAGTTGCTATTGCATTCTGGTCGTTCGCTTCCTCATGTTTTAATGATGCTGATTCCAGAAGCCTGGGACGGTAATGATGACATGGACGAATTAAAACAACACTTCTATAAGTTTCATGCTACATTGATGGAGCCATGGGATGGTCCGGCAGCAGTTTCATTTACTGACGGAAATCTCATTGGTGCAACATTAGATAGGAATGGTTTACGTCCTCAGCGTTACGCAATTACCGAAGATGATATTGTGATCATGGCTTCTGAAGCAGGTGCATTAGCACTGGATCAGAGTAAGATCATCGAAAAAGGTCGTTTAACACCTGGCAAAATGTTCGTTGTAGACATGGAGCAAGGCCGCATCATCTCAGACACAGAAATCAAGCAACAAGTTTGTGGAAGCAAACCATATGGCGAGTGGATCAATAAGTATCAGATAAAATTAGAGGAACTTCCTGAACCACGTGTGGTTTTTAGTGGTCTTTCTGAAGAATCTATTTTCCGTTACCAGCAAGTATTTGGTTATAGCAGGGAAGATATTGATCTGGTTCTAAAGCCAATGGCTGTTGAAGGTAAAGAAGCAATTGGTTCAATGGGTACTGATATTCCATTGGCTGTTCTCTCTCAAAAACCACAACACCTATCTTCTTACTTCAAACAATTATTCGCGCAGGTAACTAATCCGCCAATAGATCCTATTAGGGAGAAAGTGGTAATGAGTCTTGCAGGATTCATGGGTGCGAATGGTAACTTACTGGAAGAAACTGCAATGCAGTGTCACTGCGTTGGAATTAAACACCCTATACTAACTAATACTGAGCTTGAGAAGCTAAGAAGTATTGATACAGGAGTGTTCCAGTCTAAAACCCTTCAAACTTATTTCAGAGCCGACGGTAAACCTGGTTCAATGGCGAAAGGCATTGAGCGTTTATGTCGCTATGCTGTTGATGCTGTAGAAGATGGCTTCCAGGTAATCATATTATCAGATAGAGCCTTAGATTCTGAACATGCTGCAATTCCTTCTTTATTGGCTGTATCTGCAGTTCACCATCACCTAATCCGTAAAGGTTACCGTGGTGCAGTGGGTATTGTTGTAGAGGCTGGCGATGTTTGGGAAGTACATCATTTTGCAACCCTTATTGGTTTTGGTGCAACAGCAGTGAATCCTTACTTGGCATTAGAAACTATTACTACTTTCGAGAAGGAAGTTGATGTGAAAGCTGCAAAACTGATCAGCAACTATATCTATTCGATTAACGGTGGATTGTTGAAGATCTTCTCTAAAATGGGAATCTCTACGCTACAGTCTTATCATGGTGCACAGATATTTGAAATTTTAGGTATCAATAAATCTGTAGTAGACAAATACTTCAGTGGTGCAGTATCAAGAATTGGTGGATTAGGCCTAGATGAGATTGCTCGTGAGACTTTAATTAAACACAATAGAATTTTTAAGCAGGCAACTCGTCCTGATACTATTCTTCCTACAGGTGGTAAATACCAATGGAAGCGTAAGGGTGAACAGCATTTGTTTAATCCACAAACAATTCACTTGTTGCAAAATGCAACTCGTAAAAACGATTACAATACTTACAAGCAATACGCTAAACTTGTTAATGAGCAGACCCTACAAGCTTATACGATAAGAGGTTTGTTTGAGTTCAAATATAACCGTCCGGCTGTTCCGTTGTCTGAAGTTGAGCCTATAGAAAATATTTTAAAGCGTTTCGCAACAGGAGCTATGTCCTTCGGGTCTATTTCTCATGAGGCGCATTCAACCTTGGCGATTGCAATGAATCGCATTGGTGGAAAAAGCAATACAGGCGAAGGCGGTGAAGATGAATTACGCTATGAAGTAATGCCAAATGGCGATTCTATGCGTTCATCTATTAAACAAATTGCATCTGCACGTTTTGGAGTAACAAGTTACTACCTGACTAATGCAGATGAGCTACAGATTAAAATGGCACAGGGTGCTAAGCCTGGAGAGGGTGGACAATTACCTGGTCACAAAGTCGATGACTGGATCGCAAAAGTTCGTCACGCGACTCCAGGAGTTGGCTTAATTTCCCCTCCACCGCACCATGATATTTATTCTATTGAAGATTTAGCACAGCTGATTTTTGACCTTAAAAATGCGAATCGTGCAGCAAGGATCAACGTTAAATTGGTTTCTAAAGCTGGTGTTGGTACCATTGCAGCAGGTGTTGCAAAAGCTCACGCCGATGTAATTCTAGTTTCTGGATTTGATGGTGGTACTGGTGCTTCGCCTTTAACGTCTATTCAACATGCCGGTTTACCATGGGAACTTGGCCTGGCGGAAGCACACCAGACATTAGTTAAAAACAGGCTTAGAAGCAGGGTAGTACTCCAAACAGATGGACAGCTTAAAACTGGTAAAGACATTGCAATTGCTACATTATTGGGTGCTGAAGAGTGGGGTGTGGCTACTGCTGCACTAGTCACCGCTGGTTGTATCATGATGCGTAAGTGTCATTTAAATACTTGTCCAGTTGGTGTTGCTACCCAAGATCCTAATCTGCGTAAGTTATTTACTGGTGAAGCAGATCATGTAGTTAATTTATTTTATTTCCTAGCAGAAGAGCTTCGTGAAACGATGGCTGAGCTTGGTTTCCGCACTATTCAGGAAATGGTTGGTCAGTCGGATGCCCTGGGTGTTCGCGCTGTTGCTGATGAAGATTGGAAACAGAAAGACCTTGACCTATCAGGAATCTTGTTTAAAGCTCCGGATAACGGTTTGAGCTTATATCAAACAGAAGAACAAGACCATGGATTGTCTGAGATTTTAGATCATGATTTGATTAAAGCTGCGCAACCTGCATTGGCGAGTAAAGAACCTATTTATGCAGAGTTCGCGGTTAAAAATACAAACCGTGCAATAGGTACCATGTTGTCTAATGAGGTTTCAAAGATCTATAAAGGTCAGGGACTACCAGCGGATACGATAAACTTCAAGTTTAAAGGTTCTGCCGGACAAAGCTTCGGTGCTTTCGCAGCTAAAGGTATTTCTTTGCAACTTGAGGGTGAAGCGAATGATTATGTAGGTAAAGGTTTATCAGGAGCGCGGTTGTCGATCTATCCTTTTGGAAACGTTAAATATGTTCCTGAACAAAATATCATTATTGGTAATGTTGCGCTATATGGCGCCACATCTGGTGAGCTATTTGTACGTGGACAAGCGGGTGAGCGTTTTGCAGTTCGTAATTCTGGAGCGACTGCAGTTGTGGAAGGATTGGGAGACCACGGTTGTGAATACATGACTGGCGGTGAGGTTCTTGTTATTGGAAGTACAGGTTCTAATTTTGCTGCTGGTATGAGTGGTGGTGTTGCCTGGATCTACGATTCTAAAGGCGATTTCGCTGGTAAATGCAATAAAGAGATGGTTGATCTGGATCCAATTGATGAGCAAGATGAATTGCGTATCAATCATTTATTAAAAATGCATGTTAAATTGACTGATAGTAACTTAGCTAAGTTCTTATTAAGTGATTGGGCAACTCAATCTTCGCATTTCATCAAGGTATTCCCGAAAGAGTACAAAGCAGTTTTATTAAGCAAAGCAAACCAACTAACGATATCTTAAACAATGGGAAAAGTAACTGGATTTTTAGAATATGAAAGAACGGCTCCTGCAAAAGAAGATGCAAAAGAGCGTTTAAAACACTATAACGAGTTCGTTTTGGACTTAGGAGCTGAACAGGTAGGTAAAGAGGCAGCTAGATGTATGGACTGTGGTGTTCCGTTTTGCCAATCGGGTTGTCCGCTTGGAAACGTGATCCCTGAATTCAATGATGCCGTTTACGATGGCGATTGGCAGCTGGCTTCGACTATATTGTTGAGTACCAATAATTTTCCTGAATTTACAGGAAGGATTTGTCCTGCACCATGTGAATCTGCATGTGTATTAGGAATTAATAAATCCCCTGTTTCAATCGAGGAGATAGAAAAGCATATTATCGAGATTGCTTTCGATAAAGGTTTTATCAAAGCAGAGCAACCTTTAATCCGTACCGGTAAACGAGTTGCTGTAATAGGTTCTGGCCCAGCGGGTATGGCTGCAGCAGCTCAACTAAATAAAGCTGGTCATGAAGTTGTTGTTTACGAACGAGATGACACACCGGGAGGACTACTAAACTATGGTATACCAGATTTCAAACTACAGAAAGATGTGGTTAGAAGACGTATTGCGCTGATGGAGAAAGAAGGCGTAGTATTTAAATGCAATTCAAATGTTGGTGTAAATGTGGAACTAAATACTTTACTGAGAGAGTTTCAATCAATCGTTTTGGCTGGTGGTTCAACTATTCCACGTGACCTTCCAGCTCCTGGAAGAGATGCTAAAGGTGTTCATTTTGCTATGGATTTTCTCAAACAGCAAAATAAACGCGTTAGAGAATTTGAAGTAGTTGGTGAATCATTGACAGCCACTGGGAAAGATGTAATTGTAATTGGTGGTGGTGACACTGGTTCTGATTGCGTAGGAACATCAAACCGTCAAGGAGCTAGGTCTGTAATGCAATTCGAAATTATGCCAATGCCATCTTCTTCCCGTACTCAAAATATGCCTTGGCCAACATATCCAATGGTACTTAAAGTAACATCTTCTCACGAGGAAGGATGCGAAAGAGGTTGGGGAATCAATACCAAAGAGTTTATCAAAGATGAGCAAGGAAATTTAAAAGCAGTAAAAGTGGTTGACGTAGAATGGGAAATTGATTCTTTCGGCAGACCCTTGAACTTTAAAGAAACGCCTGGCACCGAAAGAGATTTACCTTGTCAGCTTGTGTTATTGGCGATGGGTTTCTTGCATCCTCAAAAAGAGGGATTGATTGAGAAATTAGGAGTAGAGCTTGATGCCAGAGGTAATGTGAAAGCCGAAGAAGGAAAGTTCCAAACGAATATTGCTAAGATCTTTGCTGCTGGTGACATGCGTCGCGGACAATCGTTAGTAGTATGGGCGATCTCTGAAGGTCGGGAAGCGGCTAGAAAAGTTGATCAGTATTTGATGGGGCACAGCAGTTTACCTTCGAAAGACGGTATTCCGTATGCTTAGATGACTCTTTTTATCAATAGGAGCGGGTATTGGCATAAAGCTGATACCCGTTTTATTTTGTAGTTGGACTCTTCTGACCAATTGACAAAAGCTCTATCATTTTTTGCAATCTACTAGTCCTTGTAGCTTCCTGTTTGGCTGTTAAGATCCATAGTACATATTCTTTTTGGTGGGAATAAGCGAGTCCTTTGAAAAATGCAGCAGCATTTGGATGTTGTAAAAGCATTGTTGACAAGTCTGCCGGCGGATATACCTTTTTATTCTCTACATCAATAGACTCCGAATAGCTATTTGCTTTCAATTGCGTATTTCCTACTCCAGATGATTTTACGTCCGCAATTGGCTTGATTCTTAAGGCTGTCCAAGTTTCATTTATTGAAGCGGAACCACAAGGTGACAGTCCATATTTCTCCAATTCTGCCCATTTTTCCATTTTTAGATCAGAGGTTATTCCGGAGGATTTCTTTGGATAGGCGATCCAAACTACTGCATTCGATGTCATTCTTGTAGCCCAGGATTCTAGCGCAGTTTTGAGTACTGAACTATCTTTTACGAATAGAACTAGCGCATCAAAAGATTCATTATTATTGTTTACGAGTAAGATTGAAGAGGTATCACCAAGTATTGCAGCGCCTTGTTCTGGCGGAATGCCAATCAAAACTCTAAATCCGGATTTAAAATAAAGTTTCTTTAATAATGCATTTTCCATTGGACGATTATTTTAGCAAAGAACCAATTAATAAAAATCTATAGCTTAAGCTTAGCAAAAAAGTCCCACAGAACAATTCCTGCTGCTATAGTTATGTTAAAAGAATGCTTGGTTCCAAATTGAGGAATTTCTATGCAATGGTCAATTTCTTTCATCACCTCTTCGTCCACACCGTTTACTTCATTCCCAAGTATTAGAGCATACTTTACACTTTTATCTGGTTGAAAAGTATTGAGCATAATACTGTTAGACGCCTGTTCAATTGCAAGAATTTGATAGCCATCATTCCTTAGCGTTTCGACAGCTTCCAAAGTGGTATCGAAGTATTTCCAATCTACGGATTGAGTTGCACCTAATGCTGTTTTCTCAATTTCACGATGCGGAGGTTGAGCAGTGATGCCACATAAAGCAATTGATTCAATAGAAAAACCATCGGCTGTTCTGAATATTGATCCGATATTGTGCATGCTTCGAACGTTATCCATGACAACTACTACTGGCAGTTTTTCCTGCTTTTTGAACTCCTCAACAGAGACTCTATTCAGCTGATCTAGTTTAAGTTTTTCCAATTTATGCGTTTTATAGCCTATAAGTGAATAGACTTTTATATTGCACTAGCTCCGTTGCCTATTTCGCTAATGTAAATGGCAGCAGGATACCCAACTCGTTTCACGTAATATTCTGTAAGCTGTTTTGCGAAATCATCCTCCTTACCTTTTTTCAATAAGGCGATTGCACATCCTCCAAAACCCGCTCCAGTCATACGTGCTCCTATTACGTGCTCATAGTCTCTGCAGAAGTCTACAACAGTATCTAATTCAAGACCTGTAACTTCATAAAGATCTTTCAAAGATTGGTGTGATGCGTACATTAAACGGCCAAATTCTTCTAAAGCCCCATCATTTAGAGCCTTAGCGGCAAGATTAACCCTGTCATTTTCTTTGATGACATGTGTTGCACGTTTCAGTACTGTCTCATCTTGAATCAGGTGTTTGTGTAAAGCGAATTTGTCGTAACTAAGTTCGCAGAGGTTATGAAGGGTAATTTCTGTATTTAAATCAGCGAGTGCTTGCTGACATTCCGCAACACGCTCATTATATTTAGATTCTGCCAGCTTACGTGGTTTATTGGTGTTGATTATTGCTAGGTTATAATCTCCAAGGTTACAATCAACGATTTTATATTTTAAGGTGTCACAATTTAATACAATAGCCTTATTTGCTTCACCAAAAGCTACAGCAAACTGGTCCATTATACCGCAATTGACACCAATAAATTCATTTTCAACCTTTTGAGCAAGCAAAGGAATTTGTATGCGCTCAAGGCCTAAATTAAAATAGTCGTTCAGTGCATAAGCCATGATTACCTCAATAGAAGCAGATGACGATAAGCCGGATCCAATTGGGATGTTTCCGAAGAACAGCATGTCCAAACCTGTAGAAATCTCGTGTTCTTTCAACAACTCGTTGAATACACCCAATGGGTAGTTATACCATTCAGGACCTGTTTTTGTATATTCTTTCTTTAGTTCTATTGCGGCTTCTTCCTCAAAATTCAGACTTTTAAAACGAAGCATTTTATCATTATTTGGCGCGATTAACAACCAGGTTCCTAAGGTAACTGCACAAGGCATTACTAATCCACCATTATAATCAATGTGCTCGCCAATCAGATTTACTCTTCCCGGAGTAAAATAATGTGCTGTCGCTTCGTGGTTATATTTTTCAGAGAATTTTTGGGTTAATTCCGCTTTCATTGTAATATTTTAAATTAATGTTTTAGTTTTAAATAAGTATTGATAGTATTGTTATCAATACAAGAATCGGTCTCTAATATACAACTATGTACCGAATCACGTAAGTTCAATCCATAAAATTTATAGTATAAAGATGAAGACCAACTTAGTAAAAACTGGAAAGGCCATAGATGGAAAAGAGGTTCTAGGAATAGAACTAACTAACGCTAAGGGTAGTTACGTCAAAATATATAATTACGGAGCTATTGTAAGCAAATTTATCGTTACTAATGCGCATGGCGAAAAACAGGATATCGTTCTAGGTTTTGAGGATATCGAAGAATATGTTAATGAGGACTACCTGGAGAACTATCCGTATCTGGGAGCTATTATAGGCCGTTACGCTAACCGGGTTAAAGGTGGTCAGTTCAGCATAGATGGCCAGACGCATCAATTGTATACTTCCTCTGACGGGAACTCATTACATGGTGGGAAAGAAGGTTTTGATAAAAAGGTTTGGGAGGTTTTGTCGACCATTGATCCTAGTGTTACCCTACAATATATTAGTCCGGCGGGAGAGGAAGGTTACCCTGGGAACCTAACTATACAAGTCACTTATAAGTTGACGGACGAAGACGAATTGGTTCTTGATATAAAGGCCTCGACTGATGCGGCGACCGCAGTAAACTTTACTCATCATGGTTATTTCAATCTATCACCTGAAGGTGGGTCAATAGCGAACCATATCCACAGAATGCCTGCGAGCAAATACCTGGAACAGGATGATGCGTATACGGTTACAGGTAAAGCACTTCCGGTTGAAGGAACAATTTATGATTTTCTTGGTCCGAAGCCAATTGGTCAGGACTGGGATCCAGCAGAAGGGTATGATCAGACTTTTGTGCTAGATAAGGAGTATGGAGAGATGACCCTGGCTTCTGAAACTACAGAAGCGCAAAGTGGTTTGAAGTTATCTGTGTACACAACTGAACCTGTAGCTCATTTTTATACCGCTAAATATACGGATGTAAAGAATGGGAAGGATGGAAGGCACTATGCACCATTTAGCGCGTTCTGTGTAGAAACACAGCACGCGCCTAATGCCATAAACATTCCTGAGTTTACTGGTACTTTGTTAAGACCTGGAGAAACGTATTCACAAACTACGATCTATAAAGTAGAGCACTTGGGTTAGTTTAATCTACCCAGGTATTTGCTTGTTGAAACCAGTGTTCTGTCTGCAGAAACGAAAGACAAATAGCATTCTATACGGGCCCCAAGATAGTCTTCAGGTAATTCTATAAATTGTCTTTTCATTCTGCGTTCAACGCCATATACGATAGAAATAGAATCTTCAAGGTCGGGTAATTGCAGCAGAATAATCGTCTGATCATTGCCGCAGGTGCCATCATCACCATTATTAAATAACCAGCTGATTTCAACACCACCATCAGCCATGATGGCCGTAGTTGAATGTGGTATAGGTAGCTCGCCGGCGCTAACCGTTACTTTAGAATATTCGATTTCGAAGTATGGAAATACTCCTTTCAATGCGTTTAATTTGTTGTAAGACATCGCAATGTTGTGATAGTTTTTTGTTGTGCCAAGCGCTTTTTTTGCAAATCCAGCCTTCAAGAGCGGTAATTTATCTTTTAAAAAGCTGCTGACAACTGTTAGTTTCAGGCAATTTGCTTGTTGTAACGGACTTCGATCTTTGTATGGAATCTTTCTGGAAGACTTTATCCTTGTTACGTTCTGCTTGTTTAGCATGTAGCTAATGTTGTTACCTACTAAACCGATTACTTGACCTTGTGGTCCATTGATTAATTTTCCCATGATTTTTTTGTTTTTTATTTGAACATTAAACCTCTATTAAATGAAATTAAGAAACCAATAACAATACGATATTTATTAGATGCACCCTTAGGACAAATACGTCGTTCCTTGAGTATACGTAAACCGTCTCTAGGGTGATAGCTATAGAGATGCTCTACAGAGGGTGAAGGGATGCCCTAGCAAGGCCCTAGAGACCTATACCAGAACACGGAAAATCCACTAAAATAGTTTAGAGGAAGACTGACATTCAAGTTTATGTGATTCGGAGTGCTAAGAAAGTAATATGGTTTCAAGTATTTCTTTTGAATGATGAGCGCGGAAAATCACTATTCTTGAAAAAACAGTAGCTCAATAATCAGCTATAGACGCTATTCAACTGGAAGCGTTAATGCAATCAGGCAGCGCTCATCTTCACAGTTTTCGAAATGAAACTTTACGCTACTTCCATAGAGTTGTTTGTAATTTTCGCCATATTCCTGGAGATCTGCCAAAAGAACTGGATTTGCACGAAGGCTATAGTCCATTTCAAGAAGAATAGAATGGTCTTCAATCAAGAGGATCATATTTAAGGTAACCGGACGATTAGAATGCGCTTTGCAAAAAGGTTCCATGATGTTCACTAATGCCAATGGCGCGATTGATTTTCCTTCAGGATTACCTTGAGTTTGCAGATTGATTGTTAAGTTATTGTTTTGCCTATTCAAATCAATAAAATGAATGAAGCTATTTAGCGCATCAAGCTCTTCCACTAGTTTTGCTGTTTGTTTTCGTTTACTGTAGAGACGATAACGAAGCAGATCTGAGAAAGTTAAAATAGCATCTGGAGTGCTATCTGTTTGATTGGTTGCAGATTGCTTAAGCTGAGCTAAAGACCTCATTAAAAAATCAGGACTAATATTGGTTTTTAATAGGTCGAGTTTCACCTGTTCAATCTCTTCTTGCTCTTTTGCTGTCTCTAAATCTGTATGAGCTTCCTCATTCTTTTCCATAAAGAAAAGTATCATGGAAAAAATTAGAAAGTTAAGTAAGTAATTGCTAAGGTTGGATATGTAAGAGCTTAAAAAACTGTGATTAATATTATGTGGTATGCTTAGATGAACAAAGATCTTATTGTAATAAACATCTATTGCAGGTATAATTAAGTAACAAGCTAAAACAATAGACCAGAATTGAAGATTTTTATTCCTTTTAAAGAAATAAGGAATGATGTAAAGGCAGTAAGTATAAAAGAATATTGCAATAGGAAGATTGTCAAGAATGAAGTGATTAAATAAGATAGCTGGAGTTAAAGGGACTTTAACAGCGAGCAACGTCCCAACAATCAATACCCAGATCCAATAGCCAACATGGGCAACCCAACGATATCCTTTGAAATATACCAGCCGGTTTTTATTATTAATCTCTAATTCTACAATATCTGCCATTACTTAGAGATTGATAAATAGGTCTACTTCAAACCTGTCTTTTAAATTGTTAATATTTAGTTCGTGGCGTTGCGGATATAAAATTTCTAATCTGCGTTTAACATTTTTAAGGCCAATACCGCCTTTGTATTCGGAGATAGCCTGACCCACCATATTGAATGGCTTACTGTTCTGAAGCTTAAAATGCACAGTTTCTTCCTTAACGTCTATTTCAAGATTAATCCATGAATTTCCAAAACTAGTCTTCGTTCCATGTTTAAAGGCATTTTCAAGAAAATTAATTAGTAATAAGGGGGCTATTTTCTTGTTTCCGATTTCCCCGTTTATCTGAACCGTAACTGAAATTTGATCTTCTTTATGCCTTAATTTTTCTAATGCGATATAACTATCAGTAAACGTAAATTCGTTTTCTAATGGCACCAAATCCGCTTTACACTCATAAAGCATGTAATGAAGCAGTGATTCCAGTCGTTCAATGATCACTTTAGTTTGCTCCGACTTTTTCAAGCTGAGCGCGTAAATATTATTGAGTGTGTTAAAAAGAAAGTGAGGGTTTACCTGAGACTTCAAAAAACTACTTTCTAATGCAATTTTCTGAGTTTTGTATTGCTGAAGCGTCTTTAATCTTTTCTGCTGATCGTAAATATCTATGAAATAATAGAAGGCTATGAAGATGGAAAGGAAAATTAAGTAACTGGAATAATGCCTGACAAGAAGGGCAAAAAAACTATTGTCCGTTTTAACTGCTGGATTTGCTACCCAACTGAATATAATGGTGAGGATGATAGTTTGAAATAGGTACCAGAACAATATCACGCCTGGCAAGGATAGCCAATACCTAACCTTTGTCTCTTGCTTCGATAGGGGAACGACAAAGAAAAGGAAAGAATAAGCAACTAAAACGAAGATCAAAAAACGAAGAGTAAGAATTAATATGATAACGCTGTGCGGATATACATCTTTTATGATCTGGATGCTTTTTCCATAGTTGAAATAGAAGGACGTCATTACAACCAGCCAGAAGATCAGGTGGGGGATCCACCTATAATCTTGAAAAGTCCGGAAAGCCTGTTCTTTTAATGTAAAGTTCGCCATCTGTTAGGTGGCAAATTTATTTTATTAGTTCGATAAATGCTAAGGTTTTAACACTATTTACAACATTTTAGATACCGACATCCAAATGATCCGTATGCTTGATATAATTACAATAGTTGCCACTCCGATAAACATTTTTTTAATAGGCAGTTTGCCGACAAGTTTTGCCGCGATAGGAGCTGCGACAACTCCACCGATTATTAGTCCGAGGATGGATTGCCAATGACTAACTCCGAGGATAAAAAAGAATGTTACCGCGCTGGCCATAGTTACAAAGAATTCTGTAAGGCTCACAGAACCAATCACATATTTTGGTGTACGACCCTTGGAGATCAAAGTAGATGTTACTAACGGTCCCCAGCCGCCTCCGCCAAAGGAATCTAGAAATCCACCAGCACCAGCTAACCATCCTGCACGTTTCACTTTTTGTGGCTTCTGCTGTTTCTTAAAGGCATTGGATAGAATCCGGATTCCCAGAAGGAGTGTGTAGAATGAAATGACCGGTCTGATCCATTTGGAAAACTCTTCACCAGCATAACCTAATAGTAATGCTCCTGCAATAGCACCTAATACTCCAGGGATCAAAAGGGTCTTGAATAGCTTTTTATTTACGTTTCCAAAACGGTAGTGACTAAAACCAGA